>RCNC010002175.1_pt1 | contig 13096 bp, 9 predicted proteins | sample 2041301 | NCBI WGS metagenome assembly RCNC01 (sample SAMN09708231, study PRJNA481090) | Marine sediment metagenome, whole genome shotgun sequencing project. | biome: marine sediment; feature: ocean; material: sediment; isolation source: Sewage treatment plant 13A marine sediment (STP13A) ... | reverse complement strand
AAAAATTATAGTTTCTTGCCAGTGGAAAACTGAATCCAATTACCAGTTCGTTGAAAACATTTCCGGTGTCAGATGAGCCCAGCTTGTTTATGATGCTATGTTGTATTCACGAATCAGGGGCGTGACAGGTACCTGCCAGGCTTGGCTGATCAGTCGGATCATAGAGAGGGTAAGCGGGCGCTGCCGATTAAGGACTTCTGACGCTCGTGGCCTGGAATTCAGCAGCTGAGCCAAGTCTTTCTGGGCGTAGCCTCGGAACTCCATAACGTCTTTCAGGAAATTAATTGGATCAGGATCATCCATTGGGAATTGAGATTCTTCATATGCATCAACTACCAGAGAGAGTACTTCAAGCTCATCACCTTTCGGTGTATTACGCTCAGCGTCCATCAGTTCACCAACGCGTTCAAGTGCCGCCTCGTAATCTGCTGCGGTAGTGATAGGTAGAATATTCATCATATGCTCTCTGCTTCAATGTCATCATATTGTGCATGGGTACCAATAAACCTGATGTATCCGATCTTGTATGGATAATTGAACTTCACGACCAGTCGGTATTTATTGCCTGCAATGTTAAAAACAACCCTGTTTCCAATGATAATGCTGGCATTTTGAAATTGTCTTTTTACATCATCAGGACTTCGCCAGTCTGCATTCTTGACAAGCCAGTACCATGATCTGAGCGGTCTCTCACTGTCGGAATATTGCGGTATATCCCAAAACTCCCGAATCGTCTTCCTGGCAATTATCCTCAATGTTGTGCCCATGTGTGATTATAGTACAAAAAGTTCCCGTAAAGGGAACACTTATTTTGCTTGAAATCAGAATGTTTAAATTCAATTAAACAATACAGGGGACTGGTCAATTTGAAAGTCTCAAATGACGATCATATGGGTAGGAAATAAACCTTGTCAGCACCAATCGCCGGTGAGGCGTGGTGCTGCAATATGCGGGCTAATAGCTCTCGACAACCGACTGGTGATCAACCGGGTCTTGACTCTGGTGCCGCCCGCAACGCTGATAAGCAAGGGTTTGCTGCCTTTGGCCGGGTCGTGAGCGGAATGGACGTTGTGCGAAGAATTCATAGCGTTCCAGCCGACCGGTTTATCCAGGGCGAAGGCTATTTTGAAGGACAGATGCTGAAAGAACCGGTACGGATTATAAGCGCCAGGATTGGTGAGTAGCTCGGTGTTATACCGTCACGGCGCTTTGAATATCAATCCTCCTTTGATCACGACGTCAATGCTTTCAAGTTCACGAATATCTGATAGCGGATCACCTGTAACAGCAACAATATCGCCATAAAGGCCCTTTTTAATTGTTCCCACGCGATCGTCCCACCGCATGACGCGTGCCGAAACAGACGTGGCAGACTTAATGGCTTCCATTTCTGTCATGCCCCATTCGACCATATAGCGGAATTGATCTGCATTCGTCCCGTGCGGATAAACTCCTGAGTCTGTCCCAAAGACAATTGTGACACCTGCATCATGCGCTTTTTTGAAATTCTGACGTTGGGCTAACATGGTTTCATCATTTTTGCGTAAGAACTCATCGGGCATGTCTTGCTTGCGATACTCAACGGCTATCCAATCTCCATTATAGATATCCATTGAGAACGCAACATCGTGTTCAAGTGCAAGCCGGATGCCCTCGTCATCCACCAGAGAAGCATGCTCAATGCTATCCACGCCTGCAAGAACGGCGTCTTTTACGGACTGCGCGCCATGGGCATGTGCCGCCACTGGGATAGCGGCATCGTGGGCTACGTCAACCACGGCGGAAATTTCCTCCGGCGTCATCTCGGGTGCGCCCGGCACGCCACCGAAGGCAAGTACTGCGCCTGATGCAATAATTTTGAGGACATCGGCTCCGCTATCAACAGCTGCTTGTGCTTTTGCCCGAAAGTCCTCTGGGCCTCGTGCCACGCCTTGACGTAAATGCGCGGGAATACTCTCCTCCGGCACATCCGGGATGACGATATCACCACCACCGCCGGGAATCGTTAAATAGACTGATGCAACTTGCATGCGTGGGCCAATGGCGTCGCCGCGATTGATTTCATCTCGCATCAAAACACTTGTTCCGCCGTAATAGACGCCAAGATTACGCACGGACGTAAAACCTGCCATCAAAGTCGTGTGGGTGAATTCCCGTCCCTTCGACATTGTATGCCCAACGGTGTGACCGTAATAGTCTATCTCAGACGTATAATCATCCTCCATGATATGCGTATGCATATCGATGAAGCCGGGCATGCACGTATGACCTGAGAGGTCGATCATAGCTGTGCCTTGCGGTGCTTTCACATCGGCGGCGACGGATAAGATTTTTCCATCTTGAATCAGAACAGAGATATTTTTCTGCACTTCATCACTTTGACCATCAATGAGCGTTCCGCATTGAACCAACAAATCACCACTGTCAGCTTCATAAGGGGTTGTTGAAACAATCTCCAGGGGATTATCAGGCTCAGAACAGGCGGCGAGTAGTCCTGCCAGCGCTGTTGCCAGCGCGTAAGTCTTATGAAATTTCATGACTGTCCCTCTCCTGACTTTTTCCTTTACAGCAGGGATGAAGTGATTTAGGGCTGTTGGTGCTTGATGATTTCACTCAATGAGTCAATGGAGACCGAGCCCGCGCGCAGTACCGTGTCGATAAAGTCTTTCTGCACAAAATTGGCACCAAGGCGTTGCTTCTCCTGCTGCCAAATTTCCTTGATGCCATGAGAACCGACAAAATAGGAGGTCAGCTGCAATGCGTTGTACAGACCAGAGGCACGGTACCACAGGTTTTCAGAAAATTGGGGTGGTAACTGGCCACGGGTGGAAGCAAATTCCATAACCTGCTCTTTGTTCCAGCCCCTGGTGTGGACCATCACACTGATATATGCGCGTGTTGCATTTTCCAGGCGCTTCCTCAGATGAGCCAGGTAGGTCAGCTTATTGCCGTCGGCCCAGCCTGCATTCAACATGATGATCTCGCTGAGGCTGGCCCAGCCTTCAGAATAATACTGGTTGTGGAACAGTGTGCGAATTTTGGGTGCGTATTCCAGCCCCACCTTGAATTGCATGTCATGTCCCGGGAAGAGTTCGTGGGGAACGATCATGTTGTTGAAATGATCGTTAAATGAGCGGTAGAAGCCGTCTTTAGCTTCCTCGGGAGCATCATCGGCAATGGATGGCAGGTAAAGGAGTGTCTCGGCCCCGGGGTCGAATGGTCCAGGCGGGTAGACCCCGCCAATGGTGGCATGCGAGTGGTGCGTGGGGTACATATCGACAATGATCTTGTGGTTCTTTGGCAACGTTGCCAGGTCGTGCTCCCCGACAAAGTCGATGGCCCGGTTGGTCGCGTCGCTGAACACCTTGAGGAAATCCTTACGGTTGTCCGAGCGGTCTTCTTCCATCGCTGCCAGCGCGGCATCCAGCAAGACCTGGTCTTCGGGAACGTTCTGGCCTTCATTCGCCGCGTTCCACCACTCAAGTGCAGTGTTCCGCATCAGTCCACGCACGTGGTTAATCTCCTCAAGCGCCAGTTCGATCAAGCTGTCAGGAGTCAGGCTGTTATCTGAGTAGACTGCAAGTTTGCGGGTGTACACCTCGGGGCCGAAATTGTTCGGAACCGATGCAACGGGTAACACCTCGTCACGGATATGCTGCTCGAGTTCACGCAGCTTTTGTGCGGTATTGACGGACTGGTCCTTAAACACATCCCGATCAGACTCTGCTATCCATGTATCAGGCAGCGTTGGCAAGTCGTTTTCGAAGTATGCGGTCGTTTGCTCAAGGGTCTTTAATGCAGCTTCAATTCTTGCCGGATTGCCATCACGCAGGTTTCTTATCCCCACGTCAACCAGTGCCCCAATACCCGCCATACGATTGACTACGGCCGAGTATTTTTCCGTGGGACTGAGTTTTTCTGATACCAGCACCAGGGCCAGTGCGTCTGAAATTTGCTCCACGTACCATTGAGGTTGTTGGCTGAGAACCTTGTCCTCATCCCACAAGCCAAGCTCGAATCTCACCTGGCGTAACAGAACCCTGGCGTCGACCCGTTCCTGTAGTGGCGTGCTTTGGGGCAGGGATGACATGATATGTTCTGTCACACGGTTAAAGGCTATCCAGTCAGTAACGCGCGGCTCTGAGAAATCCTCGAATAGCAATGCTGCGGGCTTCAGGCCCTGTCCGAAGGCAGCGCTTGGGTAAAACTCCACCCAACGGTCAATATAATGATCAACCTGCTGCGCCGAAGAAGATACCTGATCTGGCACGGCTTGTGCTTGAGATACACTGGCGCCGAGAAAAAGAACGCCCGCTAGCAGCATACTGCCAATTCCGTTGTTATACATCTCAGTCTCCTACAAATTAACTACCAACACCAACAGGATCGCGGCCGGTACGACAAATCGCACCAGTATCCGCCAGCTTCTGTATAGGTGGCCATCTTCCAATTGCAACTCATCGAGGGTCGAAGGCTTTTTGAGCCCCCAGCCAGCCAGAATTGCAATCAGCACACCACCAAGGGGCATCATGAAATTCGACACGATATAGTCGAGCGTTTCAAATATGTTGCGTTCCGCAAAGGCAGACAGAAAGCCAAGCGGGTGAAAATCTGCCAGCGTATTGAACGACAGAACCGTACCCAGACCTGCCAGCCACAGCAACGAGACCACGATGGCAACGATCCTCGGCCGGGGCATGCCGGAATAATCTTCCACGGCGGCTACCACGCATTCCATTATGGTGATGGCCGATGTCAGTGCAGCCAGTGCCATCAGGGCAAAAAACATTGGACCTAGTATTGCCCCGCCAGGCATTTGGCCAAAGGCGATCGGGAGCGTCTCGAAAATCAACCCTGGCCCTTCGGCAGGTGACAGACCGTGTGCGAACACGATAGGAAATATTGCCAGACCTGCGATCAGCGCTACCCCGCCATCGGCCACGGCAACAATGAGCGCCGATTTCACGATGGACGATTTTCGGTCCATGTATGCGCCGATAGTCAACAGCACACCAAGACCGATACCGAGTGAGAAAAACGCCTGGCCGACGGCCATTAATACGGTCTGTGAATTGAGCTTGGAAAAATCAGGAACCAAGAGAAACCTGGCACCAGCGGCGAAGTCACCGGCGATGATTGCATAACCGAGTAGTGCAAAGAGGATTACGAATAAAGCAGGGGTTAACCAGCGCAATACATTTTCGAGTCCGCGGCGTATGCCCGCAGCCACTGTCATGGCGGTCAGCCCAAGAAATACTACCTGCGAGACGATCATTCGCCCCGGGCTGCTCATTAACCGGTCAAGGGCCGCTGAGGACTGGTCTGAGGTAATGCCTGTAAAGCCTACCGTTAGTGCGTGGTAGAAATAATCGATGGTCCAGCCCGCCACCACCGAGTAAAAACTGAGCGCGATAAAAGCCCCGAGCGCGGCCATCTGACCGTACCAGCGCCAGGCGCGGGAGATGCCTTCGCGTTGCGCCAGGTTGTCCATGCTTTTGACGACGCTGGCACCCCCCCTGCGGCCGACGAGGAATTCCGCAATCAATGCTGGCAGTGCGATAAAGGCGATTGCTGCCACATATACGAGCACGAACGCACCGCCACCATTTTCTCCGGCCACGTAGGTGAATTTCCAGACATTCGAGATACCAACAGCGCTGCCGATCGCAGCAGCCATGAACATCAGGTTGGATGACCATTTTCGGTCGCCGCGAAGCTTGCCTGTGTCGTTCATCCCCGGTATTCCTCATCATGCAGGTTCATCTTGATGACTTTTGTGTGCAGTCCATCAGGGTCGCGTTCGAGCTCATACATATCACCCACAGGGATGGGCTGGGCCTGAAGCTGCCTGGATAAGGCGCGTCGGTCATCTTCATCCAGATGCAGACCGCCGAGCGCGAGATTCTCACCGGCCCGGGACCTGCTACCAACCCCAAGGATCACTGAGGCTACTTGCGGCCTGTCCAGGACCCAACGTGCCGCGACGGTAGCAATGGATGTTGAGTGCTTGTTGGCAATAGTCCCAAGCACTCCCAGTAAAGCCTGAAAAGCATCCCAGCCACCGATTTCGTCGATGATGAGTCGGTATTTTTGCATTGAACGGTTCATAACAGCGGGGCAGGGGGCGCCGAGGTACTTTTCGGTCAGAAAGCCGCCTGCGAGCACACCGTAGGGCAGTAACGCAATACCCGTGTCTGCCGCAAGTTTAACCATGTGTTTTTCCGGTCTGCGATCGAGCAGGGAGTACTGTGATTGTATGGATACTATGCTGGCGCCGTTAGCGATAATCTCGCGCATATGCGCCGTATCGAAATTTGTTGTACCGAGTAGCCGTATTTTTCCGGCTTGTTGCGCCCGGACCAGTCGATCGACCATGTTTTGCAGGCCCGGAGCAGCGTAATTCCACCAGTGAAACTGGAGCAGGTCGAGTTGTTCGACGCCAAGGCGTTTGAGTGATCGGTCAATCGCAGCATCAATGTCCCGGTCGGTCAGTTGCTGCAGTGTATTCCTGTCGGGTGCAAACTTGGTGTGGATCTGGATCTTATCGGGATCAATCAGACTGCGGCGGAATTTCCCCAGTAAATCTTCCACACCGGTGTAGATGTCGGCGCAGTCAAAAGTCGTAAAGCCGTGCTCAACAAGTTCGGCAAAAATCCGCAGGATTTCCTGCTCAGAAGCAGGCCCACCGCCGTGATCCGGTGTCAGTTGCCAGCAACCATTGATGACACGTGCAATCGTGTAGCCCGGTGCAAGCTCGATTCGTTCAAGCTCAGTCATCGCTCGCACAGCTCAACGGAACAACGGTCGTTTCACTATGCCGAAAGGTGGTTTTTCCGGTGCGCATTATTTTGAAGCGGGCGCCGCAATGGGGATCCGGGCAGGCAATTTCTGCATCCGTGGACATCCAGTCATTCTTATCTGTCATGCGTTGTTTTGCCGGTAACAGCGGCAGGATTGCGGCCAATGCATAGATGGAGAAACTCTGACCTGCCGGCAGCTTCAGATTTTCACCGGATAGTTCGAAATAATCACCAACCGTGTGATTGCATACCATGGCGTGCTGGTCACCGACGACCTCTACACGTATATCCCAAAGTTCAAATGCATCATTTGTATCGGTCATATCGTGTGTCCTTGGGAATCGAACCTCATCCCCGCTCGTGGTGGTGTCACTTTTGTTGCTTAGTAGCGCCAACTCGTCAGGTCAGCACCCTCGGGTGCAGTCGCCTCAATGCGTTCAAGAATTTTGGGCAAGTACATGGTGTTGTAACGTAATCGGGAGATGTGATTGCCATTCTCCTGGTCACCATTCCAGCAGTGCTCGGCCCTGTCTCCGTAATCCACCTCACCGCCATAGTAAGGGTCAGTTGTGCTCTCCAGAAACTCTTCGGTCAGGTACACGGCATTGTTCAGGTAGTAGTTATCCATGTCGCCGACATAGATATGCAGTTTGCCTTCCAATTTTGGCCCCAGGGTCGACCAATCACGTTCCAGGATGTAACGAAGATCATAATTTTCCTTCCAATACTCGGCTACCTCATGGTTAATCTCACCGGTCTGCTTGTCCCAGATTCTTACCGGGTAGCCGTCTTTGCCCATCGGTGACCAGGTGGCCTCCCAGATATCATACTGTCCACCGGAACGACTTTTGTCTCCTAAAACAGCTTCCAGGCGGTTGTAGTCGTATTGACTTGCACGGGTGTTACCAAGGTAGTCACGGCCACCCGGGCGTGGCAACTTCAGGAACTGGCTTTCATACCAGTATGCATTGCTGTCCTCGTAGATGTTGACTGTCATATAAGCGCGGAAATCAATTGGATCCGGACAAGCTATGAATGCGCCGTTGTATTCGTCGGGATAGAACACCTGCACGGCCATGGCTTCCCAGCCTCCGGTCGAGCCACCGTAGGTAAAACGTGCCCAACCCTCACCAATTCCACGAAACTGCTCCTCGATGTAAGGAATCAGCTCATAGGTGATCGCGTCACCATAGGGTCCCTGGTTGGCGGAATTGACGGCGTAGGAATCATCGTAATATGGCGTGGGATGTTGTATCTCGATCACGATAAAGCGCGGAAAGTCATCGCTGATCCAGGTTTGATAGAAGTCATAAGCTTCCTGTTGCTGGATGATGTTGTATCCACTGACACCAAAGCGTTCGCTGAAATCCGCTTCCAGGTCCGGATCCGGCGGCAGCGTACGGAAGCTGCCGATGTTGTCTGGAAAATGGCCATGAAAGATCATCAATGGGTAATGCGCATTCGGGTGTTCTTCGAAGCCCTTCGGTAATAACACGTGTGCGCCCAGGTAAATATCCTCACCCCAGAACTCAGAAAGCAACTCACTGCGCATGCGGATGTGCCTGACGAACTCAGTGTCTTCCGGTGACTCAATTTCAGGAATAACCTGATCGAGAACCAGGTCAAAGTAACCGGACCCTGATTCATCTATCGAAATCTCTACCGGTTTCGAGTAAAAATTACCCGGCTTGCGGTTCCATTTCTGACCTTCGCCACGGTCGGGTGGCAGGCTCACCACTTTGCCGTTGCCCAGATGGTAATCCTTATAGCGATTCAGCAGCACCTGTATGTAATAGGTGCCGGCCGGCAGTTTGGATAAACTTTCCAGTGGAAACCCAATGGCTTGCTTGTCAATGACGACAGCCGACCCCTGCTGCCAGTTTTCAACGTTGATGCCGAAGACCAACTGGGTTTGACCCGAGTTACTGACGAGAAAGCGTGGTTCTTCGCTGTCATGGGTTGCCAGCAAGAGCAGTAAACGGCCGTCCTGGGCCTCCTGGGTCAGGTCAGGTTCAAGGGTGACTGAGAATGAGAGACCGTCCTCTTTTTCTATATCCATTTCCATTTCCATTTGGCAGGCTGAGGAAGAAATGAAGAGAAGCATTAGTATTACCACGCCGGGTATTGTGGGTTTCATTTTAGTCTCCGGGTCATGAACAAGTACGGCATAGCTACTTACCCGTATTTGTCCGAATGTAATTAAGAATCTGACCGCCAATGGGGTTATCAGGATGCATGGATGCCATGGCTTCCGCGATGGGTCTGGCTTGTTCGAACAGACCTCTTTTCAGGTAGTGGTCTGCCAATCCGTATTGAAAATCCAGGTTTTGTGGTTCGAGTGCCAGCGCGGTCCGCAGTTCGCTTTCTGCTGCCGCGATGTTTTGCTGATGCGCGTAAAGGAGTCCGAGGTTGTAGTGAATGCGGCCCCGTTCCGGTAATCCCTTTGCTGCCCGTTCAATGTATACGACCGCTTCCCGGTATTTCTGAACCTCCACCAATAGCAGGCCAAGAGAATAGGCTACATCGTATAATTCGGGTTGCTCTGCGACGACCTCACGAAGTAATTGTTCTGCCTCGCCGTTCATGCCGCGTTGGTTGTAAAGGACGGCCAGGTTCGTCTTGGCTGGAAAGAACTGATCATCGATCCGGATGGCTTCTTCGTATTGTTTGACCGCATCATCCGGTCTGTCCAGCCGCGTATACAGGTTGGCGAGGTTGTGGCGGGAAGCAGCGAAATCTGCCGAATACTTCATCGCTTCGACATATTCCAGCAACACGGCCTGGTAAACCTTTTGCTGTTCCTCATCCAGAAGTTCTGCCATCTCGCCGGCCAACCGGCTTACGGCCTCGATTCGAACAGATTTCACAGGATCATACAAACCGGGGGCAATCAGTTTCGTCAGTCTTTCCATGTCGGGGAGATAAACGGCTGCTACTGCCGTCCTGCGTATCAGGGCTTCCTCGTCCATCAGGGCAATTTCCATGGCCTGGGTAACTTCCGCGCCCGGATAGGCTGCTAATAACGACAGGGCAGTGGCCCGCACATTGACCGGGTATAGCAGATCCTGTGACAGACGCAGCAGATCCGGTCCGACATCCGGATCTCCCTGCCTGGCCCTGGCAAGAATGGTTCCATAGTGAGACTTTTCACCAGGCCCGTACCATTTGTGCACACTATCCTGCGACCACTGAGATGACTCGTCCACATGACAACGCAGACAGGGGTCGGGCGCATCAATAGCGGCAGCAAGTACGGGATCCGGTATCCGGAAACTATGGTCAGGACGATAGTCCACACCCATGTAATAACGCCCGGGCATATGACATTGCATACACAGAGCACCGGTACCGACCTCAAACAGGATTTCACCGTCAGCGGATTTTATCGCTTCACCTTCTTCACCTTCCTGCTTATGAAAATGGTGCTCGTAAATGTCGTATTGGGCAGCCCGGTGACATTGCAGACAAAGCTCGTTGTCTTCTTTGATAAGTTTTATGGAATGCACTTCATGACAATCGCTGCAACGCACATCGTGGCGATACATTTTGCTTTGAGTGAAGGAGCCATAAACGTAGACCTCGTCCTGTATCTGGCCGTCAGCAAAATAGAGATTTTGGTCCAACAGACTGGGCAGGTAAGTATTCAGTAACTCAGTTTCCGTGTGTGGGTCGTCCCCAATTGCTGCACGCCGGGAATGGCAGGGGGCGCAGAGTTCCACCAGTTCTCTCGAGTTGAGCCCCGAGGTTTTGCGTACCAGTTTGTAATTCTCTGTCTGCAGGCGGGCCATTTCTGACATCTCCGCCCACTCCACGTGGCTGGAGCCCGGACCGTGGCAGGCTTCACAACCGACATCGATATCAGACCATGTCGTGTTGTAACTGTCGGTTGCAGGATCGTAGTTTTTCTTCAGGTTGGTGGAGTGACACTGGGCGCACATACCGTTCCAGTTCTGTGCCGCATTGGTCCAGTACAACCAGTCGTCGGGATCGGTCGGCCCTCCGGGTGGCACCCGAAACCACTCGTTGTCTCTGGAATCCCAGGCAATGGGTAAAGTCTGAAGTCTTCCGCCAGGGAAAGGTATCAGGTACTGCTGCAATGGAAACCAGCCAAATGTGTGGGTAATCTCAAATTCCCCCATCTCACCGCCGGGGCCATTGGTATGGACAAAATATTTTCCGTCGTTCTTATAGAAACGTGAGGTGATGCCGTGAAGGGTAAACTCCACATCATCAAAGTTTCCCAATACGGTTTTTTCATTTGCCACGTCCATGGCCAGGTCGTGATGCGAACCCTCCCAGTTGTCATACTCGAGCTTGTGGCAGTCCTGGCATTCAACACTGCCAACAAACCCTGGTTCCGGACTAGTAATCGGGATGCCTTCGGTGTTTTTCACGACGGTGACATAGTAGACCGGCAGGGAAATCACGATGACCATCGCTGCAATCAGACCGGCCAGTTCCCATGACCTTGTTTGGTGAGTTGGCCGTTTCATGTTTTCTTTGGATAGGTGACCTGGTTAGCAGCAAACACGGAGCGTTTCTGCAGTTTGCCCGTATCCACTCTGAGCACATTGTTCTGGATTTCGACATGGTAAAGATCGAGTGCCCGGGGTGCCGGTGGGTTTGCAACTTCACCACGGATATCAAACTCGGAAGAGTGGCAGGGACAGATGAATTTGTTCTCGCTGGAAACCCATGGAACGGTACAACTCAGGTGGGTACACCTGCGTGACATTGCCAGAAAGCCACCATCCTCCAGCCTTGCCAGGTAAAATTTCCCACGGACAAAAGCACTGACGGTACCGGGTTCAAAATTCTCCACTGGTCCGGCAACAATGACGCCATTTCCAACCTCGGGTGAAACCTCTGGTTTCCGGGGTTTGAAAAAAGCAAAAATCACCGCGATTATTTCAGCAAAGGCCAGACCACCCAGTACAAGCCACAGCTTGTTGAGAAATGATCGGCGTGAATGTTTTTCTTTTTGCATCTTTCTATATTGCCCACATAAGCTGCATGCCGGGTCCCCGGAACCAGATACCGATAATGGTCAAAACTACAAATGCTGTAATCAGCAACGTAAAAACAGCCTGTATTGTTTCGTTATTGGTCGCGGTAAAACCTTTTTTCATCAATAGAAAAAAACCAATACAGATGGCCAGTGCGAAGCCAAATGGCAAGAGACCGTTGTTGATCAGATTGGCCGGGCCATTCATGTTAGCGCTGATAACAAATTCATCGAGTAACACTGCGGCGACGGTTAGCACTATCGCGACAACAGCAGAAATCAGGGACAGTTTCCGGCCTTTGGTCGAACAGAACCAGACACCGGCTGTATTGGCTTCGTAATTGAAATAGGGAATCAGGAGAAGTCCCGCTGCAATCAGGACCGGTATCACCAGGAGCGCAAATACAGGATGAAAATGCATCAGCATTTCCTGTATCCCCATAAAATACCAGGGTGCCTTGGTAGGGTTGGGGCTCAGCCCCGGGTTGGCCTGATCAGCCAACGGTGCATTAAAAAACATGGCAATGATTAAAATGGTGGCAATGACAATCAGTGTGAGAGCCACATCACGTGTAACCAGGTGAGGCATGGCATCTACCATTTTCTCATCGGTTTCAGGCTCCTCTCCTGGTGACCGGGGAATCACCAGGCCCTTGGCCTTTCTTATACGCCAGAAATGAAATGGTATAAAAAACAGCAATAGTGCCGGCAGGATAGCGGTGTGAATCGCATAGAAATTCATCAGGGTCCTGGGGCCGGGTTCTGCGCCGCCAAGTATCCATTCTTTCAGCCCTGTTCCCACGGCAGGTATGTAATCCAGCATTGATGTACTGATAGTGATTGCCCAGTAAGCAAGCTGATCCCATGGCAACAGGTAACCGGTGAAGTTGGAAAAAACCACCGCACAAAACAGACATAATCCAATGACCCAGTTGAACTGTCGGGGCGCGGTGAAAGCACTCGTGTAAAAAACCCTTAGGAAATGCAGGAATACGACAAATATCAGCCCGTTGGCGCTCCACCGGTGTATGTTTCGCAGCAGACGTCCAAATGGAATCTGGTTGATTAAATAGACAATCGAGTTGTAAGCCCTGTCAGGTGAGGCTTCATAGGCAAACTTGAGCATCAGACCGGTGCTGAACAATAGAAACACCAGCACTGCAGCTATGCTACCCAGGCCCCAGGTCAGGGATAGCCTGAGGGTTTTTTCCGGAATAGCACTGGGTCTGAAATGCAACAGAAAACTTCGAAAAATTTTCGGTCGCTCACTATTCCCATGTTTTGTGTTTCG
>RCNC010002428.1_pt1 | contig 13100 bp, 9 predicted proteins | sample 2041301 | NCBI WGS metagenome assembly RCNC01 (sample SAMN09708231, study PRJNA481090) | Marine sediment metagenome, whole genome shotgun sequencing project. | biome: marine sediment; feature: ocean; material: sediment; isolation source: Sewage treatment plant 13A marine sediment (STP13A) ... | reverse complement strand
GCGGTGCTGTAGTTGTATGGAATCGATGTTCCGAGCGGCGAGACCAGAGCGTACAGCCCCCAACCTGACCGATGCCCGCCATCAAGCAGCGCCTGATGTCCGGGCTTGAAGACCTGAGACTCCATTCGCTCATAGGCGTCAGGATCTGCGGTATTCATCATGTTGACGACCGCAAAGCGATGCTCTTTGATTTGTGTGCCATCGACGGCCACCCAAAGTTCAGTAGCAACGCGCGTTCGCGACTCCAGGGTTCTGGCCAAAGCGACCATAAAATCATCGTCCGGATGAACTTTCTGGAAAACCTTGTCGTAAGACGGGTCGCCATTGAGTTGCTCCAGCCCGAGCATCGTAGTCACAGTGTAGAAATCACACCTCGATCTATCCCCGTAAAAAACCTCGTAAAGCGCCCAGCTGTTTTGCTTACCCTGATCAACCAGCTCCTGATGCATCGCTTGCCGACACTGACATAGTCACTTGCAGTTGATTTCATGCAGTCGATCGAAAGGTAAAGTGCAACTTGTTCGTCATCTTGCGCGTGGCTTGGACCCGGCGTCATCGTTGCCGCAACCGCAATGATGGAAACCATCAGAATTGAATACTTCATTTTTCTCTCCCAGGAGATACTACAAGCATTTTTTCCAGCTCTTCGAGTGAACGCGCATGACGAAAACCAAACCTATGGCGGCAAACACGCCGTAGATCAGAAATGTTGTTGAGTTTCCGAGTGTCTCGAGTTCCCACGGGAAGACGAGTTGCACGCCGAAGCTTATGGCGGAGTTGATAAGACCCACGAATGAGATTGCGATACCTCGCAGGGCGTTCGGAAACAATTCCGAAAAAAGCACCCACATAACAGGGCCGAGCGAGACCGCAAAGCTCGCAACAAATCCGAGTATGCCGATGAGAATCAGTGTCGGGTTCATACTAATCGCGGCACCAACCAAAGCTGACTCGAACTGTTGATACTGGTCTTTGCCCAGCGCCGCTGACACGGCGTTCCGAAACGCAACATCGCTCTCATACGTGACATCAATCACCGGAGCAATCAGTTGCCGGTCTACTTCAGCGGGAAGACTATCGATGGAATCCTGATTAAACGTGTATGTCGCCGAGCCGAATCCATAGGACAGCGTAAACATACATAGGGCAATACCGGCCAGACCAACGCCAAGCAGCGGTCGCCGACCGATCTTGTCGATGAACGACATCGCAACGATCGTAAACACCAGATTGACGAGCCCGACGAGCACGGCTTGCATGAACGACGCATCGGTCCCGATTCCGGACTGCTCAAAAATCATTGGGGCGTAGAAAAACACGGAGTTAATACCCGTGATCTGCTGCAGGACCGCGACCGAAATCCCTATCGTCAGCACGAGCCTCATCGCGGGTCGGAAAAGCTGCCTGACTGAGGCCCCTTCTCCGTCCGGGCTCGCTGAGAAACTGTCGTGTACTACCTGCAATTCCCGCTGCGCCTGCTCCGGCCCGCTGGCCTTTTCGAGGATTTGAAGTGCTTCTTCCTCCCGGCCCCGCATCGCCAGCCATCGCGGACTCTCGGGCACAAACATCAATGCGAACAAGTACACGATTGCCGGCAGGGTCTCGACGCCGAGCATCCAGCGCCAGCCCCACTCGCCGAATCGCAAGGTTTCAGCTATTGCGAGATCAGATTGCCCCAGAGACAGAATCAGGTAATTACTGAAGAACGCTACCGAGATACCGATAACGATATTTAGTTGATTGAACGAAACCATTCGCCCCCTCATCTCAGCCGGCGCGATTTCGGCGATATAGACCGGCGCAATAATCAACGCGGCGCCCACGCCGAAACCACCGATCATCCGTGCGATGACGAGAAACAGAAAATCAGGTGCTACGGCAGATGCAACGGCGGAAACGGCGAACAAAGCCGCTGCAATCCTGAGAACGGGACGGCGGCCGATGCGATCACTCAACGGACCTGCAATCATCATGGCAAACGTTGCCGTCAGTGTCAGAGAGGCTACCGACCAACCGACCTGGAACTTCGTCAACGCAAATTCGAGTTCGATAAACCCAACAACACCTGAAATCACAGAGGCGTCGAAGCCCATTAGAAATCCGCCCAGTGCGACAATCAGGGATACAGTTGCGGTGAATCGAGTACTCTTTTGCATAGCGTTTCTCGTCCCTTCAACCCTCTGCGACGATTCGGAACTCCGTTCTCAATTGCGTTTCCGAACTACCGCCAATCCAGACATGAAACTCACCTGGCTCAGTTACTCGTTGCATATCGCGCCCGAAGAACGACAAGTCGTCAGTATGCAATTGGAAATCTACAGTTATTGTCTGGCCCGGCTCGATGCGTTCACGCCGGAAGCCTTTAAGCTCTTTGACGGGCCGGGTGACGCTCGCAACGAGATCACGAACGTAGAGTTGCACGACCTCATCAGCAGGAACGCTGCCTGTGTTCGTTAGCTCAGCGCTGATGGTCACTGTATCACCAAGCGCAATTTCACCAGCGCTCGCACGAATATCCTGATAGTGGAACGACGCATACGACAGCCCATGCCCAAATGGGAACAGCGGCGTAAAGTGCGTATCCAGATGAAAAGCGCTCATTCCCAGTGACGTTTGCGGAGCACGCGTATCAATCTCATCGATGTGAGCAATGTTGTCCCAGGATGCCGGCTTGCCCGAGTTCTTTTGACTGTAATAGATTGGAATCTGGCCAACAACGCGCGGGAATGTCGCCGGTAGTTTGCCCGACGGCGACTCGAGTCCAAACAGAAGATCCGCGATCGCCGGACCGCCCATCGTCCCAGGGTGCCAGGCGTAAAGAATGGCATCCACCTGATCCACTATATTCGTCAGTGTCAGTGGTCGGCCAGCCAGGATCACTGCAATAACGGGCTTACCTGTTTCCCGTATACGTCGAATAAGCTCGGCCTGATCGCCCGGCAAATTGATATCCGCTCGAGAATGCGCCTCGCCAGAGAGAATCGACTCTTCACCGAGGAAGAGAACCGTCACGTCGGAGCTCTGTGCAATCTCCACCGCTTCATCGAAGGACTCGCTTACTCTGCTTCGTGAATTCTCCATAGCGCGCAGATAACGAACGTCCAAATCGTGACCGACGAGACTGTGAATCGCGTGCATCGGAGTAATACTCAGAGCCTCATCACCATCGAAAACCCACGTCCCAAGCTGCTGATAAGGCGCATCGGCAAGCGGTCCAATCACGGCAACTGAAGTCAATTCACTCGCTGACAAAGGCAACACGCCGTGATCGTTCTTTAGCATCACGACGCTTTGTAATGCGGCTTGCTGCGCAGCTTCCAAGGCCCGCTTGCTTGCGAGCGGCGGCAGTTCTTCAGGATCGGTAAACGGCTTTTCAAACAGGCCAAGCCGAAGCTTGGTGAGCAGGATTCTATAAACAGCACTATCAATACTATCGATGTCGATTCGACCGTCATCGACCAGGCCCGCGAGATGGTGTCTGTAAGCATCACCAGCCATCTCCATGTCGACGCCAGCCGAGGCTGCCTCGAACGCAGACTCCTTGTCGTCTTCGGTAAGACCATGCACCTGCAACTGACGAATCGAGTCCCAGTCGCTCACGACGAATCCACCGTAGTCCCATTCGTTTTGCAGCACCTGCCGCAACAAGAACTCGTTGCCAGTTGCCGGTACACCGTTGAGATCGGAGAAAGAGGTCATCAACGTTGACACTCCCGCGTCCACTGCCGCCTTGAACGGACGTAAATAGACGTTTCGAAGTTTCGTTTCCGGAATATTGGTTGTCGCATAGTCGCGTCCGCTTTCGACAGCGCCGTAGCCCGCGAAGTGTTTCGCGCAAGCCGCGATGGCACCAGCTTCGGACAGATCGTCACTTTGGAACCCTTCGACCATTGCGACGGCCAGTTCGCTGGTCAGCAGGACGCATTCACCCAGGCTTTCCGCGATACGTCCCCAACGAGCGTCGCGCGATATGTCGATCATCGGCGCAAACGTCCAGTTGATGCCAGACTTTGCCGCCTCCAGCGCTGCGACACGCGCGCCTTCTCTTACGATATCCGGGTTCCACGACGCTGCCTGTCCAAGCGGGATAGGCATGATGGTCTTGAAGCCATGAATAACGTCACGGCCGACCAGCAACGGGATGCCGAGCCGCGATTCCTCGACGGCAATGCGCTGCAGTTCATTGATGATCTTGACGTCATTCACGTTCAATACTGAGCCAACCCGACCCAACCGCAGATCCTCCGCAAGATAGTCCGGCGCATAGCCTTCGCTCGCATTGAGCTGGCACATCTGCCCGATTTTTTCGGTCAGCGTCATTTCGTGCAAAAGCGCGTCAGCGCGCTGCTCTATCGTCTTATTCATATTCATTAGGTCGGCGATCAAGAACCACGGAACGTAGCTTAGAAATACGTTTGAAAGAAGCCCGGCCCCTGATCAAACAGGCGGCTTAGCGACTTTATAAGTGTTGAGTTGATTCAGGTGCCGTTTTAGCAATGTTTGACAGCGCTGTCAATTTGATAGACGATGGCTGGATAATAATGAAGCCTTGTTGCCCTAGGGGGGGAAAACATGAGTGACGTCAAGCATTTCCAAACTGCACCCGAAGATCGAATCCCGTTTATCCAGAAAGTGATCTTCGGCGCTGGCGCGTTCGTGAACAACATTCTCGCGTATGCGATGGGCGGCATGGTCATCGTCCTGAACCTGGGCCTCGGCATGAACCCTGCCCTCGTCGGACTACTTGGCGCCCTGCCACGGCTGACCGACGCCATCACTGACCCGCTCATGGGCTACATCTCCGACAACACCCGGTCACGCTGGGGACGGCGACGTCCGTATATATTTGTCGGCGCTATCGCTGTCGCTATAGTTTTCGCGATGCTTTGGCAGTTGCCCGCTGGCAAAAGTGAAGCCTTCTACTTCTGGTGGTTCCTCGGCGGCTCGATAATCTTCTACCTTGCGTACACCATGTTCGCTACACCTTGGGTCGCTCTGGGCTACGAATTGACGCCGGACTATCATGAGCGCACGCGGCTGATGGGCACGCAGAACTTTATCGGCCAGCTGGCCTACGTCATCGGGCCCTATTTCCTCGCAATAATGAACAGCAAATTGCTCTTCGACAATATGGTCGAGGGTGCTGCCGGATTAGCCTTGGTTATCGCTGCAAGCGTCGCTCTCATCGGCGTACTGCCTGCCATTTTCCTGCGTGAACGATTTGTCGCCGTAGCTGCCGCCGAGGCTCAAGAAAACGGTACGGAACCTGAAAGCGCCGGCACGGTGATGCTGCGAGCTATCAAGGAATTCTTCACGGGTTTCGCAACATCGCTCAAGTTCAGGCCATTCCTGAAGCTCTGTGCCGCAACGTTCCTGGTCTTTAATGGTTTCATGCTGATCGCCGCATTCCAGACCTACGTCATCATCTACTTCATATTTGGCGGTGATACTGACCAGGGCGCAGTATGGTCGGGTCATGCCGGAGCGTTGGGCGGATTCTCGACCTTCTTTATTATCGCGCTGATCACCTGGTTGTGTCCGAAGTACGGCAAGCGACGTGCCTTCTATGTCACAACCGGTATTTCAATGTTCGGCTATCTGCTCAAGTGGTTTTGTTATAACCCCGAAGTTCCATGGATGTTGCTTTTGCCAGCGCCACTTATCGCCTTCGGTTTTGGCGGTCTGTTTACTCTAATGCCGTCGATGGTTGCCGACGTCGTCGATGCCGACGAGCTCAATACCAATGAGCGACGCGAAGGTATGTACGGGTCGATTTTCTGGTGGGTTGTCAAACTTGGCATGGCCGCAGCGTTGGCTGGTGGCGGATTCCTGTTGAACGCGACGGGCTTTGACGTTGCGCTGGGAACGGAGCAGACCGCAGATACGCTTTTCTTGATGCGAATCTGCGACATCTTCGTACCGTTCTTTGCTTCCGCGATCGCGATCTGGGCGGTTGCCTCGTACACGATCACCGAAGAAAAGGCCCACGAGATCAGAATGCAGCTGGAGGCGCGTCGCGGGACTGTTTAGCGATCGCCTCCAGGCGAAAGCCCTCTAGGCGAAAATGCGCTCTATTTCGTGGACAATCTCCGGCGTGAATTTGTCCACGAAGTCCAGCGCCTTCATGTTCTCGTGAACCTGCTCTACTCGGCTGGCACCGGTCATGACGGTGCTGACCCAGGGGTTTTGCAGGCACCAGGCTAGTGAAAACTGCGCCAGCGTTGCGCCCATTTGCGCAGCGAGAGGTGCAAGCGCAGCGACCCGAGCGAGGCGAGCTTCGTCGGTCAACTGATCTTGCAGCCAGCCGAATCCTTCGAGAGCGCCGCGACTGTCCTTCGGAATCCCGTCGTTGTATTTCCCGGTTAGCAACCCGGACGCCAGGGGGCTCCAGGTCGTTGATCCAATCTGGTGCTCTTCGTAAACCGCTTTGTAGTCAGCGCCCATCCGATGTTGCTCAAAGAGGTTATAGACCGGCTGTTCGACGATGGGTTTGTGAAGATGATGTCGATCCGCGATTTCGATCGCGCTAACAATATCTGCGGCGTCCCATTCAGATGTACCCCAGTACAAGGCCTTGCCGCGCTCGATGATGTTGTGCATCGCCCAGACGGTTTCTTCTATCGGTGTCGTCGGATCCGGACGATGGCACAACAGCAAGTCGACATAGTCTGTGTCGAGTCGCCTCAGTGAACCGTCGATCGCTTCGATCAGGTATTTTCGATTGAGCGTATTTTGCTCGTTAGGGCCTTCGTGTAAGCCCCAAAACAGTTTCGTCGAAATGAGATAGCTACCGCGGCGCCAGTTGAGTTTCTTGAGAGCCGCGCCCATGATCTCTTCCGACTTTCCATTCGCATACGCTTCGGCATTATCAAAAAAATTGACGCCAGCGTCGTACGCAGCTGACATCATCTCGACCGTGGAATCAATTCCGGCCTGAGTGTGAAAAGTCACCCATGATCCGAAAGACAGTTCGCTGACTTGAATCCCTGCTTTACCCAAATGACGATATTTCATTCAAAAACCCCGCGTTCTTCCAACAATGCATCGATCAGTGTTTCCTCGAGAGTATATCGGCAATAGGCTGAATGGGCTCGAAATCGAGACCTATGTCCTTGTTTGAACTCAAGAATAGGGCAAAATTTCTTGTCCAAGCTATTGAGCACGGTATTAGGGAGATGTCATGAAAACTTGGGCAGTTTACATAGCAGCCGCACTGGGATTCGCAATCTACGGCGCTGCGACAAGCGTCGATCGCGACGACTCGGGTTCGATCATAGGCGGTGGCGCGGTCGATGCGTTCAGCGTCAGGGTCGGCGACTGTTTCAACGACACCGACTCTTTCAGCGACGAGGTAAGCAGTGTCCCTGGCGTACCCTGCACCGATCCACACGACAACGAAACATTCGCTGTATTCGATGTTGCTTTTGACAGCTACCCAGACGAAGAAGTGATGGCGCAACACGCCTATGATTCCTGCCAGCAGCAATTCGAACCCTTTGTAGGTAAGGACTATGAGTCCTCAACGCTGGAAATATCGACGATGTATCCGACGCAGCAAAGTTGGGAGCAAAGCGATCGTGAAGTTGTCTGCGCAATTTACGACATGAATGCCAACAAACTGGTCGGCAGCGCTAAAGGTCGCGGCCTTTAGTCCAGGCGACTTACAATTCGATGATTATCTTGCCCCGTGCATGGCCATCTTCCGAATAGCTAATTGCTTCGGGAACCTCGGTCAAGCCGAAACTATGCTCAGTATCAAGAACCGGCGTCACTTTTTCAGTGCGCATAAGTTCGCCCAATTCGTTCAGATCTGATTGGCTCAGCGTCGCCAGCATCACCCCGAACTCTTGATCGACGAAAGGTGACATCAGCACCGCCATGATCGGTCTCTTCAGCGGACCGAGCCACTTGCCGGCTTTCCCGCCAACGATTACGAATGAACCATCGGGTGTTAGTACATCCCTGTTCGACAGCAAGGAATGATTACCGACCATATCGATAATCAGGTCGTATTGCTCGTCGCCATCGAGGTAGCTCTCTTTCTTGTAATCAATAACGTGATCGGCACCGATCGCCAGAACCATCTCCGCATTTCGCGCACTGCACACGCCGGTAACTTCCGCACCCATCGTTTTCGCGACTTGCACGGCAAATGTTCCTACTCCACCAGACGCGCCGTTGATCAGGACCTTTTGCCCGGGCTGCAAATTGCCGTGATCGCGCAGCGCCTGAATGGCCGTGACACCGGCGATACCCACGGACGCTGCTTGCTTGAACGACATGTTCGCCGGCTTCATCGCTATAGCTCGACTCTCCGGAACAATGACGTACTCCGCGAAGGCACCGCTTCGGCCACCGAATACTTCATCGCCGGGTTTGAAGTCCGTAACGTTTGCGCCGATTGATTCGACCACGCCGGCGAAATCCACTCCCATTCGAGAATCGGCAGGCGCACCAACGCCGACGCCCATCAAGCGCATGAAATAGGGCTCGCCTCTCATGTAATGCCAGTCGAGTGGATTAACCGATGCGGCCACGACTTTCACCAACACCTCATCGTCCGCCGGTGTCGGTTTGGCCACGTCGGTGTATTCGAGTACCTCGGGTGAACCGTAACAGCGGTAGACGACGGCTTTCATCGTCTCGACACCCTCTGCTACTTCAGGGGCAGGACCACAGGCCGTGTTGTGACTAAGGACCAGCCCCAGCGCGGATATTGCGACGGTCAACGCTATCGCGGTACCACCGAGGATTTTGTAACGAAGTTTCATAGGTTCATCCTAATGTTCTTTCTTAATGATAGAGCTTCCCGGCAAATGGGCCGTGCTCTTTTTACAGCTTTCCTCTCAGGTACTCAGCTGCTCGTTAACGGCTCTGTCGGCGGCGTCGATGGCTCCGTTGACGTACGAGTAAGCCTCCGAATCCGAATTTGCTATCGAGATTCTGCCGAGCTGCGCACGACCGGCGATGTGCGGACCATTGTAACGGTCGTACTCGGCCGGAATTCCAATGCCTTCAAATTCGTAGGCGTAGCCGTGTGGCCAACGGTTGACCGTAATCCCCGCAATCTCGCGTTCGGCATCGAATCCATGTGAGCCTAGCATGCCGTCAAGGTGCGAGAAGATATCTGTCTCAAAATCGTCGTAACTCATCTGCATGAGTTTGGCCTGCCCGGCGCGATACTGATCCTTTGCAGGCAAGCCTCGGGTCGTCGGTGCATACCAGGCAGAAATCACGATCGGCTCATCCGGCCCTTTTGAATAGTGGTAGTTGCCCATGCTGACCGGGAAGTCCAGGAATAGTCGCTTGAAATAGACGTCACCCGGTGTGTAGATCGAGTTCAATCCGGCATCAGCGAACGCGCGCCAATTGCGAATCGCAAAGCTGCCAATAACCAGCGGAACCTTCGGGGCGTATCGTATTGCTTCAGCTTGAACAGTGGGTACGTCCGGGCAAATGTGAGGAATGATCGCGTTGTAGCAAGCCATGACCGCGTGATTGGCCCGCGCTCGGTGGACCACGCCATTCTTGACGTAGCTTACGTCAACGTACTTATCATCTGGCGTATTAACCGCATTGACGACCGTACTGTTCAGGCGAATTCGAATATCGGATTCCGGCGTGTCTAACAGAGAATAGTCTACGCGGGCAGTCACGATGTCTTCCATGGTATTTCCCGGAATCGCTTGAGGAACAAGATCGCGAACCAAGGCTCTCGCGATACTCGCGTTGCCGTCCGGAAAATGAAATATGTAAGGCTCCTCTTCCCCCTCGTCTTCCTGAACGCCCAGCTCCCAGGTGCCCGGAAAATAATAGTAAGCCGCTTCCAGGGCTGACTCAGCTTCCCAGCCAACGCCGATCATCACAAGGAAAGTATCCTGGAGAATTCCGGTAACGGACTTGGGTATCCCGGCGTACGCCTCCAGAAATTCGAGATAGCTTATGTTGCGAAGCCGTTCGATTTTTTTATCCCGTGACATGCCATCCAGAAGATCGACCCCACCAGCGATGAGGCGAAGGAGCGCATCCTGATCATGCTTATCTATTGGAATCGTTCGAACTGCCGATACCAGTTCGTCCTCACCGAGTTCTTCTCCGAGAAACCCGGGTATTGGGTTTACCTGAACACGATCAACACCGTAGGTTTTGCGATCGAAGTAGATGCCGCTTCTTAGGCCCCGACTTTTGAAAAACTCTCGGTCGAAGTAGTCGTAGAATCGATCCGTGTCGATCGATAGGTCCTTCAATAATCGTGCAGCTGTCTTTGAGTAGGCCGCCGGGCCTTCGATCGACTGACTGCCACCATAACCGAGCAGTGTTTTGCCATCGACATTAAATTCATTGCGGCGCGCGTGGCCACCGAAATCGTCGTGGTTATCCAGAACGAGGATATTGCTGGGTCCGTCGCGGCGGTCACGAAAGAACTTCGCAGCACTTAGCCCGGAGATTCCACCACCAACGACAATCAGGTCGTAGATATCTTCTGTTCGCTCTTTCGGACGTGCAAATTTGTGGCCAGCTCTGGCTACCGCGTGTGCGATCTCGAACGACCCGTCCTGACTACCACGCATTCCGGTCAGGCCGGGTGGATAGTATGACGATGAACTCCCCGCGGTTCGAGCAAGGATCTCCATCGGCGACAGCGTTGTTCCCGCCGCCAAACTCAGTGCGACGCCATTCAGGAAGTCGCGTCTGTTAATTTGTGTTCTCTTTCTTATGACGAACTCTCTATCGTTGTGAGATACGCGCCGAATCCAATGGCGAATAACGGCGTACCCATCCGGATTGTATTGAGTCTGATTGCCTTAATACAGGCAATCATCAAATCTGGCCCCAATTGCTGGTATTCTCTTAAAGCCCGGTGTGCGCCGGACGAATCTTGGGGATTTCGCCGTCAGATTGACGTGCCAACTGCCTCGGAGCCTTGTTACGACAACGCCAAAGACTCACACCGTCTCGGTCCTCCTCCTGTTGCCGCTTCGTTTGACCGTCGGATTGTCCTTCCTGGCCGCCAATCTCGACGAACAACAATATCAGAACGTCCAGATTTCCGTATAGTCCGCTCTGCAAGATCAGGATCGCGACGCAATATTGACGATTCTGGTCTGTCTACAAGCTGGATGCGTTCCATGCTAAAAATTTGAGGTAAGAATAATGTCTGCTAACTGGAAGCTGTTTGCCACCGTCGATCCCTTTGACGGGATGAACTCCACGAGCCCCGGCGTCGTCCAGAATCTCGTTGCTGGACGATGGGAGTCGAGTAGCGATGTAAGGAACGATATTGTCGATCCCATTGACGGCTCGCATTTCCTAAGTGTCCCCAACACAGATGATGTGGGTGAGTTTCGTAACGGACTGAACGCCTGCCCAAAATCCGGTTTGCACAATCCTCTCAAAAGCACAGATCGCTATGTACATCTTGGCCGCGTCTGCGCGAAATCGGCGGCGTTGCTCGCAACCCCCGATGTTGAAGAATATTTCACAAAGCTCACGCAACGGGTGATGCCAAAGAGCTGGCAGCAGTGCCTGAATGAAGTGGTCGTCACGCGCGTATTTCTGGAGAATTTCGCGGGCGACGGCGTCCGCTTTCTTGGGCGCGGCTTTTCAAACCCTGGCGATCATGCCGGGCAAGAGTCCCGCGGCTATCGTTGGCCTTTCGGCCCCGTCGTCGTCGTCGCGCCGTTTAACTTCCCATTGGAAATCCCGGCGCTGCAAGCGATGGGCGCACTGTTCATGGGCAACCGACCGCTGGTAAAAGTCGACTCCAAGGTCAGCGTCGTGTTTGAACAATTCTTGCGACTGCTGATTCATTGCGGGCTATCACCCAATGACATCGACCTGATCCATTGTCGCGGCGAAACAATGGGCGAGCTCATCAGTTCCTCGGCGGAACAAATCCGAATGGTGCAATTCACCGGATCAAGCTCAGTCGCTGAACGCGTCAGCAATACCATGAACGGAAAAGTCCGACTCGAGGACGCCGGCTTTGACTGGAAGATAATTGGTCCCGATTACGACGAAAAATGGCTCGACTTCGTTGCCTGGCAATCTGACGAGGACGCCTACAACGCGTCGGGCCAAAAATGCTCGGCGCAGAGCGTGCTGTTTGTTCATGACAATTGGGTCGACAAGCTGTTGCCGAAGCTCAAGACCTTAGCCAGCCGGCGCACGATCGGAGACCTGTCTATCGGACCCGTCTTGTCGTGGACGAACGATCAGATTCGTGCACACATTGACTCGGTTCTTGAAATCGCCGGAACGGAACTCTTGTTTGGTGGCGCGGAGCTCACCGGACACAGCATTCCCGATTCGTTCGGCGCTTATGAGCCAACCGCGATTCGGGCACCGCTGTCACAACTGTCCGACGGGCACTTCAAGCTGTTGACGACCGAGCTATTTGGCCCCTTTCAGATCGTCGTCAGTTATGGAGACGACGACATCGACACCGTTTTGTCGTTGTTCGAGAAAATGTCGAATCACCTGACCGCCGCTGTCGTTTCGGCAAACGTTCAGTTTCAAAATCGGGTTCTGCGATCAACAGTCAATGGCACGACGTATTGCGGAATGCGCGCTCGCACCACCGGCGCGCCGCAGAACCACTGGTTCGGTCCGAGTGGCGATCCACGGGGTGCGGGTATTGGCACGCCGGAGGCAATAACGATTACCTGGAGCGCTCATCGCGAGATCATATTTGACGAGGGCGAGCTGCCCGATGACTGGTCAACGCCGGAGCTCATATAGATGTCTAAACCTGCCACCGCATTGCACGACTACAACAAGTACTGGGCTGAATGCTTTGGCATTGCGCCGCAGTTGCCGATGTCGCGTGCGGAAATGGACGTCCTGGGTTGGGATTCCTGCGACATCATCATCGTCACTGGCGATGCGTATGTTGATCATCCTTCATTTGGCATGGCGATCATTGGTCGCCTGCTCGAAGCGAATGGATTTCGCGTCGGCATCATCGCGCAGCCGGACTGGCAGTCGAAGGACGCCTTTGAAGTGCTGGGAAAACCGAACCTGTACTTCGGCGTTGCCGCGGGCAACATGGACTCGATGATCAATCGCTACACGGCGGATAAGAAAGTCAGAAATGACGA
>RCNC010007062.1_pt1 | contig 13103 bp, 10 predicted proteins | sample 2041301 | NCBI WGS metagenome assembly RCNC01 (sample SAMN09708231, study PRJNA481090) | Marine sediment metagenome, whole genome shotgun sequencing project. | biome: marine sediment; feature: ocean; material: sediment; isolation source: Sewage treatment plant 13A marine sediment (STP13A) ... | reverse complement strand
TAAAAGAAACTGGTAAAGGAGTGGTTCTGCTTACAAATTCTTCAGCCGGAGCTGATGATATTGGATTGTATTTACTGGATCCCGGATCAGAATTAAGCGAAGTGAGATCTAAAAGCGATGCTGTTAAAATACCTAAAGCTACCATGAAGCAATATGTTGGGGTATATGAATTACAACCTGAATTTAAGATAACAATTACCAAAGAAGGTTCTCAACTATACGGACAGGCTAAGGGGCAGGAAAGATTTGAGATCTACCCTAAAAATGATACAGTCTTTTTCCTAACTGTTGTAGAAGCAGAGATTTCCTTTTCGATGAATGATGGTGTTGTGGAAAACTTAACGCTATTTCAAGATGGGCGCGAATTAGAAGGAAAGAAGGTTGAATAATTTCAACACCTTATTTTTTCAGGATCATAACTTTTCAAGTGGATTACGTATCCCAAAAAACAATAAGCTCAATGAGCTAATAAATTTATTGCCAATTTCCAGAGTGAGATATTAAATTTACATCATTTTGAATAGTTGTGCTTACTGAGCTTATTTGGTACGTTAAAAACAAGGCAAAAAAAATCTAAAAATCACTTTCTGATAGTATTTTCTAGATGGAATTTTTCTAAATAAAGATGAAGAATATTTTAGTATTCCAACGCGCTTTTGCACTAACGTGCAATTAAAAAGTCCTATCAAGTGTTAGTACATTTACTTGGATACTCAAATGCGTTTAAAATTTCCCCCCAATAATTATTAATTTAGGAATATTCCAATAAGTTTATTGTCTAATAATCCTCCACCCTAAAACTTTTTGATAATGGCTCCATTTGTATCGATAAAATAATATGCTTCTCCAACCATACCATTTAAATCAATATCTATTTTCCATCTCATGCTATCTTTTCTAACTGCAGGCTTTATTTCAAACAACAGAATTCATATTACTCATATCTTAAACAATCTACAGGGTTTGTTTTGGCCGCTTTTAAAACCACAAGGCTTACTGAAACTAAAGCAATACTTATTACTATAAATATAGCGAGAACATACACCCAAAGGCTAGCTGGAGTGCGATATGCAAAATTTTGCAGCCATTTATCTGTAGCGTAATATGCAATTGGACTGGCAAGGATAGTAGCTATCAACACCCATTTCACAATTCCCTTATTAAGAAGCATTAAGATATTTACAGCTGAAGCCCCATTCGCTTTACGAATACCGATTTCCTTTTTGCGTCTTTCGCTAGTAAAGGAAATCATCCCGAATAAACCTAAACAAGCAATAAGAATGGAAAACAAAGCAGAAAATTTTATAACCATTCCAAACTTTTCTTCTGTTTTATAAAGTTCATTATACTTATCATCCAAAAAGTCGTATTTAAAAGGGACATCTGTTACAATTTTTTGCCACTCTTTTTCAATATGCTTGATGGTTTCCTTCTTGTTCTGTCCATTGGTTTTAATAATAACTTTATGTAACATCATTCCGTAGTTCATTAAAACACAGGGTTTAATCTCTTGATGAAACGATTCATTATATACGTCTTTAAATATTCCAACAACTTCCTGGTGGTGATTAAACATTTCCATTTTTAGACCTATTGCACTATCTAATCCAAACTCTTTTGCGGCTGCTTCATTTATAATCATTGCACCCAAATCGCTTGCTCTATCCCATTCATATTTTCTGCCCGAAACTATTTGGAGACCCATTGTTTCAACAAAGTCAGGATCAGCAACCATTGCCTGAAAGCTTTTTTTAACTCCATTAATCTCTTCAGACATAGTAATATGCAATGACCCACCAAATTCATTGCCTGCCCGTGTTACATTTATAATATTTGGATTTTGCAAAAGCCCTTCTTTAAATAAATCATATTTATCATCAATGAGATCATTCGAACGAAAATAAATAATATTAGAATTGTCAAAACCTATATCTTTCGTTTTCATAAAATTTAGCTGTTTCGAAATAATAATCACACTAATAATTAATACAAGCGAAATTGTAATTTGAATTATAGATAAAGACTGTTTGAATATATTTCCCTTTTTACCTAATGTTATTTTATTTTTTAATGTATTAATTGGATTAAAACGAGATAAAATAATTGCGGGATAAAATCCTGCTAGTATTCCGATTAAGATTGCCCCAGCAAGAAAGATTAAGAGAATTTGCGGTTTATCAATATATCCGATTGATAAGTCTTTTTCGACCATTGTATTGAATAATGGTTTTATAATTTCTGTAATAATTATGGAAAATAGAACAGCAATAAAGACCAATACAATTGCTTCACCAATAAATTGACGAATTAAGTTTTTACGAGAAGATCCTGCTACTTTTCTAATTCCTATTTCTTTGCTTCGTAATGATGATTTTGCCAACGAAAGATTAATAAAATTAATTATTGCAATGATGATTATAATAAACCCAATAAGAACAATCAGGTATATAAATTGGAGCTTGTTATTTGCGTAAAATGGTGCTTCACTTAAAGGAACCATTTCCATCTCAATTTTATTTGCTTCATCACTTTCTGGATCTATTTCATATTTTTCACACAGGAAATTTACAAATTCAGTACGTGCTTTTTTAGAAAAACCCTCCACTTCAACCATATCATTTAGCATTACATAAGTGCTATATCCCCAGTTAAAATAATCTTGATCAACCTCTACTCCACCAGGTTTAATATCGTTAAGTGTTATAAAAGATGCAATTCCAGAATATTTAATAGATGAGGTTTTAGGAGCATCTGCAATTATAGCAGTTATCGTTAAATTATGTCTAATACTGCCTTCTCCGCTGATAAATGCAATTGTTTTGTTTATGATATCTGTACTTCCAAATAGCTTAATAGCAGAGGATTTGGTTAATGCAATTGTATATGGATTTACTAAAGCGGTAGATATATTTCCTGAAAGTACTTCAATGCTAAACATATTAAAAAAGTCAGGAGCGGCATATATTATATTTCTAAATTCAACAAGTCTATCCGAATCCAAACGTTTTAGAAATGCTTTATTTCCACCTCCATATTCCTGATCGGTACGAACTAAATATTTAATTTCAGGAAATTTTTCTTTTAGCATATAACCCAAATGAGCCGTGGTAGACAACTCATTCTCAAAACTTATTTGATAAATATTATCAAGATTTTTATGGTATTTGTCGTAGTTGAGTTCACTTACAACATAAATCATAATAAGAGTAAAGATGGAAATTCCTATGGCAAGTCCTCCGATATTAATAAATGAATGTAATTTAAATCTTACTAGATTTCTTATAGCGATATTAATGTAATTTCTAATCATAGTTTTAAAGTCTAATCATTTATCTTTAAAAATCAATTAGTATGCCGCAATATAAAAATAACTGTATATAAGTAAGTTAAGTATTGCATTGTTGTATTAATGCTAAACCCACTGCCTAATATTTAGGCAGCAAGTGTCTAATAGTTAGGCATTATTTCATCAGTTTCTCATATATTTATACATTAATTCTTAAAGTACTAATTTGAAAAATATAATCTGGCAATTATGTCTGTAAAGAGGAAAAAACTTTTAATCGTTGACGATAACAAAACTGTACTTATTGCACTAACACGACTGCTTGAAATAGAGTTCGATAAGGTGCATACTACAAGTAATCCCAATCTAATTCAAGGTATGGTTAAAGATAACGATTATGATATAATACTTCTTGACATGAACTATTCGGCAGGAGTAAATTCCGGAAATGAAGGTTTATTTTGGCTGCAAGAAATTCTTAAGATAGATTCAAATGCAACAATAATTCCAATTACTGCATACGGAGATCTTGATTTAGCCGTAAGGGCAGTTAAACTAGGTGCTACTGATTTTGTAGTTAAACCTTGGGATAATGATAAATTGTTGGCAACTATAAATTCAGCTTATAATTTACGGCTGTCAAAACTGGAAGTAGAATCCCTAAAGCATAAGCAAAAATCATTAATTGAAAATATTGATAAGAAGTTTTCGAGTATAATAGGTTCATCATCGGTAATGCAAGAAATTCACAAAACCATTAATAAAGTAGCAGGAACAGATGTAAATGTCCTTATACTTGGCGAAAATGGAACAGGAAAAGAATTAGTTGCACGAGAAATACACCGACAATCTATAAGAAATCATGAAATACTTGTAAGTGTTGATATGGGATCTTTAAGTGAGTCTTTGTTTGAAAGCGAAATGTTTGGTTACGAGAAAGGAGCTTTTACTGATGCAAAAGAAATGCGCAAAGGAAGATTTGAAATAGCTTCAGAAGGGACATTATTTCTTGATGAAATAGCTAATCTTTCACTTTCGATGCAAGCTAAATTACTCGCGGCATTGCAAAATAGAACTTTTACACGAATGGGTGCAAATACTCCTAAAGAATTTGACACTCGTTTAATTTGTGCTACAAATAAGAATCTTAATGAAATGATTTCGAATGGCTTATTTCGTGAGGATCTATTTTTCAGAATAAATACTATTGAAATAACTATTCCTCCGCTACGCGACCGTGAAAATGATATTTTAGAACTAACAGATTTCTTTTTCAATAATATTAAAGCTAAATATGATAAAAATTCTTTGAAGCTTAATAAGGACACATTTGATGCATTAAAAAATTATCGTTGGCCGGGAAACATTAGAGAATTGCAACACACCATGGAGAAAGCAGTAATCTTGTGTGAATCTGATACCTTAAAACCTGATGATTTGTATTTACCAAAGAAGCTAACATTGCAATCTTCAGATAATGAAATAATGACATTCGATGAAATTGAGAAACACGCTGTTCTAAAAGCTCTTGAGAGAAATAAAGGTAATATTTTTAAAACAGCGAAAGAATTAAATATTGCCCGACAAACACTATATAATAAGATTGAGAAACATAAACTTTAATCATAAGACTATGTATAGTAAAAGATTGTTTAGCACAATTCTTATTCGAGTAATACTAATAATGATTTGCTCATTTGCTTTTATTGCGGTAATTCCCTTTCTGCACCAGGAATATTACTTAAGTCTTGTTGGAATAGGAATATTAATTATATATCAGATTTATTTTTTATCTAAATATGTAAATAAGACAAATCAAAAATTAGCGCATTTCTTTAATTCAGTGCGCAATGAAGATTCTGTGCTAATATTTTCAAATAAAAACGATGAAAAAATATTTGATTCTCTTGATGTTTCTTTAAATGAACTTAATATTGCGATTGGAAAAATGCGAAGACAAAATGCCAGTCAAAGTTTATTTCTAAATGATCTTGTGGAACATGTTGGTGTGGGGCTAATTTCATATTCAAGTAATGGAAAAATTAAAATTTTCAATAAGGCTGCAAAAGAATTATTACGGATTAATCAGATCAGTAATATTAATGATTTAAGCACTTACATTCCAGATTTAAGTAAATGTATTTCTGGATTAAAACCTTACAATCAGCAATTAGTAAAATTAACAACCAAACAGTCTATGCTTTTTCTTTCTTTAAAGCTTAGTATATTTAAATCGGAAGAAGAGACAATTAATCTTTTATCAATCCAGAATATTCGTAATGAATTGGAACAAACTGAATTGGACACCTGGCAAAAATTAATTCGGGTACTAAGGCATGAAATATCTAATTCAATCAGCCCCATTACTTCTTTGGCAAATACTACTAAAAAATATTTTCTTAGGAAAGGCACGGAATCGCTTCTGAAAATAGATGAATTAGACGAAGCCTTACTGCATAAAACAGTAGATAGCCTTGAAACCATAGAAACAACAGGTAAAGGATTAATTAATTTTGTGGGAAAGTACAGGAGTTTAACAGATTTGCCACAAGCTAAATTTGAAGAATTTAAAATAAGTGAATTGTTCGAAAAACTTCAAACTTTGCTTATAGAGGATGCTAATACTAATAAGATAGATTTGGAATTTAATACGTCACCACCTAAGCTTGAAATTATTGCAGATTTTGGGCTGCTTGAAAAAGTTTTGATTAATTTAATTAAAAACGCATTTCAAGCTCTAGAACAAACTTCAAATGGAAAGGTTGCAGTAACAGCTTTCATTAATATCGAAAATAGAGTTGTGATAGAAATTTGTGATAATGGTCTTGGTATTCCATCAAATATAATAAATGATATATTTATTCCATTTTATACCACAAAAGAAAAAGGATCAGGTATCGGTTTAAGCTTATCAAGACAAATAATGCGATTGCATACTGGTACAATTACAGTAAAATCGACCCCTAATAAGGAAACAGTTTTTAGTTTGGTATTTTAATAGTATATATCGTTTAGTCTTTTCCAGATAATTAAAAACACATTAGTAAACCCACAAATCCAATTACACAGCCCAGTGCCTACCAAAAAAAATAAAACCAATCCTATTTTGCCACTTGGGCAATAAGAATTCCAGCCGAAATACTAAAATATTGGTATTTCATGGTAAGTTTATAACTAAACTGACAAGTCAGAATAAAGCAACGCCCAGTTTTTAACATTGGGTCATAAAAAATGTGAGTGTTTGGCGGTTCGCAGTCATTTTGCTATCTTAAAACTTTATTAACGGGGGATATAGAAACGCGGCAAAATCTCACACATTTTCATACCCAAAGCCCGTTAGCAAACATAATGTGTCGACCTAAAATATGTCTACACTAAATTAGTAGATATGTATAAAAATAACGGAATCACAAAACGTTACAGCGAGGGTTTTAAACTCAAAAATTTAGCCGAACTTAGTACTGGAAAATACTCGAAAAGACAATTAGCACGTATTTATGGAATCCAGTCAAGCACAATCAACGAGTGGATTAAAAAGTACGACCGCAAAGACTTAATGAACACCCGTAACAAAAGATGAAATCAGTAGGTTAAAAGCTCTGCAAAAAGAGGTCGAACAGCTGAAAGAGTTGCTGATTAAGAAAGATTTAGACAAACTCGTATTAGATTCTTACTTAGAGGTAGCTGCCGAAAATATGGGCTATAAAAGTGTGGAAGAACTAAAAAAAACTTAAACATCAAGCCCTGATGATAGCTACTTCAAAAACGAAACAACCTGGTATTGCAAGCATATCCGAGGTATGTACTTGCTTTAACCTGCATCGGGATGCTTACTATAAATACCTGAGGCGATACAAGCAACAAAAAGTGCAATTAAAATTTATAATAATAAAAGGCTTCATTTATCTTTAGGGTATAAAACACCTAATAGGGTCTTTAAAAATATAGCTTAATAATTATGTTTAACCTGTAGCCGTATTCTAGGACTAGACATTGCTGAAAAATTATAAAGAACACTTATGATTCCAAGTATATCAATAATTATTATAGTCCTAATCAGTTTCATTTTAATTACTTGGTATCATAAAAGTAATTCAGGATGGAAATTACCAAAAGAATCTTTTCCAGCAGAATGGAGAACGGTATTATCCAATAAAGTGTCATTTTATAATTCGTTAACAACTGAAGAGAAAAATAGATTTGAATTCAAAGTTCAGGAATTTCTGTTGAATTGTAGAATAACAGGAATTGAGACTAATGTTGAAACCACTGATAAAATACTTGTAGCAGCGAGTGCTATCATTCCGATATTTGAATTTAATGATTGGAAATACTCTAACATCCATGAGGTTTTGCTTTATCCATCAATGTTCAATGAAAAGTTTGAGACAAAAGGTTCTGATAGAAGAATATTAGGAATGGTAGGGAGTGGTTATATGGAAGGTAAAATGATATTATCAAAGCCAGCTCTGAGAAATGGATTTAAGAATGAGACGGACAAGAAGAATACTGCTATTCATGAGTTTGTTCATTTAATAGATAAAACAGATGGATCTATAGATGGTATCCCCTCATTATTATTGGAAAAACAATATTCAATTCCTTGGATAGATCTTATCAATAAAAAGATAGACGAGATATATGATGGTAGTTCAGACATCAATCCTTACGGAGGAACCAATCGAAGTGAATTTTTCGCTGTTGTATGTGAATATTTCTTTGAGCGACCAAAGTTACTAGAAAAAAAACATCCTGAATTATACAATCTTTTAGAAAAAGTATTTAAGCAAAATATGTCTTCTAGAAATCTAAGTAGAAATAAAACTAGGATTGGACGAAATAGTCCATGTCCATGCAATAGTGGAATTAAATTTAAGAAATGTTGTGGACGAATACACTATATTTAAAGTTACTTATAGTTATAAAAATGATGAATCAACTACTGGTAACAAACGGTATATAAAATACCTGCCTCGAGGTTAATCTTAAATTATTTCACTAAATTAGCTTTAACTGAAAACCTAAAGATAATGCTTCGAGGGTCGGCACTTTACATACCGCCAACCGTTGTGCATAACGTTAAATTAGAAAAAGAAAATGTTATGGTAGTCGAAAATAAACTTTAGTTAAATAGAAATGAATATTCGTAAGAATAAAATAGTTGCAAAAGGCTGGACTTATGATCTTTGGGATACTGAAGAGGGATATATTATGCATGTGAGAATTGACCATGGTGTTGTGGAAACTTCTCATTACTATCTCTTAACGGCAAAACAAATGAGTTCCGAGAAAATTTGGTTACACCCAGGTGAAGTCGATAGAATAGCAGAAATCATCAGTTTAAACCAAAATCTATTTAAAGATCAGATATACCAAGGAAATCTCGATTCATTTAAGTAGCTACCACCTAATCTTTTAGCAATTATATATTCTATTAAATGTAAAATGAATCAGCCATTAAAGGTGTTTTTGATAGCTTTGCTTCTAGTAATTCCAGTTTAAGACATAATTTTCACCATTTAAGAAGGAGAATCTTTAGTGATGTTTAATTTTGATATAATGTTAATAGGTTAAAAGCACTTTAATATTACTTTATAAATACATGAAAAAACTACGGACAAAACATACGTTGGTAGGATTAAGAGCAAGCAATTAATATGACTAGGCTTTTAACTTTGTTTTTACTCATTTTTAGTTTATCAAGCTATGCCCAAAAGAACGCAATGAATGACATAATCAATTTAGTACTCAATACAAAAACCGAGATAGATGATTCTCTCTCCATTGTATTGACCAGGTTCTCGCACAAAAACCCAATAAGTGGCAAACAAGCCTCCGTAGGGTCGGCTCACTTAACCTTGCTGCAGGGGAATAATGAATATAAATTGATGATTTCAATGTATGATACTGAAGACGAACTGTCCGATGAAGAACGGTATGAATCTATTAATTGGAACGAATACACTGTCCAGTTAAAGCGCTTTAGTTATGATAAATCCATTGATGTCATAATCACTAAAACTGAAGATCTTGTAAAAAATACAATGCTATTAGATAAAAATCAATTGATAGCTCAAGCCAATAAAATTATTGACTCCAACTACCCCGAATTTGTATTCGATCCTCTGTTGTATGAAATCACAGCTTGGAAAAACTCTGAAAAAACAATCGTTAACTATAGGCGAATTATCAGGTTTACACCTCTTGACAGAAAGGATGAAAATTTAGATTATGATTTTGAGGTTGACCTAACCAACCAACATGTATCTCCATTTGATTTCACGGGATTGGATGAGTTTTACTTTCCAACTACCGAAGAACAAGAGAAAATTAATTTTGTCATCAAGGCGTTTAGCTTACCACGCTTCGGTTTTAATAATAGGATTGTTGAAGGTACTGATATGTATAGCATTTTCATAGATAACGAAATGGTATTTGGACAATACTTCATAGACAAAACCACTGGTAAAGAGTGTATAGAGTCAATAGAAGGAAGCTATGATCCAATGCCCGACTTCCCTGAATTAATTAACGCAGACCCTCTGATTGAAATCAAAGAATAATCATAGTAGGCTTTTTTAATGAAATGAGTAGGAGTAAATAATAACTACTGCCAAAAATGGCTATAATTAATACGGGTTTTGGTGCTTAACCCAAAGTTTAGTGCTTTTAAACTAAGTCCGCCAAATCTTTTTGATTTGGCTTTATAACAAAAAAATAAAACAAAATAAAAAGTTTTGGCTAAGTGCATAACCGAAAGTTCATTACTCTTTATTCCCGTACTATCCATAGCTTAAGCCTTAGGGCAAATACTCGTAAGAATACTGCTTATAGATAATTTATAGATAAGCAATGGATATATTGATATTTTGACTTATCTTTGAATGGATAATATATAGATAACTAATGGATAAGTTTCAAAATAAGCTAAACTTTGATTTTAATACTAATCAGAAGATTTTAAAATCGATAAGTTATATCGACTCATTTAAAGGTAAGTGGAATATCTTAGAGCAAAGGGAAAACATTTATCTCAAAGAACTTCGTAAAATAGCAACAATTGAATCAATTGGTTCTTCCACAAGGATTGAAGGAGCTCAACTTACCAATGAGGAGATTAAAAAACTCCTTGAGAACATGGAAATCAGCAAGTTAAAAACAAGGGACCAACAAGAAGTAGTTGGATATTATGATGTTCTTGAGATTATTTACAAAAGCTATCAAGATATTAATGTTTCGAAGAATTATATCCAACAACTACATCAGCGATTGTTAAAATACAGCACCAAAGATGATAGGCATAGAGGAAATTATAAAAATCTCTCAAATAAAGTTGTAGCAAATTATCCCGATGGTACACAAAAAGTGATTTTTAATACTACTGAGCCACATCTTGTTGAGAATGAAATGACTGATTTGATTAATTGGACAAATCAACAATTAGAACTAGATGAAATTCATCCTCTGGTAATTATAGGATTATTTATCTATGAATTTCTTTCAATTCATCCCTTTCAAGATGGTAATGGACGTTTGTCGAGATTATTATCTAATCTATTCTTACTAAAGTATGATTATCATTTTATTCAGTATGTATCATTTGAAAATTTAATTGAGCAAAAGAAGAAATCATATTATGAGGTACTAATGGATGGTCAGAAAGATAGGTATATTGATTCCGAGCGTATAAATTCCTGGGTTATTTTCTTCTTATCTTCATTAGAAATACTTATTCATAGACTTGAACAAAAGTATGATGTATTCAAATCAAAGGGTGGATATCTGAATGATCGACAAAAAGCGATCACAGAGTTTATTAAAAAAGAACAGCCAATCAAATTAAATAATTTAGTAAAAGAATTTCAGGATGTATCGGTTCACACATTGAAAAAAGATTTGCAATACTTGAAAACTGAACAGATTATTAATTCGATAGGTAAAAATAAAGGAATGGTATATATAATCAGAGAAAAGTAAAGTACTTGCCCTAACACTCGGTCATAAAACATAGCGCGGAAAATGCTAATTATAAAGGTAGTTACAAATACTAAAACATATAGCGACCTGATAAGTAGGAGCTTTAAAATGCGCTACATTTTATACCTCTAAACGTTCAATACCATTAGCTTCGCTGAGCTCGAACAACTAGTTGTTCTTCGGTTCCACTAAATCTGCTTTTAGGCAGACAGGGTGGACTTTAGTGGGACATCCCTGCCCGGATTAGGTCTGACGGGGAGTCAAAACGGTACAGAACTTACGCTAAACTCAATTTATTCGTACTGACAGTTGCCGTCAGCACTCATGAGATCGCCCGCCTGGATTATTCGGACAGGTTTAGCTCCTCATTAGGCTTCATGCTGGTGATACTCTAAGTGTATTTTTTACCTTCATATTTTGAATGAGTGTAATATTTTACTATTTTTACCCCTATTAAATTAATGAGAGTAAACTTTACCTTTGAAATATTATGGAATTTAGCAAAGAATTACCGTACAATGAGCTGCCAGCATTGCCTCCTAAAACAGATATTGAGACTAAGAAAGTCTTAATTAAAACTATCTCAACAAGCAGAGCATTAGCCCAACTAAACGGGGCATTGATTAATTTACCTAATCCAAGATTGTTTCTTGATACGATTCACCTGCAAGAAGCAAAGGCAAGTTCTGAAATTGAAAATATTATAACCACTAATGACGACTTGTATAAAGCAGCAGTAGCTGAAAAGAAAATTGAAAGTGTAGCAACAAAAGAAGTTTTAAGGTATAAAGATGCACTAGGATTAGGGCTAGAGAAACTAAATTCACGTCCATTTATCACAACTAATCTTTGTATCGAAATTGTGCAATGCATAAATCAAAACCAATCTGGAATTAGAGTGACTCCTGGGACAACCCTATCTAATGTTAAAGGAGAGGTTATTTATACTCCTCCCTCAGGCGAAGACATAATTCGTGAAAAGTTGTCAAGCCTTGAAAAGTTTATTAATCAGAACAATTCCCTTGATCCTCTGATAAAAATGGCTTTAATGCATTATCAGTTTGAAGCGATTCATCCTTTTGCGGACGGAAACGGAAGAACAGGGAGAATTTTGTTACTTCTATATTTGAAATTGGAAAAACTATTGGATATTCCTGCCATTTACCTCAGTGAGTATATAATAAGTAACAAAACTAAATATTATAAAACTCTTAGGAATGTTACAGAAAATAGTGATTGGGAAAGTATGATACTATTTATGCTTGACATGGTCGAAGCTACAGCAAAAAAAGGGATAAATAGATTGGAAGAGGTGATTGCATTAATGGAGAAAATGACAAAAGAGATTAAAACAAATCTTCCAAAAGCGTATTCCAAGGATCTGATAGAGATCCTATTTAAACTGCCCTATACAAAAAGGCAATTCTTAATAGATGCAGGGCTTGGAACAGCAAAAACAACTGGCAATTATTTAATTTCCCTTGAAGAAAATGGATTTTTAAAATCAGTTAAAGTTGGAAAAGAAAAATTGTATCTGAACTACAAATTGCTAGAGATATTGGAAAAACAGTGATAGCACAAAAGCCTAACACATGGTATATCCAATGCCTGACTATACCGCAATAGAATAACAACAAAATACTAACTTAGAGTAGCAATTAAGAATAACTAAACCTTTATTAATGCCGGCACATGGTCATACCATCGGAACGTTACAAGCAAGCCGAAGAAAAAAAACAACGAAACAATGACAGTGAAATTTTTGCTACATAAAAAGGAAAGGCAAACAAAGCAAACATGAAAATTACAAAAAGCAAAAAAAGGTGGGGCATCATTTTGT
>RCNC010002288.1_pt1 | contig 13103 bp, 13 predicted proteins | sample 2041301 | NCBI WGS metagenome assembly RCNC01 (sample SAMN09708231, study PRJNA481090) | Marine sediment metagenome, whole genome shotgun sequencing project. | biome: marine sediment; feature: ocean; material: sediment; isolation source: Sewage treatment plant 13A marine sediment (STP13A) ... | reverse complement strand
TATATAGTCGGCATATGAAAGCTTTGCTTCGGTCCCTGAACGTGCAGGGAAAATGGTCTTAAAAGGCTCCTTTATCCTGGAAAAGACCCTGTCAGGGATGCCAAATTTGTAAATGATATGACCGTTTCCGGATAGAACAACCATTTTATCATTTTTTATACCGCGGGCTATCGTTTGGGCCATGATATCTTCCCACACACACTGGGCTTCGTAAAAATATTCAAAATTTTTTCTTATTTTATGATGGTGGAGTTTATATACAGATTCAACATAATTCCTGTGAGCTGTGTTTGAGGTATCTATTTTATCGGGAAGATGTTTTTTATCTTTGATAGCCGCCCACACGGATTCTTGGTGGAATATAAAAAGGTATATTAAGCCCTACCAGTTTTATTTTATTTTTCTTTATAAAATCAAGGATATCTTTGTATAACGCAAAATCGAACCTCCAGTTGGCATACCAGTGAGTCTTTTCCAGAAATTCTTCTTGCTCAAGTTTGCCGTCAGACCACTGATCCAATACACCTTGGTAGGTGTAATCAAACATTTCCATGCCTACTGCAAGGTCCGGGTTTGTTTTATAAAGTTCCTTTATCACCTTAAGCTGAATTTCATGGTGAACCGGGTCTGTGTGTTTTTCCCCGACAAATACAATCCGTGCGCTGCTTAGATCAGCGAAAAGCTCATCAAGTGAAACAGGCGCACGGGTGGCTGCAGAAATGATGGCCCCTTCTTCAAATGATCTTGAAATGTCTTTAATAAATAGTTTATTTGGAGTCACAGCGCAGCTTGTTAGAGTGATAGTAAAGAATGTAAAAGTCACTACCTGACAAAGTAGCTTTCTATGAAAGGATATTTCGTTTAATTTTTTCGAGGCCATATTACCTTGCTTTTTTTTCAATACTCAAGTAAGGTATCTCCATGCTTTATGATAAAAAACCGATATACAGAAAACTGATTATCCCATGGTTCGACTCTGAGGCCACATGCTTTTTTGTCATGTTCTTTATGGTTGTGGTCATCTGGTTTGCACTTATGGGTCTTGATGTAGCATATGAGACAGTCGAATATCATCGCCATATGTGGGTCCCTTTTCTTCTTATACTGATGAGCACATGGGTTTTCGTTTCAACCTCAATCCGCGTGATAAGACGGTACAAACACCATTCCTTGAAATCTTTCGCTTCAAAAACCTGAGACCTTTGCAAAACGTTTTAATCTTACTTTTTTGCACCAAGGTCCTCTGGAATTGACTTCAGGATTTTAATAAACATCTCAGGAGGAATATAACCTTTGCGGCGCCCGATTATTTCTCCATTTTTAAAAAGAAACCAGTTATCCGGGAGAGCGTTCACACCGTACTTATAAGTTGTTTTTGTTTCTTTCTCTGTATCGACCTTTATGGAAATAAAGTGTTTATTAAGATACGAAATCACCGCAAGATTACTAAAAGTCTCTTTTTCCATCACCTTGCAGTAAGCACACCAATCGGCATGGAAGTTTATATATATTCTTTTCCCTTCCGAACTCCCAACTGCTATTCCCTCATCATGGGGATACCATTTAATGCTTTCCGAAAAGGCAAAGGTGTCCGGCAGTAACACCATCATAATAACAGCCGAAATGGCAAAACTGATAAGTTTTCGTTTCATATGTAATATCTCGTAAAGAAAAGTCTTATGGTTTTTTAAAAGACTCTCTTTTCCATTAATCCTTGTTAAAGTTTTTCATCATCATCTCGCCTAGTTCTTTTGATCGCATTGTAGCGGCTTCCACGGCATTGATAAGGGTGGTACGAAGTCCACCTTTTTCTAAAGTATGAATACCTGCAATCGCCGTGCCACCGGGCGACGTAACCCTGTCTTTTAATTGCCCGGGATGTTCTTTTGTTTCCATTAATAATTTTGCGGCTCCCAGAACTGTTTGTGATGAAAGAAAAAGTGCGTCTTTTCTGGAAAGACCCATCTTTACCCCGGCATCGGCAAGAGCATCGACAATTAAAAAAATATACGCAGGACCGCTGCCGCTTAATCCTGTGATGGCATCCATTAGAATATTTTCTTCGATAAAAACGCTCTTGCCGACAGAGTCGAAAATGGCTTTGGCCAGTTTGATATCATCCTTGTGGGTATTCTTTCCGGCAGCAATGGCCGTAGCACCCTCCTTAACAAAAGCAGCGATATTCGGCATGACACGAACAAGACGCAGCTCTTTGTTTACGCAAGATTCTATGGCTGCCAAGGGGACACCAGCAGCAATTGAGATTACAAGTTTGGACATATCCAGACAGGGAGCTGTTTCTTTTAATACCGAAGCCAGAATCTGGGGTTTGACGGAATAAATAATAATTTCAGATTCACTGATCGCATCTGTGTTGTTTGTGGTAGTAATGACCCCATATTTATCCTTGATTGACTCAAGAGAATCTTCCCGAACATCCGCGCATATGATATTATCAGGACTCGATTTTTGGGAAGAAACAAGTCCGCTTACAAGGGCTTCTCCCATATTTCCTGTACCGATAATACCGATTTTCTTGTCTTTCAGCATGTCTTTAATTCTCCTTAATTTTATTATTTATTTTTCAGTTTCCAGTACAAAAAGTCATAAATTTCGCTCTACTTTTCGAAGCTCCCGCTTCTGTGAGCGGGGAGGAAAAATCAGACTTCTTACAAAACCATCAGCACATTAGAGTTTGAGTTTTTTTTAGTCAAGTAAAAATAGAACGATGTCTGTCTGATCATTTACAAGGAGCTTTATTTTTTAAATCCTTTTCTTTTTAAACTGAGAATGATATTCAGAATCTTCTCGTTCATTTCAAAACAAAACACAGGAGTGCAATTATGACTGAATTAAAATTTAAAGAGGTTAAAACAACAAGCTATAAAAGACCGGACATCGACAAAGGATATACAAATCAAACGCTGCATATTAATATTTCCGACGCCGCTGTTTCAATTAAGCCGGTTACAAATAAAATGAAAGAAGTATTTGTCGGAGGCAAAGGCTTTGACCTCTGGCTGTTGTGGAATGCCGTTAAGCCGGATACAAAATGGAATTCCTCTGAAAACGAGATATGTATCGCATCCGGTCCTCTGGGCGGAACACCCATTTACCCTGGTTCAGGGAAAAGTATTGTTACAACGATTTCTCCAACAACCGGCTGCGTTATAGATTCCAACGTGGGTGGATATTTCGGCCCTTATCTTAAATTCGCCGGGTTCGATGCTCTGGAAGTACAGGGCAAAACTTCCGGAAATGTAGTTCTTTTTATAGACGGCATAGACGGAAAAATTCAGATTTTAGAGGCATCCGGATTGCCTGACGATTCTTATGAGACATCAGCCCTTCTGACAAAACACTTTGGAAAAGGAAAACCCCGCAACATTTCCGTGGTTTCCACAGGGCCCGGAGCAAAACATACCCTTATCGGATGCCTGAACTTTTCATGGTATGACGCAAAGCGTAAACAGACAAGATATAAACAGGCAGGACGCGGCGGGATAGGAACCGTCTTTGCGGATAAGGGAATAAAAGCTATTGTGGCACGCTGGGATACCGTAACCGTGGATACAAACAATCCCGCAAATAAGGCGGCATTAAAAGAAGTCGGAAGAATGCATTCCCGTGAAATCGTGGAGTTGGATCCAAAACAAAATGAAATGTCTAAAATCGGAACAACGCACCTTGTCACGATTATGAATGACTATGACCTGCTTCCCACTAATAATTTCAGGTATGGTCGGCATCCTCAAGCTGTCAATCTGGGGCAGGAAGTGTACCGGCATATTTTCGACAAGGGTTTTGACGGGTGTTGGATGGGTTGCACGGTGGCATGCTCACACGGTGTTAAAAATTTCGTGCCCCTCACTGGACCTTACATGGGAAGGAAAGTCTTTGTTGACGGTCCCGAGTACGAAACCATTGCGGGTTGTGGATCAAATTTGGGAATTTTCGATCCACATTTTGTTATCGAAATGAATTTTTATTGCGACGCTTACGGTCTTGATACCATTTCAGTGGGAACCGGGATTGCTTTTGCCATGGAATGTTTTGAAACCGGTATGATTGACGAGTCTCATACCGGCGGTTTGGATCTTTCATTTGGAAATCGGACGGCAGCTCTGACTTTGGTCCACCAAATGGCCGAGGGAAAAGGTTTTGGCCAAATTATCGGCCAGGGTATTCGTAATATGAAGAAGATCTTCAATAAAGACTATGGCGCAAATAAAGCTGTAATGGAAGACATCGGCATGGAAGCCAAGGGGCTTGAGTTTTCCGAATATATGACCAAAGAATCACTTGCACAGCAGGGAGGCTTTGGCTTTGCGCTCAAAGGCCCTCAGCATGATGAGGCATGGCTGATCTTTCTTGACATGGTCCACAATTTTATGCCGACCTTTGATCAGAAGGCGGAAGCCCTGCACTGGTTTCCCATGTTTCGCACATGGTTCGGGCTGTGCGGCCTGTGCAAACTTCCGTGGAACGATATTGTGCCTGAAGACAACAAGGACACAATGGAGCCTGCAAAAGTTATGAAACATGTTGGATGGTATGCAGATTATTTTGCTGCTGTGACAGGCAGACCGACTGAACCGGACGATATCATATCCATGAGTGAAGCCGTATATAACTTCCAGCGCATTTTTAACTTAAAGATGGGTTTTGGCCGACGCAGCCATGACAAAATTCCATACCGTGCGGTCGGACCGGTAACCGAGGATGAGTATGAGTCACGTACGAAGCGATATGACAACCAACTGGTGGAGCAACACAAGGTCGATATCTCAGACAAGTCCACTCAAGAAAAAATGGCCATATTACGCAAGATTCGCGAAAAACAATATGATAAATTAGCGGATGCTGTGTACAAGCGCAGGGGATGGACAAACGACGGCATTCCGAGTATTGAAACCGTAAAGCGCCTTGGTATAGATTTCTCCGAGGTTATGGATTTGCTCAAATCTCACGGGGTTTAAACAGTGGTCAAAGTCGGCGGAAAAAATATTCCCTGGTACAAAAAAATGACGGTTGCGAATCTGCTAAACGACATAAATGATCCATATAAGTATGTAGTTGTCCGTATAAATAAAAAATTTATTTCCAGACCCGATTTTAAGAAAACCCTGGTTCCTGACAATTCGAAAGTATTCCTTATCCCGATGATTTCCGGAGGATAACCCCCATAAGCGCTAAGTTGTTTTTACGCCGGATGGACTATGGAAGGTTAACTAAAAAAATAAACATCGAACGTCTAACATCGAATGTTGAATGGAAAAACATGAAGAAATAGAGTTTAAAACCTGAACTACTAAATGATATTTTAGAGGAAACAGAAGAATTAATTAAAACTTTCGTGCGAGTATCAAAACGGCTGACAAGAAACAAAAGTAAGTGTTAAATGCTCGTTATTGGACGTTTGTTTTTCATTCGACGTTGGACGTTCGATGTTCGACGTTCATCCATACAGCTTTGCGACATTATTGGAGAAAATGATTTAGAATTGAGTTTCCTGGGAATCTGATTTTTCTGAATTATCTTGACTTATCTTAAATAATATAATTTAATTACATGGTTAAATAAGATGAACTCGTAAAAAGTCCGATTTAAAGGTTTTAATACAGATGTATATTGTCGGTTATTTTTTAATGGCGGTTGCAAACGTTCTTAACTTTGTTTTGCTTTTTTTCATGTGGATCGTTATTGCACGGGCGATTTTATCCTGGGTTAATCCTGATCCTTATAATCCCATTGTACGTTTTATTCATAATGTCACGGAACCGGTTTTATATCAGGTACGCAAAAAAATACCAATTAATTTCGGCGGGATAGATTTTTCTCCAATTATTGTTATTCTTGTAGTTTACTTTTTGCGGGATTTTGCTGTAAACAGCCTTGTTCGGTTTTCAGAATCTTTACTATAAACCAAAAAACCCGACGAATTCATCAATTATAAAAGGCAGGGAAAAAAATGAGAATTACACCACTTGATATACAACAGCAAAAATTTAAAACCAGATTCAGAGGTTTCGATGTCCAGGAAGTTGATATCTTTCTTGAACAGATGGCTGACGCATTTGCGTTCTTGCTGCGGGAAAACGAAAATCTGAAAGAAGATATCCGAAGGCTTCGAGTTGAAAGTGACGGATATAAAAGCCGTGAAGATACGTTTAAACGTGCTTTGCTCAATTCTCAGAAAGTTCTGGAGCAAATGAAAGAAAATGCTCGAAAGTCGGCAGAGCTGGTCGTTGCTGAATCAGAAGTTAAAGCAGAAAAAATCTTAAACAAAGCCCACAACAGGCTCTCACAACTGCACGAAGATATCTCGGAGCTTAAACGTCAACGCATGCAAATCGAAGTGCAAATAGGATCTATCATCGAAGCCCATACCAAACTGCTAAAAATTGGAAAAGAGGCTATGAAGTCAACGGACGAGGAAGATTCGAAATTAAAACTTCTGCAGCAGTCAAAGTAATTTGAGAGACTCGATAAATCTACTAAAAACCGGAGCGCATAATGGCAAGAATAGATGCTTTCTTTAAATTAATGAATGAACAGGGTGCGTCCGATCTACATCTTGTTTCCGGACAAGCGCCTGCACTAAGGATAAGAGGTGATATTGAACGGATAAAGTATAAAGTTCTGGATGATGATGACTTAAGAAGCATGCTCTATGAAATTTCGCCTGAAGAGAAAGTTAAAATATTTGAAGAATCAGGGGATGTTGATTTTGGTTACGAGATACCCGGGCTGGCCAGGTACCGCGCTAATTTTTTTATGCAGAAAAATGGTGTTGGAGCTGTTTTCAGGGAAATTCCAAGCACAATCATGACGGTGGAACAGCTTGGTCTTCCTTCTGTCATATCCAAACTGGCAACACTTCCAAGAGGGCTGGTACTTGTTACCGGACCGACAGGCAGTGGCAAATCAACAACCCTGGCTGCAATCATAGATGTGGCAAACCGCAGCCGTAAAGATCATATTATTACTATCGAAGACCCGATAGAATTTGTCCACCAGAGCCAGAGCTGTATTGTAAATCACCGCGAAGTTGGAATCCATACAAATTCATTTGCTGCAGCTCTGCGTGGTGCACTTCGTGAAGATCCGGATATAATCCTGGTTGGAGAAATGAGAGACCTTGAAACCATAAGTCTTGCCATAGAAGCTGCATCCACCGGACATCTTGTTTTTGGTACGCTCCATACAACGAGTGCACCAAAAACCGTGGACAGAGCAATCGAAGTTTTTCCTTCCAACGAACAAACACAGATCCGTTCTACTCTTGCCGATGGACTCAGGGCTATTATAGCACAGGTACTTTTTAAACGAATTGACATAAAAGCGCGCTGTGTAGCACTTGAAATTCTGGTTGCAACTGCAGCTGTCCGAAATCTTGTAAGAGAAGGAAAAACACATCAAATCCCATCCATGATTCAAACGGGTAAAAAATACGGTATGCAGCTTTTAGATGACGCAATAATGGAGCTGTATAACAAAGGGTGGATAAGCGCAGATGAAGCTTATATGAAAGCAAATGAAAAGGCAAAATTCAGGCCGCTTTTAACTGCACCACCTGCTGACTTTACTGAAGTATAGGGTTGCAATATGAAAAAACAAGAAATTGACCTTATTCTTACCAGAATGCTTGATGCCCACAAGAGTGTTTCCGATCTTAACCTTACAGTTGGAAAGCCGTTTCAGGTGGAGAGCGACGGAGAGCTGGTAAGCGTTAAAATGAGGCCCAACTTAAAGGAACTGACACCGTTTCAAACAGAAATCTTCGCACTTAACCTTATTAATAGTGATCGCCGCCTTACAGAGAATCTCTTGTCTCAGGGATCATGTGATTTGTCGTACAGCCTTCCTGGTAAAGCACGATTCAGAGTTAACACTTTTTCCCAGTCCGGCTATCATTCTATTGTCCTGCGAAAACTGGAATCTAAAATACCGTCCATTGAAGAGTTGAACCTTCCTGATGCCATGTACAAGATCTCTCAGGAAAGAAATGGCATTGTTTTTATAACTGGTGCCACCGGATCCGGAAAAACAACCTCTCTTGCAGCAATCTTAAATGAAATAAACGAAAACAAGTCAGTTCATGTCGTGACCCTCGAAGATCCCGTTGAATATCAACATCCCCATAAAAAATCTACCTTCAACCAAAGAGAGCTCGGTGTCGATTTTGATACCTATGCCAGTGGCCTTAGAGCCGCTCTCAGGCAGGCACCAAAGGTAATTCTGGTGGGCGAGATGCGTGACCGGGAGACAGTAGAAATCGGGTTGAACGCTGCTGAGACAGGGCATCTTGTCCTGACAACCCTTCATACCATTGATGCCGGATCGACCATTAACCGTATCCTCGGTATGTTCCACATCGAAGAGGAGCACCAGGTGAGAATTCGCCTTTCCGATTCTGTCAGGTGGGCTGTGAGCCAGAGGCTACTTCCAAAAATCGGCGGCGGTCGTGTGGCAACATTTGAAATCATGGGGGCAAACCTGCGCGTTCAGGATGCTATTCTTAATGGTGAGTCGGAAGGGAAGACATTTTACAATATTATGCAGGATGGCTCTGCTTTTGGCATGACAACATTCGACAATCATATTGTCGGTTTGTATGAGCAGGGTCTTATCACTCGGGATATGGCAATATCCTTTTCCTCCCGTAAGGGAGTTGTGGGACGCGGAATTGATTTAATAGATAGCGCCCGTGGCAAAACCACCACTATGGAAAAACCTAAAGTTGACTGGAATTATTCAAGAAAGTTACCTAGGTAAATCAAAAAGGAGGTTTGGGGTCATCTCTTATGGATATCATATGCGAAAAATGCCAAAGTAAGTTCGCAATACCTGATGAAAAAATTCCAGACGGCAAGGTAATATCCACACCATGCCCCAAATGTAAAAATGTTCTTTACATAGATTCTGCTCAAAAGCAGGGGGCTCATGATAGTCAAGAATTCTACACAGACACTTCGGATGGTGGTGAAAAACCCTTTGACTTTATCGAGGAAGAAGGGAGCACAGCCCTTGTCTGCGAACAAGACCCCGATATTAGGAAAAAGATAATAAATGCGCTTGATATAATGGAATATCATATCACTGTTGCGGAAAGCGGCAGGGATGCGTTAAAAAAGATGCGATACCACGTTTATGATCTTATTGTAATTAACGAAACCTTCAACTCCGACAGCCCTGACTCAAACATGGTAATGTTATACCTTGAGCGTCTCCCCATGTCTATACGTCGGAATACTTTTGTGATAATGATAAGCTCCAGATTCCACACCATGGATCGCATGCTGGCATTCAGGTACAGTGTCCACATTATATTAAATTTAAAAAATATTGATGATTTCGGTAAGATTGTAAGCCGGGGATTAACCGACAATGAACTGTTTTACCAGGTATTCAATGAGTCTCTTAAGACCATAAAGCGTATGTGACAAACGTTTTACGGTGATAACACATGGAAAATATACAACCATATACATGTAGCGAGTATAGACAGGAAATGGTGCTTCTCGGTCTTAAAAATCGTTTATCCAATGAAAATCTGTCTAATGAAGAAAAGCGGAACCTTGTCGAAGAGATAAAAAAACTGGAAACGCTTATGTGTATGGATTAAACGCCATGTTCCATAACGCTTAGCAACATCATATGTTGGATGCAAAAATTAATCCTGTTTCAGATGACCTTTTTCTTATCACCCTTCCCCCTCCGATACCGGGATTTGATGATTTTATCGGATGCTGGCTATACAGAGGAAATATATCATTTATCATCGATCCCGGACCATCCGTAACTTCAACGGCTCTGGCAAGAGCTTTAGAAGAGCTTAAAATCAGCCGCCTCGATTATATCTTCCTTACACATATTCATATAGATCACGCAGGTGGTGTTGGAGATATTGCCGCACATTTCCCTGAATCCCCCATTATCTGTCATAAAACCGGAATACCACACCTTGTCGATCCTTCCCGCTTATGGGAAGGTTCAGTAAAAACCCTTGGAGAGACGGCAAAAGCCTATGGTCCGATTAAACCTGTCTCTTCTGACCGCTTGATACAGGCCGATGAATTCAACTCTGACCTTATATCGCCTGTCTTCACTCCAGGGCATTCCCCCCACCATGTCAGCTACCTGACAGAAAAATACCTGTTTGCCGGTGAAGCCGGAGGAGTATTCCTGTCCCTTGATTCCGGCCGTGAATATCTGCGTCCCGCAACTCCCCCCAAATTTTTTCTTGAAATATCTACTGACAGCATTGATGCTCTGATAGATAAAAATCCGATGAGCATATGTTACGCCCATCACGGGATCAAAGAAAATGCTGTGGAAATGCTAAATAGACATCGAAACCAGCTTCTGCTGTGGAAAGAGATTATCAAAAAAGAAATCCGAAATAACAATGACGACTTTTTTACGTCCTGCTTTAACAGGCTTTTAAAAGAAGATCCCCTTCTGGCCGGGTTTTCCCATATGAGCCAACCTGTGCAGAAAAGGGAACAGGAGTTTATTATAAACAGCATAAAAGGATATGAAGGGTATTTAAGATCTGTTTAAATGCAACCTTAAAAAAATAATAAATTGATAGAAAATAGCAACTATGCCTTCGAACAAAAAACAACCTATTGCCAAAGATATCATAAAAAAAGCAAAAGAGCTCGGAGCTTCGCTGGCCGGAATAGTTGCTGTTGCTTCAATCCGAAATTCACCTTCTCACCGGGCATACAGAAAGATTCAATGGCCTATTGAAGCCAATTCAATAGTTGTATTGGCCTTAATGCATGATCAAACCGACCCACGGCTTGATTGGTGGGATGGAAAACAGGGAACCCCAGGAAATCGCATACTTAAAAATATAGGAAAAGATCTGGTTAGGTGGTTGGCACAGGAGTATGGAATAACTGCCCGCGACTTAGCCTATCAAGTAGATGAAGAAGGCATATTCCTAAAGGATGCGGCTGTGTTGGCAGGATTGGGCGCCATAGGAAAGAATAACCTCCTGGTCACACCAGACTTTGGCCCCAGGGTTCGCCTCCGGGCTCTTATGATCGATGCAGATGTGGAGCCTGGTGGCCCGATAGACTTCGCCCCCTGTGAAACATGTGATATGCCATGCATGAAGGCCTGCCCGCAGGGAGCTTTTCAAAGTGGTTCGTATGATCGCTCCTTATGTAATGAGCAAATGGAACAAGACAAAGAAAATGGTGTACTCTCCAAAGAGGCTGATTATATTAATTCGGCCGGCATTTTAATAAAACATTGCAGGATCTGTGAGTTTGTATGTCCTGTAGCCGGGAAAGAAGGAGGAACTGTTGTGTCAAAGGCCTGAAATCTGATTCAGATAACGAAAAAGTATCTTAGAGGATTTTACGCCCTTTCCTGCTTCATATTCATCGCGTGCGTTTCTTGCGAGCTGCGTCAAGCGCTGCCTTTCCGCATCAGGACAGTTGTTTAGAATCTCCTCAATAAGCGCTCTGTTTCCTTCCTTAAGTTCATCCCGCCATTTTTCAATCTTTTTAAAGGCAAGGATCTTTCGATGGTCACCGAGCCTGATATTTTCAAGGGCATTCTGTATGGGTTCAGGGTCGATATCACGCATGAGTGTGCCGATGTATTGCAATTGCCTGCGCTTTGCTCCGTGACTTTTTGTTTTTTTGGCAACGATAACAGTATTACGCAAATCATCCGAAATTTCAATACTCTCAAGCTGTTCAGACGACAGGGCTACAAGCTGTTCGCCAAGCTTCTGCAAAGCCCTGGCTTCATTTTTCTTTTGCGTTCTGCTTTTACGATCATCATCCATTTTCCGAGCCCGTTCGCCCCGTTCCTTAGTACATCTCATATTTAACCAGTCTGCCGTCAAGCCCGCCTGCCTTGATCGGTCTTTTCCATGATGCTTTCAGACCGATTTTTTTTATATACCTACGTTCTCCGAAGTAAATATAAGCAGTTGAACCTTTGCATTTCTGTTTAAGAAAATCACCGAGATCTTTGTAAAACGCTTCAAGGTCCTCATCTCCCCCCATTCGAAAGCCATAAGGAGGGTTTGCTACAATTACCTGCCCCTCAATGGCAGGCAACTCTCTGAAGTCAGCCCTTTCAAGTCTTATATTTTTTCCGTAATTAAGCCCCATTATGTTTATCCTCGCCGCATTGACAGCTTCTTTGGACTTATCACTGCCTGCAATCAGCCCTTGCGGCAGCTCCAGGATGGTTGTGTCAGCCTCTTTTTTAACCTGCTTCCAGATAGAACCGTCAAAGTCAGGCAGAAATTCAAAACCGAATTTGTTTCTAAAAATGCCCGAAGGAATGTTGCAGTACCGCATGAGCGCTTCGCACAAAAGTGTTCCCGAACCGCACATAGGATCATATAAAGGGACAGACCCGTTCCATTCTGTAAATCGGATAATCGCTGCCGCGACAGTTTCCTGCATAGGCGCTAATACTGTCTCCTCTCTGTATCCTCTCCTGTGAAGCGCGCCTCCCGACGTATCGAGGCTTATTTCTGCCTTGTCATGCCTGATATGAAGATTTAGCAGGATATCAGGATCCCTTATAGATACATCAGGGCGCTTACCGGTTTTTTCCATGAAATAATCAGCAACAGCATCTTTGAGCCGAAGAGATGCGTACTTAGAATGAGAAATGGTGCTGTCAGAAACAGTTCCCATTACTGCAAATGTACTGCCTTTAGCAAAAAAATCTTCCCACTGTATCTGTTTTGCCTTCTTGTACAACGTATCAGTATCATGACAATTAAATGATATTAACGGCGCAAGGCACCGTGAAGCAAGCCTTGTCAAATAATTAATTCGATACAGGGATGACTTGTCCGCTGTAAAATGAATCCCGCGAAACTCCGGAGCAATGTCTTCGGCACCAAGTTCGGCCAGCTCTTTTGCACCTGCTTCTTCTATGCCTTCAGCTATCTTAACAAAATAACGGGAATCCCGCTGATACTTATATGCTGCCACCTGCTGTTTATCTCCTCTACATTTTGCTGGCGTCGTAAAAAGTCTCATCTACTGCGTTGTAGCGGTTTTTTATCCCGCTGATTTTTAGCGGAGGTATATGAGCCTTGGAACGATGCCATC
>RCNC010002173.1_pt1 | contig 13104 bp, 14 predicted proteins | sample 2041301 | NCBI WGS metagenome assembly RCNC01 (sample SAMN09708231, study PRJNA481090) | Marine sediment metagenome, whole genome shotgun sequencing project. | biome: marine sediment; feature: ocean; material: sediment; isolation source: Sewage treatment plant 13A marine sediment (STP13A) ... | reverse complement strand
ATGCCTGAAACAGTGCCTTGAGGCTGGTCATGAGGTCACTGTATTGGTGCGTACCCCGGGTAAACTGCCCGCCGACGTGATTGGTCGATGCCAGGTTATCAAGGGTGATGGCCTGGTGTTTGAGGATGTAGCCCAGGCCATGCCAGCGGGTACGGATGCAGTTATGTTTGCTGTTGGGGTGGATGAAAAAACTTCTCCGCCGAACCTGTGTACGGATGTAACCGGCCATATTCTCGCGGTCATGCGTGAACGGCATATTTCTCGCTTGGTATGGTGTGGTGGTGGCAGCAACTTTCGTCCGCAGGATGTCATTACTTTTGGCGCCCGGTTTGTACGCTGGTTCTCGGAAGTGTTTCTAAAGCACCGGCATACCGACAAGGAGCATCAACTGGCCTTGTTGGATGACAACAATGACCTGTGCTGGCTGGGTGTGAGGCCGCTGCAGATGAAGAGGGGCCCACGACGGGGTGAGTACCGCCTGGGCTTCAATGCCTTTAGTGGCATGTCGCATATTTCTTTTGCCGATTGTGCACACGCTATGGTTATTATGCTTGGTGATGACACCTGGGTGGGCAAGGTGCCTATTATTCAGTACTAGGCATGGCAACACGATTAGCTCGATTGCACCCTATGGTTGAGAAAGAGGAGGAATCTGTGGTCGACGCCATTAAGATCTTTGATCCCGCAAAGGAGTATTTTTTTGCGGAGGGCTGTTTTATTACAGAGTTATCCAACTCGGCGGATGACCCGCAGGTCTCCATTGCCAGGGCGAGGCTTGAGCCGGGCAAAACAACCCGCTGGCACTATCTGCGTGATACTGCAGAGCGCTATGTGCTGCAGCAGGGTAGCGGTCTGGTGGAAGTGGGTGAGTTGCCGGCGCGGCAGGTAGCCGCCGGTGATGTTGTTGTTATTCCCCCCGGGGTCAGGCAGCGTATCTACAATACCGGCTCCTGTGACCTGGTATTCCTGGCGATTTGTTCACCGCGTTTCAGGGAAGAATGTTATGTGGACGCCGAAGATTGAATAACGGCACGACGGGTGCGTGAGTCGCCCTTTTGACACTGGAGGCCATACATGGCGGAACGATTTGAACAGCTGAATGACAAGCACATTGATTTCATCCAGCAGCAGCACCTGTATTTTGTTGGCACGGCGGGCGCGGAGGGTTTTGTCAATGTGTCCCCCAAGGGTATGGACAGTCTGCGCATTATTGATGAGTCGACGGTCGCCTGGTTGAATCTCACCGGCAGTGGTAATGAGACGGCCGCCCATGTGCTGGAAAATGGCCGCATGACGATGATGTTTTGCTCCTTCGACAAGCAGCCACTGATACTGCGGCTGTACGGTCAAGCGATTGCGACCCACCCCAGGGATGAGGGTTGGGCCGGGTTGTCCAAGCTGTTTCCGGAGTACGTAGGTGCGCGGCAGATCTTCACCCTGGACCTGGACCTGGTGCAGACGTCCTGCGGTTATGCGGTACCCCATTACACCTTGCAGGGCGAGCGGCCCACCTTGACGAAGTGGGCGGACAATCACGGGGAGTCCGGCGTTAAGGATTACTGGATGGAAAAGAACACACGTAGCCTGAATGATAAAGATACCGGTATTTCCCAGGAATAATTGATGTCAGAGATCAAGTTTACGCCAGAAGAACGCGACACTATCTGTCGCAAGATACAGCTCTATTTCCAGGAGGAACTCGAGCAGGAGATTGGGCAGTTCGATGCCGATTTCCTGCTGGATTTTTTTGCCGGGGAAATCGGTGCCTATTTTTATAATCGCGGCCTGTATGATGCCCAGGCGATACTGGAAACTCGTCTGGAAAGTGTCGCTGAGGCAATCTATGAAATTGAAAAGCCAACGCAATATTCCAGATAGTGAAAACATTTGACCCTGTACTGCATGTCGACAACAGCCAGTTGATTCTGGATGGCGGGGAGTGGCCCAACTTTCACGATGCCGAGTTACACACGCTGAATATCTGGCGCGGTTTTTCGCTGTATCAGCCTGGGTCTTGACTCCAGCCTGGATGCTGTGGGCCTGACTGCCGCTGTAGCCGGTCGACTGGCTGAGCAGGGCATCAGTGCCAATGTAATCGCCGCTTATCACCATGATCATATTTTTGTTCCCGCCAAGCGGGCCGATGATGCACTGGCTGTTCTCAGTGCGTTTGGCCTCCAGGCGTAGTCACTCAAAGGGATGCTGATGAATAGACGACGTGTAATAGCCGTACTTGTCTGTCTGGTATTGATTCTTCCTGCTATAGCGCTGGCCTATGCGTTGCTGGTTTATACCGACCCGCCTGTGGACCCCGCCTGGGAATTGGCCGCCAGCGAGGATATTCCCGATGACGCCGTGACGGTGCGTTTTAGCGGTACCTCGACACTGTTGTTCAGTGATGGACAAACGCAGTGGATGACAGATGGATGGTTCACCCGGCCTGGCCCGCTGCGCTTGCTGTTGGGGAAAATCGGGCCGGATCTCATCGCTATAGAGCAGGGCCTGGCGGCGAACAAAATCGAAACGCTGGCGGCGGTGCTGCCGCTGCATTCTCACTACGACCATGCCATGGACGCGCCCGAGGTAGCCAGGCGTACCGGCGCCTTATTGCTGGGCTCCCAAAGCACCGCCAATATAGGTCGAGGCTGGGGCCTGCCGGAAGCGCAGATAAAGGTGTTGGTGAATCGCCAGCCGGTGCAACTGGGACGTTTTGTGATTACGCCCATTGAATCCCGTCACTTTCAGTTCCCCGATCCCCTGATGCGGGAGAAGGCGCTGGATAATCCGCAGATCGGTCAGCCACTGGTGCCGCCAGTCAGTGCTTTTGATTATCGGCTGGGTAAGGCCTACGTTCTGCATGTGCGTCATCCCAAAGGCAGCTGGCTGATTGTTGGGAGCGCAGGCTACATGGAGGGTGCCCTGCAGGGGCTGCAGGCTGATGTTGTATTTCTCGGAGTGGGAGGGCTGGGTTCCCAGACCGCGAGTTACCGCGAAAGCTTGTGGCGTGAGACAGTGGCGACAGTGTCACCGCAGCGTCTTATACCCATTCACTATGACAGCCTCACCGCACCTGTGGAGGGTGCATTCAGGGGGCCGGTCAAGGCGCTGAGCTTCCTCTCCGGCGGGTTGGAAAACACCCTGCAATTTCTTCGCGACAAGGAGGCCGACCAGCCGCAATTACTTATCAATACCCTGCCCAGATTTGATGAGGTAGTGTTGTTCAAGTAGTTGCGGGGCTCAGTTCGATGGGCATTGGGGTGATGACGCGCTCTGGCAGCCGGTGGTTGATGTTGTCTCAGGCAAATACCCCGTGGATATACCACTGCTGGAGCAGGCGGTCGCGAAACACCCAGTAGTGCTGGCCGCTGCTATCTGTCGCGATGAAGTAATCGCGGCTCACCGCTTCCTGCCACCAGTTATCCTCTATACGTTCGGGGCCGTACACCAGCTGCAGGGCGCCGTTCCAGTACAGCTGCCCGCTGTGTTGTCGCAAGGCCTGTGGTTGTGGCATCAGCCAGAAGGGGCGCTGCAGGCAGTGTTGGCCGGTGTCGTGGTCGTTGCCTGCGTGATCGCTGCTGACCAGTACCGCAAATTCCGGCAGGTGCTCGTCGCGGCAAGCAACTTTTTCAATGGCCTGTAGCCCCAGGCGATTGCGCAGTCTGTCCAGCAGGCTGGCCAGCGGTTCGCGCTGGCTGTGTGGGCTGAACAGGTCGATACTTTCCTGTTGCCCGGCGCGCAGTTGGTGGCAGTCCAGGGCCAGGCCCTCCACGCTGCCATCCAACTGCAACTGCTCAAAACGGATACAGCTGAGCTGGTACCAGTTTTTCCAGTCGCTGTGGCTACTGGCGCTGCGTACGCAGACCTCACGCAGTTTGTGGTCGATGCCGACCAGCTGCCAGTTGATCTCACTGGTCTGGAGTTGGGTGTTGCGCAGGAAGTGACACAGTGATTGCAGTAGTTTCTGTACCGCCGGCAGTAATTCATCGTTGGTTTTGACTTCATAGCCAAACCAGTACTCATCATTGAATGTCGCCGGGGGCTGATAATCCGCCTGCAGGTCCTCCCGCTGTCCCAGCAGTTGTTGCAGGAAGTGGGTGAATTCCTTGCCGCAACGCCGGCCCAGCGCTACGGGCGGCAGGGCCAGCACGTCGCCCAGCGTATGTAGGCCGGCCCGGCGCAGGGAGTCTACCGTGGTGGCAAAATCAGTTAACAGGCTCAGGGGCAGGGTGGCGAGGCGTTCTTCCAGTGGTTGCTGTAAGGCCATCGCGGTATCTTCTGTGGTAAAAGACAATAACCAGGCGGCTTTGGGCGTCGGCGCCAAGCCATAGCGTGCCCGGTACCCCCGGCTACTGATGCCGCTGTTAACCTCTGCGAGCAGGGCGTCCAGCCCCCGGAACAGGTTCAGGCAACCACCGATCTCCAGCTGCAGGCAATCTTCCCGCCAGGTGTGCAGGGTAGGGGTAATGCTATAGGCCCAGCAGCACAGTTGTTGTAGGCAGCGCTGTTCAGCCTGTTGATCCCGCTCCAGCAGGCGCATCGGTTCCTCGCCTGCCAGGGCCCGTACCGTTGCAGAGCCCATGCCCTCGCGTATCCCAAGGGCAGCGGCACAATCGTTGGCGCGAATGACACGCTGCTGTGCCAGTACCGCTGTTGGATGCTGTTCGCAGCGACTCAGGCATTGCAGGGGTAATTGCTCAAAGCGCAGGCATAGCCACAGGCTCATCAGGCTGCTCTTGAGCGGTAGGCTGTAATTGCGAAGGGCATTATTCCCATATTCTCATTAATACTGTATATACATACAGTATTAATGAGAATGGTGTGCTTGTCTACAGCGTTCAGGCCCGGTGGCCAGCTCCAGCTGCTGTGCCCTGTTTAGAAGCGGGCCTGTTACTAAATGTTACAAGATGGTGCGTAGGGGAATACGGGTTTTTGCATTTTTTTGGGCAATTTTGCGGCTATTTTGTCGCAAAAAGTTCACAAAATAACAGTTGCTGTTTCAACGGCAGGGGTGGATAGTGGTAACAAATCTCTTGAGGTAATGTTACCTTAAGTTACAAAAGGAGGGTTGGTTGATGAAAAATATACTGACAGTTGCCCTGTTTTGCCTGGCATTGGATGTCTCGGCCGCTTGTCCTGTAAATAGGCCTGGCGTATTGCCGGCTTTGCCAGACGGTGCCGAGGTAAGTGAAGAGGATATGTACAGGGCGCAATTGGATGCCGAAAAATACCTGCTGCAGGCGAATGCCTATATGGATTGCCAGGTAATGAATCGCCGCCAACATAAGGAGCTGGCTGCTACGCTGGAAGTATTCTCCGAGCGTTACAACGAGGAGATGATCAAGTACCAGGTTCGCAGGAATATTGTTGCGGAAAAATAGTCTGGCAATCCATATAGGTAATCGCCTGTAGCGGGCGCTTAAGCGCCCGGCAGGAATGATGCGGTTAGCTGGACACCTCCGGAGACTCTTTCTTCCTGGCCTATACGCCTGCATTCTCCAGCAGGTAGGTGATGATGAACTTCATCAGGAAGCCAACAATGCCCATGGCCAGCCCGATGTACAGGATCATGGTGCCGAAACGCCCGGCATTGCTGCGCTTGGCCAGATCCCACACGATGAAGATCATGAACAGGATAAGGCCGCCCACGCCCAGGGTGACGCCGTAATCGCTTAACCATTTATCCATGATGGCCCGTGTTCAGGTTCCGGCCCGGTGGTCCAGGGCCGCCTGCGGCAGTTCCAATGGGTCATCGGGCTGGATCTCAAACTGGCAACTCCCGACACAGGGCAATTTCATCACTGGGTTCCCGTATCAGGACTCGATAACAACACTGGCCTCCAGATGCGATTCGGCGGTCATGGAATTGGTAACCAGGCACGCCTCTTCAGCTTTTTCCAGCAGTCGCCTGGCCTTATCGATATTGGTGTCTTGTGGCACTGTGAGAGTTGCCGTAACAGTAAATGAGGTGAAACGAGTGACTCTGTCTACCCGCTCCAGTACACCTTCTGCGGAGGCCTCCAGGTTGCTCCAGGGTAATTTTGAGGCCTTGGCTACGGCGCGGAACGTCAATATGAAGCTGTCTGCAACAGAGGCGACCAGCAGGTGTTCCGGAGACCACTGGTCACCCGGTCCGCCGAATTGCGCCGGTGCCGCAGACACCAGCTGTGGCAGGTCGTCTACCTTCAGGACAATGTTGCCCTCGCTTTCGGCGTTGGCATTTACCTGGTATTGATGTGGAAGATCCTGCATTGCGCTATGTGCCCTTGTTCCAGTTTTATTGTCTCAGTGGAAAAAGGAGTATATCGCTCTTTGTACCCCGCTGTGGATAGCCCGACGTGTGTTTTCCCTGCCCGCAAGAATCAGGCTACCGGTGACGATGCACTCATGGCGGCATGGTGCTGGCAGCCGGTGTTCCAGGTTGGTAATTCCCATAATTGTGGTTGCTGCGGCACATCCTCTGCCTGGGGGAGATCCACATCGATAGACTGGTTGCCGCCGCGCTGCTTGAGGATGTGTACCCTGCGATACTCGCGCATCTGCAGTCGCAGGCTGGCGGGGGAGTGGTTGTGGGCCGCCTGGTTGGGGCGAAACAGTACGGCCAGGCTGTCACCACTGGCGGCGGCCAACTGCAGTTTACGCAGTTCGCTGTAGCTGTAGTCCTGTGCGCCCAGCCAACTGAATACGGCGCTGCAGGTGGTGCTGCGCAGGGCCTGCTCGGTAGCCCACAGCAGGTCTTTACGGTTCTGGGGGTGAACCAGTAAAACCTGTTGGGTATCAATGCCGCGCGCTGCGAGCAGGGGAGCGTAGGGTATATAGGGTGGCGCGATAAACACCTGCCAGCGGCCCTGCTCGCTGAGTTCTTCCATGGCGGGCAGAAACAGCCCCATGGAGCCAAGCCCACTGCTGTCGCTGAGCAGCTCGATGGTGCTATCCATGGGCCAGCCGCCCTGTTGCAGTTCGTTATCCAGAGTGCTGTAGCCCGTGGACAGGCCTGTGGCGCCATGGCAGCCATTGTTGGCAGAGGCGTTATCTCCCTGAAAATAATTGTAGTGGCCGCGCCACGTGTCGTTGCGGCTGATAACCTGTTCCAGTATCTCATTCATGGCCATTTACCTCTCGGGGGGATAGTCTACCTAATTAACTGTATGCATATACAGTAGTATTGGGAGAGAAGAAATGCAAGTGATGAATTGCAGTGTTCAGGAGTGGTTGAACCGTTACTCCCCGGGGCTGGGGTGGTGCAGGGTCGTTCAGGGAAAGATTTATCTTTTACTTATGAATTACGGTATTAAGGTGGAGGGGTTCCCAGGGGTAGGCCGCGGGTCGGTGACAATCAGGCCGCTGCTTAAGCTCGCTGTGCCCTCCAGGAGCTTTCTGCGAGCACTGTCCGAATCCCAATTTTTTGCGCAGCAAAAAATGGTTGAGTTGCGCAGCAGCCTGGAGGGCACAGCGAGCTTGCGGCCGTCACCGACCCGCGGCCTACTCCTGGGAACCCTGCCTCGACGCTAAATACGCATTCCGCACAAACCAGCTATAAGGTTTTCAAGATTGTCCCAGGGCTTGCCCCCCGCAAAACCCTTGATACTGCCATCCACTGCCAATGCCTGCTCCACCAGCTGCGACAGGGAGTCGCTGTCGTGGCGGGCCAGAGCGGCCTGCATAAGCGGCATACGGCTTTGCCAGACGCGGCGGGCACTAAGGGCCTGCTGGGCGCTCTGGCCATTGTCGCAGTCCAGCTGCGTTTCGTAGAGCGTGCGTATTTCCCGGGCCAGGGCCCACAGCACCACCGGCGGCTCCGAGCCCTCGCCACGCAGGCCGTGCAGCATGCGCAGGCTGGCGGTGGCATCGCCTTGCAGGGCGCTGTCGGTCATAGCAAACACATTGTAGCGGGCGTTATTGGAAACCGCATCGGTGATGGTTTGGGTGGTGATTTTTGCATCCGCGGCCAACAGCTTCAGCTTTTCAACTTCCTGCACTGCTGCCAGCAGGTTGCCTTCCACCCGGTCACACAGCAATTGCAGCGCCTCGGGATCAATACTCATGCCGGCACTGCGCACGCGCTGTTGCAGCCAGCCGGGCAGGCTCTTGGCGTCCACCGGCCACACCTGGATAGTGGCGCCCGCCTTGTCCAGCGCCTTGTACCATTTACTGTTGGTGGATTGCTTGTCGATTTTACCGGCAATGATCAACAGCACATCGTCGCCGCTGGCCATGTCCAGGTATTCGCACAGGGCCTTGCTGCCCTCCGCGCCGGGTTTGCCGCTGGGCAGGCGCAGCTCTACCAGTTTGCGCTCGGCAAACAGGGACATACTGGAGGCACTGTGGAGGATGTCCTGCCATTTGAAGCTGGAGACACCGCCATCGATAATTTCGCGCTCGCTGCAACCCTGTTCGCGGGCCTTCTTGCGAATCTGGTCGCTGCATTCCTGCAGCAAAAGTGGTTCGTCACCACTGACCAGGTAGACTTGTAGGAGTTGTTGCTGCAGGTGGGCGGCAAGCTTCTCGGGGTAGAGGCGCATTACAGGCCGTCAGGTTGCGGCAGGCTATCGGTCTCGCTGTCGGGTGGGATCTGTGATTGCGGATCGGATTGTGGCTGAGCTTGCGGTTGCTGCGGGGTCTGGGACTGCGCGCTAGTGGCAAAAAAGGCAATACGACGCATGATTTGTTGTGCCAGTTCAGCTCGCATTTCTCTCTGGAGCAGGCGTATTTCTTCGGCCTTGCCCACCACATTGCGCGGGTCGTTCTCCATTTGCTTGATGACAGCAACGTCGGTTTTTGGCATCACTTCCAATGTGCTGGCATCCAGTATGGTGAAGTTCGAACGCATAGTCAGCTCGAACTCTGCAGCGCGAGCTTCCGAGTTGAGTGAGAGGTTGCGCTGCTGGAAACGCTCCGGGTTCAGCACCAGGCTGTAATTTGCAGCGCTGCGCTCCGCCGCCCACTGCACGCCGTTGGCGGCGAAACGTGACACAATTTCACGGCTGAACTCGCTGTTGGGATTGCCAGTGACCAGGTACATGCTCTTCCAGGAATCGGGCACGAGGACAGTATTGTCACCGGTACCGCGCAGCTGGAAGCCGCAAGCGGCCAGCAGGCTGGCGCAGGCCAGGAGCAGGATGGAGCGTGTCAGTTGCCTGTGCATGTAATAGTCCTGAAAGCGCTAGTTGGCCACAATATTAACTAATTTACCGGGTACCACAATGACCTTGCGGACAGTCAGTCCGTCGAGGAAGCGTGTCACGTTGTCCTGGGCCAGCGCCTGGGCTTGCGCTGTGTCCTTGTCCGCGTCTGCGGCAACTTCCATCCTGGCTCTCACCTTGCCGTTTACCTGTACCACCATCTCGATACTGTCGCGGGTGAGGGCGCTGTCGTCGACCTGGGGCCAGGGGGCGTTGAGGACGTCTCCCGCACCGCCCAATACAGGCCATAGTGCGTGACACACATGGGGGACGATGGGGTTGAGCAGCAAAACAATAGCGCGCAATGATTCGTCGATCACCGCGCGGCTCTGTTCTTCACTGGTATCGAGCTTGCCCAGCTCGTTGCACAGTTCCATCACCGCGGCGATGGCGGTGTTGAAAGTCTGGCGACGGCCATAGTCGTCACTGACCTTGGCAATGGTCTCGTGGGTTTTGCGCCGGGCATTTTTCTGCTGTTCATTGAGAGCGGCGAGGTCCAGCGCGGGGGCCGGGCCTGCCTCAATGTGCTTGCCAGCCAGCTTCCACAGCCGCTTGAGGAAACGGTTGGCGCCCTCTACACCGGAATCCGACCACTCCAGGGATTGCTCAGGAGGTGCGGCGAACATACTGAACAGGCGCACGGTGTCGGCGCCATAGCTGTCGATCAGGGATCGCGGGTCCACGGTGTTACCCTTGGACTTGGACATCTTGGCCCCGTCCTTGAGTACCATGCCCTGGGTGAGCACGCGAATGAAGGGTTCATCGGAAGTTACCAAACCCTCGTCACGCAGCAGCTTGTGATAGAAGCGCGAGTAGAGCAGGTGCAGGATGGCGTGTTCAATGCCGCCCACATACTGGTCTACCGGGGTCCAGTAGTCCGCCTGGCCGTCCAGCATGGCCTGGTCATTGGTGGCGCAGCCGTAGCGCGCGTAGTACCAGGAGGACTCCATGAAAGTGTCAAAGGTGTCAGTCTCGCGGGTGGCGTCTTTGCCGCAGCTGGGGCAGCTGGTTTCATAGAACTCGGGCATTTTCTTGAGCGGCGACCCCACGCCCTCGAATGCCACGTCGGTAGGTAATACCACCGGCAGATCGGCAGCAGGTACCGCTACCGCGCCGCAGCTGTCGCAGTTGATAATGGGTATGGGGGCACCCCAGTAGCGTTGGCGCGATACACCCCAGTCCCGCAGGCGGAAATTGACGGTGCGCTTGCCCTTGCCGTCACGCTCCAGGTGATCGGCAATAGTGTCAAAGGCCTGCTGGAAATCGAGACCGTCGAATTCGCCGGAATTGACCAGCACACCCTTGTCGGTAAACGCTTCCTTGCCAAGGTCGCAGGCTTCGTCTCCAGCGGGGGCGATAACCTGCGCGATAGGCAACTGGTACTTGGTGGCGAACTCCCAGTCGCGCTGGTCGTGACCCGGTACCGACATCACAGCGCCAGAGCCATAACTCATCAATACGAAATTGGCGACCCAGACCGGTACGTCCTCACCGCTGATCGGGTGAGTGGCGGTGATGCCCGTGGCCATGCCCAGTTTTTCCATGGTGGCCATGTCGGCCTCTGCCACCTTGATATTGCCCTGTGACTCGATAAAAGCGGCCAGTTCAGGATTTGTTTCCGCTGCCGCACGGGCTAGCGGATGTGCCGGAGCTACCGCGACATAGGTCACCCCCATCAGGGTGTCGGGGCGGGTGGTGTACACACTCAGTGCAGAGCCATCGGCCAGGGTGAAATCCAGGTCCACGCCTTCAGAGCGGCCAATCCAGTTGCGCTGCATGGTGCGCACCTGCTCCGGCCACTGGTCCAGTTTGTCCAGGTCATTGAGCAACTGGTCGGCGTAATCGGTGATCTTGATAAACCACTGGTCAATTTCCCGGCGCTCTACGGGGTTGTCACAGCGCCAGCAGCAGCCGTCCACCACCTGTTCGTTGGCCAGCACGGTCTGGTCGGTTTCGCACCAGTTCACCTCGGCCTTTTTCTTATAGGCCAGGCCCTTCTCGAACAGGCGAGTAAAGAACCATTGCTCCCAGCGGTAGTAGGAGGGGTCACAGGTAGCCAGTTCGCGGTCCCAGTCGTAGGCAAAGCCCAGTTCGCGCAGTTGCACGCGCATGTAATCGATGTTCTGGGCCGTCCACTGTGCCGGTGGCACATTGTTCTTGATGGCGGCATTTTCTGCGGGTAGGCCAAAGGCGTCCCAGCCCATGGGTTGCAGCACGTTCTTGCCTTGCATGCGCTGGTAGCGGGCGATCACGTCGGCAATGGTGTAGTTGCGAACGTGGCCCATGTGCAGTTTGCCGCTGGGGTAGGGGAACATGGCCAGGCAGTAGAATTTCTCTCGCTGGTCGTCCTGTTGCACGGCGAAGCTATTGTGCTGCAGCCAGTGTTCCTGTGCGGCTTTTTCCAAGGCCTGGGGGTTATAGTGCTGATCTATCACGGTATGCGCGCTGCGTCCTTGAATTCTGGTGAAATACGGGCCGGACTCACCTTTGGAGGTGGGCTGTAGGCCGGTCGAAAAGAAGCGCGAATTCTATCAGCTATTGGGGGGGGCTGCGATGGTTGCCGGTTGCTTCTGCTGTTCCGAGATTGGTGTATGCGGGATTTGCCGGTAAGGGCGTGGGGTTCCAACCGCAGCAGGGGCCACCCCTGTCTAACGCGAACGCAAAGTGACAATTAGCCAACCCCGATCAACCCCGATCAACCCCATTCCAGGCCAAGGACGGCATTTATTGCCCCGAATCATGGCAAAAATCCAAAATTAGGTCCATGCTTCAAACCATGCGCAAGACCAGTGATCTCATCTGGCAGGATGCCCAGCACCAGGTGCTGTTCGAGACCCTGGACCTCATCAAGAGGCCGGGAGCGGATGGCAAAGTGTTGTTGAAGCTGAAGGATTACACTGAAAACCACTTTTCCCTGGAAGAGCGGTATATGGTCGAGCTGCGATATCCCGGTCGCGAAGCACACATTGAGGCCCACAATCTATTCCGCATAGAAATCGTGCAAATGGTTGAATGTAACCAACCCGATGCCCTGGTGCGTGAGTTAATGGCCACCTACCTCACCGAATGGCTCAAGCGCCATGTGTTCGGTATCGATAAGGACCTGGAAGATTTTATCCTGCAAAGCGGCGGCAGGTAGGCACGTCTAGTCCACGTCACGCCAGAAGCCCAGGTACATCAGGCCCATCAGCAGCAGGCTCACGAAGCAGCTTATGATAATGGGTTTGGAGCCAAAGCTGCCAAAGGGTGTATTGCCCAACATCACTTCAGCCTCACCCACCAGCATGGCTTCCACAAACTGGTCAGTGCTCTGCACAATGCGCCCGCGGTGATCGATGATGGCGGAAACGCCGTTATTGGTAGCGCGCAGCACATAGCGGCCGTTTTCCCGGCCGCGCATCTGGGCAATTTGCAGATGCTGCAGGGGGCCGATGGAGTTGCCGAACCAGCTGTCGTTGCTGATGGTAATCAATATATCGCTATTGCGCGCGCCTGCGGCTACGAGGTCGGCGTAGACGATTTCGTAGCAAATGAAGGGGGCGACCCGGTAGGCACCCACGCGCAGGGGTTCCTGTTCCTTCGGACCCTGGCTGAAGGATGACATCGGCAGGTTAAAAAAGGCGATCAGGCCCCGTAGCAGGCCCTCCAGTGGGATGTATTCGCCAAAGGGTACGAGGCGCTGTTTGTGGTAAACGCCCTGGCCATAGCCCAGGGCGACGATACTGTTGTAGTACTGATCGTTGCCCTCGGGGCGATAGGGGATGCCAGTAATCACCGAGGTCCTGGCCTGCGCTGCGCGCTGGTCGATGGGCTCGAGAAAACCTTGTGCACTTTGGTAGAAATTGGGAATGGCCGATTCCGTCCAGATCACAATATCGCGCCCCAATACCGGGTCAGTGGCCTCCCGTAACTGGCGCAGGATAGG
>RCNC010006242.1_pt1 | contig 13105 bp, 11 predicted proteins | sample 2041301 | NCBI WGS metagenome assembly RCNC01 (sample SAMN09708231, study PRJNA481090) | Marine sediment metagenome, whole genome shotgun sequencing project. | biome: marine sediment; feature: ocean; material: sediment; isolation source: Sewage treatment plant 13A marine sediment (STP13A) ... | reverse complement strand
AGGGATAATGATATTATAACAGCTATTTGTTTCATTGTTAAATAGTTAAATATTATTCATAAGTAAATCGATCCTTATTTTGGCATTCAGGACCTCCACCATTGAACTGGTATAGTTGGTCAATGCCTGCAGGTACTGGTTGTTCACCTGGGTTAATTCCAAGCTGGTGGCCAGTCCTTCTGTATATTTTATATTGGTCACCCGAACCACCTTTTCAGACAGTTCCAGGTTTTTCTTGTCGCTACGATACTTTTCAAGTGCATTGGCGAAGTCATATTTGTACTGTACAAATTCCACTTGGAGGCCTTCGGCCGCAAATTCCTTGTTGTTTCTCGCCTGTTCATAGGCAATTCGTTTTTGCGATACCCCCGCCCTTCGTAATCCGCTGCTGAAAATGGGTACGTTGAATGACAAACCGACCATGGAAGCTTTGTACCAATTCTCGTTGCTATTCAAAAAGTTGAACTCATCTCGCTGTGCGGCAAAATCCATGGAATAAAATGCAGAGAGCGAAGGGAGGTAGGCGGACCGCTTTAATTTCACATTCATGTACGCCAGCCGTTCCTGTTCACTGACTATCTGATAGTCAATATTTTCTTCAATGGTGAAGTCAACTCCAAGTGTGGCAGTATAATCAATGGTGGCAATCAGGTCAGCCAGGTTGTCATTTAGCACAATGTTCTTTTCACGTGCCACGCCCATTTGGTACTTGAGCAGGTTTTTGGTGGCCATGATCTGTCGTTCCATGGAGAGAACGCTGTTTTGAAGATCAATCAATACCACCTCAAGCTGATCGGCCTCGATTTCCTCCACAAAACCTGATTTATAAAGTTGATAGGTCTCTTCATAGGTAAGCTGTACATTATCACGATTATCCTCCAGGAGTTCGAGAGTGGCCTCTCCCAAAAGGACCAGATAGTAATTCTCTATCACACTCTGACGTACCTGCTGTTCAGTTCTTTCCTTGTTACGTTTGGAGAATTCTTTGAAAATTTTTGCCGCCTGTAAACCGATGATGTATTCACCGCTGAAGAGCAATTGATTCCCTACCACTCCGGCCGTTGCATTGTGCTTGGTACCAAACTGAATTTCGATTTTCTCTGAGGGATCACCCGTAAAGTCAGGGATCAGAGTCGTGGGAAGATTGATGTTATAGTTGTAGTTTACACTTGCATTCACCTGGGGCAAACCAGTGGCAGCAGTTTCCCAAACCCGTTGATCCGCAGCATCTACATCCAGCCTGGCGTTCTTTGCGTTCAGGTTATTCTCCATGGCAAAGAGCATTGCTTCATCCAATGAAAAATAGAGCGTGTCAGCGGCTTTCGGCTGAGCCATCATGATCGCCCCGTGGCCAACGATTAGTAAGATTAAAATCTGTTTTTTCATATCTCTTTAACTTGTTGATTTTCTGTCTCATCCTTTAATTCGGACAAGATTTTCAATCCGTTTTCATTACAAATACCATGCAGGTGGTAGGTAAATATCTCCTGCATAAATTCAGTCGAGAGAGACTCATGGCCTTCGATGATTTCGCTGCTGTCGAGCATCTCCATCCTCGCCATGTACAATCTGCCAATGGTGTGTTCATGAATCTCCCTGCGGTAGTGACCCTCCCGCTTGCCTTTCTGGAGATTCCCGACGATCAGGTCATACATACTCCTGCGCTTTTCGTTGAGCCACCTTCTGTATGTTTCAGGATAATTTCTTTTCAGATCGTAATAGAAAGTCGGACTATAGCGGGAACGCACCTGATGTATACTTTTGTTGACAAGGATAATTTCATGTATTGCATCAATATCAGACCGCACAAGCTCTTCCAATAAGCTCCGGCTTTGACCCATGTCATAATCAATCACCCGGTTGATCAGATCATTTTTATCCTTATAATCATGGTAAAGGGTCTTCTTGGAGACACCCAGCTCACGGGCAATGTCATCCATGGTGATGCTGCGTATTCCATAACGCATAAACAGCGACAATAGCCTTTCCAGTATATGGTTTTCTTCTTTCATGCTGATAACTACTTTGGAAACCAACGAAATTTTGAAAGTTTCCACAGTTTATATAAGCTTGAAACAGAAAAAAACGAGGATTGTTCTGGCAGTATTGTTAAACTATTGTTAATATATATTAAACAATATGCTGTATTTATTGCAATAAATAGGATTTGTTCGAAATAATATCCGAATAAGTCAACGCACTTTGATAATGCTGCCCCCACCAGGAGATCCCGGGTGGTATTTTTTACTCCTGTTACCTGAAATTATCTTGCCAGTTCTTTCTTTTGTTGTATTTCAGATCCTTCAGAATAGAGGATTTGGCGTTGATTTGAAAGTTATAGGATTTATAATTACCAAAAGGCACCACAGAGATTCGCATCTCCCAGCAATGCAGATCCCTGTATATGCTCAGATTGGTTGTAGTAAACTGCTTCTTGTCCAGATCATATCCTGTATTAAAGCCTATTTTCCAGTTAGGAGACAGACTGAAATCGCCCGAGGCCCTCAGGGTTTGAATGACATTGACCTCCGCCTGTGGTTTGGTATAGCTGAAGCTGTAATCCACTCGTAAGGACCAGGGAATATCAAAATCAACATAATCGCCATAATACTCCTCCAAATTTGGATCGTAGGACCCAAGGGGATCATCACCGTTCATGTTTTGGTTATTCAATTGAGACTGCTGATCCATATCCTCCTGTCCCGCTTTGCTCCCTTTTGTCTCCTTCTTCGATTTAAGGTTGAATCCAGCTGACATACTGGCGCTTGTTAAGCGGAGAGGTTTCCCTGTCTGGGAAAACCAGGTTTGAGCGGTTCGCCTACGGGTCTCATCATATCCAAAGGGATCCATCGATCCCCTGAACGAGAGATTCAGTTTTTCCTTAAATATCCTGGTACTCCCTGTAAAGGTGATGGGGTTCCAGGCAGGGGTCAGGGTATCCTTATGAAAAAGGTTCAGGCTGGTATTGAAACTCAGGTTGTCCAGAATTTTGACCATCTGCAGTTCATCAATGGTATCGACCTTAGAACGCATTTTTGCCTCAATGTTGTTACGAAGGGAAAAATTAAGCGAGCCAGAAGCCCCCCTGGATGTCGGGGTCCCATAGATCTGACCATCATAGATGGAGTAGGTTGCCAGGGTATCCCCGGTTTCAGGATCAACCAGATTCCTGTAGTAATCCGCCTGGATGGCACTCATATCAGGGACGTAGGAGAAAGAGGCCGTTGGAGTCATCACATGCCGTATTTGTTCCATTCTGCCTTTACCCTTAAAGGTATACATCCCATAGATTTTTGGAGCCAATCCGGATCCTATGCTGGGGAAGAGGGATTGCGCATAGGTTATTTTACTATGCATTGTATCGCTCACTATAGCTGTTTGACTGATTATATTCCCGAGATCATCATACTCATAATTGTATCCGGAGATAATTTTTTCCTTGTATTTGGAATAGAGCACTCCATTGTAGTTCATAGATGGGGTAATGGCAAAACTCTGCAGTATGGGAGTTTTCCTGAAAGGTTTTATGCTCAGACTCAATGGAATATTATGTTTGAACCCGTTTTTCATATCATCCCAGACCGAACTGGTAAACAACAGGGTATCAATAGTATTGATGCGGTTTTCCAGCAAACTGGTATAAGAAAACTGGATATCTTCGTAAAACCTTTTGGGACCGGTGGCTGATTTACGTTTAAAGGGGGTAATTCTGGACATATTAAATGAAATCTTTGGCAGGGTCATATTCACCGCCCCGGTACTGCTGTTCTGGGAATGGTTCAGGGAAGTACTTAAATTAAAGGGGCTGTTGGGAAAGGATTTGGTGTATGAGATACTGGACTGTTTAGTGCTCCTTAATGCATTGTTGATGTTATTTGAGTGATTCTGATCGTAAGAAGAACTGGAAAGATTTACACTGGCCCTGAAGGAAGAGTTGGGATTTGCCCTGGAATCCTGGCCATGGCTCCAGCCTATGGCGTAGTCCTTACTCACTGAATAGCTATCCTCCACATCCTTAAATCCGGAAATATTCTTAAAATACCTAACATTCAGATTGCCGTTAAATCTGTAATTCACCTTATAGTTACTCCCCAGTCTGACACCCCAGGTACCATTTGAGTAGATATCCCCTGTCACACGCAGATCCATATAATCGTTCATGGCAAAATAGTAGCCACCTTCCTTGAGGTAAAAACCCCTCCTTTGCTCCTCCCCATATTTTGGAATAATTATCCCAGAGGTTTTGGTCTGGGAATTGGGAAAGAATCCAAATGGAAGGCCGATGGGTAGTGGCACATCTGCCAGTACAATGTATGCAGGCCCCGAGATAATCTTATCGCCTGGCATACTAATCCCTTTGGTGATGGCAATATAGAAATGGGGATGAGCCGCGTCGCAGGTTGTGTACTTGCCATCCTTCAGGTGAACGTGCCCGTTAGTTTGTTTCTTGGTCTGCTCGGCATGCAGGAAACCTCCCTCCTGCTGCGTTACCACCTCTTCAATGTAGCCTTTCTGGGTCTTGAAGTTATATTGTAGCTTCTTGGATTCGAAGGAGCTACCTGCATCTTTAAAAACCGGGGTACCTGCGATAGTACCTGTGGAATCGGCCAGTCCGTTTGCAAGCACAAGATTTTGGTCTATCTCATACCGGATATATGCTGCGTCCAGGGTGATATCCTCATATTCGATATGTGCATCTCCGTAAAGCTCCACTCCACCTTTATCCAAAGCAAAAATCAGTGAATCAGTTGCACCGTACTTAACTATAGCTTCAATCTCCCCTCCCGCGGGCTTTGCAGTAAGCAGCGTATCTGAGCTCAGAGAATCAGCCCTTATGATGCTATCCGATAGTGCCTCATAGATTGCTTCCACGTCTGTTGAGTCAGCCACCATAACACTATCTTGCTGCTGAGCATGCAATATGCTGCTTGTCAGAAGAGTTAGTAAGATGATGAAAAATATCTTATATCGAACGTAAAGCAATATGGATAAACTTATATTTTTGTGATAAACGCAAAGGTAATGCCAATAAATGTAAAACGGAGATTTCATACGTTTCTTGTATCAACATTTTTAGCTTTTCTATTTTTCCCCGGGATATCAGGGAGAGTGGCTAATGATCCACCCAAAGGGATTCGGACAGTGGTGATTGATGCGGGACATGGAGGAAGAGATCCCGGTGCTGTTGGGAAAAATGGAAAGGAGAAGGATATTGCCCTTGCAATTGCCCTGAAGCTGGGGAAGTACATTGAGGAAAACATTCCCGAGGTGAAGGTGATTTACACCCGGAAAACGGACGTGTACCCAAAACTGATCGAGCGTGCCAATATAGCCAACGAGGCAGAAGCAGACCTTTTTATTTCCATTCATGTAAATGCGAGTACCCGTTCATCTGCCTATGGCACCATGACCCTGGTCCTTGGGCAGCACCGGGCCGAGGAGAATTTCGATGTGGCTGTCCGGGAGAATTCGGTGATCCTCCTGGAAGAGGACTATGAAACCACCTATGAAAACTTTGACCCCACGTCCGTCGAATCCTACATCATGTTCTCCCTGTTGCAGAAAACCTACTTCAAGCAGAGTATTGAATTTGGGGATTTTGTCCAGGACCAGTTCCGTGAGCGCGCCAGCAGAAAGGACCTTCCTGGTGCTGGCACAAACCTCCATGCCGGGTGTGTTGGTTGAGACTGGATTTATTTCAAATCCTGAAGAGGAGAAATACCTGCTCAGCGAGTATGGGCAGGAGATTATTGCCTCTGCTATCTACCGTGGCTTTAAAGCGTATAAAGAAGAGATTGATCGCAAAAGCAATCTAACCGTTGTTGTTGGGAATGAATCTGCAGCTATCATCGAAACGGTATCGGAAGCCGATCCGGATCCACTGCAGTCCGATAGGATCATCTTCAGCATCCAGCTGGCCTCTTCAAAGAATAAAATAGCAACAGATCCTTCATCCTTCAAAGGATATGAACAGGTCATGGTCATCCAGGACGGCAGATGGTTCAAGTACTTGCATGGAAAAGAAAGCAGCTATCACAATGCCCTGGAGAAGTGCAAAGCCATCAAGTCTGACTATCCTGATGCATTTGTTGTAGCTTCAAAGGCTGGAAAGATCCTTCCACTTAATGAGGCTCTGGAGAAAATAAACTATTAATATGAAAATAAGCAGCGAAGCTAAAGTCGGTTTGATCGGGATTGCAACCCTGGTTCTCCTAATTTGGGGAATTAACTACCTGAAAGGCAGAAATATACTTAACAGCACCTACACCCTTCATGCTTTTTATGAGGACTCGGGTGGCCTGGAGAACTCTTCACCCATTTTAATGCAGGGTATAAAAATCGGGTACATAGACGATATTGAACTTCAGCAAGGACAGGAGCTACCTGTCCACGTAATTATACATTTAGAGAAGCAGTATCCTGTGAGCGTCGGATCGACTGCCATGCTTTTCAGCGCCGATCTCCTTGGAAGTATAGCCATCCGTATTGAATCCTCCTTAAAAGGTGCTTTAATGCAGAATAACGATACCATTGCCACATCCACAGAGGCTGATATCTTCGCATCCATCAGCTCCCAGGTGATGCCTGTGATGGAGCAAATTGGAGATCTTTCAGCATCGCTGGACAGTGTTGTACAAAAGCTTGATAAGCTCCTGGATTCAGAAGCTCCTGCTGAGGCCATGGAGGACATAGCTGAGATTTCAGCATCGCTTTCGACTTCCTTAAGTGCGGGTGGTTCATTGTATGAGAGCTTTAACAACCTGGAGTCCTTTACCTCTATGTTGGAATCGCAGGAGGATGAGCTAAAATCAATGACTGGTCATTTGAATTCCATAAGCGAAGCAGTAGATAGTGCTGGAATTGACAGGATTGCTGCGGAGCTTATAGCTGCTTCCGAAGCATTTACACATTTGATGACACAGCTTAATTCTGGTGAAGGTAGTATGGGAAAACTATTATACTCGGATACGCTCTATGCCCAGCTTCAAAATCTTGTTGTTGACCTGGACAGCCTGATCGTAGACCTGAATGAAAATCCTAAGGATTATGTCCGCTTTTCAGTGTTTGGAAAAAAATAAGAGGAAATAATCCGTAGCGGCTATTTCAGGACCTCAAAAATTTGATGAAAATCATGTTTCCATGCCTAAAATTAACATTTCACAGGGCTTCCTATTAAATGAAATATTGAATTAGGTGGACTAAAGGTTTAAATAGCAATTCATTAAGCTTCGAAAGAATGACTATAAGGATATTCAATTGATTTACAGCTATTTATGAAAATTGCATTTTTTTTCGCTTCATAAAGAATTGACCTTAAAAACAATATAGTTTTTCTGAGATTTTCAAGTCTTCTTAAGTTTTTTTTCTACTTTTTTTTCACAATCTTTGTTCAGGTAATCCCACAAGCTGTAAACGTAGTAACCTAACACTAAATCAACGTTTGAAATGCATGAACGTATTTGGAACAATTGTCTGAATGTAATTAAAGACAATGTCCCCTCAATAAGTTTTCGTACTTGGTTTGAGCCGATTGTTCCACTTAAGCTTGAAAATGATATTCTGACCATTCAGGTTCCCAGTCCCTTCTTTTATGAGTACTTAGAAGAGCAGTATATTGATATCTTGCGAAAGGTTATCAAAAAAGAACTGGGGTCAGAAGCCAAGCTGGAGTACAATGTGGTTATGCAGAATAACTCGTACAACAACAGCAAGCCCTATACTGTAAAATTTCCCGCCAAAAGTAGCAAGGAGATCAAAAACACTCCTGTTTCTGTTCCGCTGGATGCCAGTGAAAATACCATTAGGAATCCATTTGTGATCCCGGGATTGAAGAAACTGGATATTGACCCAAGACTCAACCCTGAGAACTCTTTTGACAATTTTATAGAAGGAGAATGCAATAGACTGGCGCGGTCTGCGGGATATGCAGTTTCGAAAAACCCCGGAGGTACGGCCTTTAACCCCCTGTTGATCTACGGGGATAGCGGATTGGGGAAAACCCACCTGGCACAGGCCATTGGCATTGAGGTTAAAGAATTATTCCCGGAGAAAACGGTTCTTTATGTAAATGCCAACAAGTTCCAGACCCAGTTTGTGGACGCCATCAGGAACAACAATAAAAATGATTTCCTTCATTTCTACCAGATGATTGATGTATTGATCATCGATGACGTGCATGAGTTTGCCGGAAAAGAGAAGACCCAGGATACCTTCTTCCATATATTTAATCACTTGCACCAGAGTGGTAAACAATTGATTCTGACCTCAGACAAGCCACCTGTAGAGTTGCAGGGGATGGAATCCAGGCTTCTAAGCAGATTCAAGTGGGGGCTAAGTGCAGATCTTCAGGCACCCGATTTTGAGACTCGCATGGCCATCTTGAAAAAGAAGACCTACAACGATGGAATAGAATTACCCGAAGAGGTCCTGGAGTATATCTCCACGCATATATCGGATAATATCCGCGAACTGGAAGGCGCGCTTATTTCCCTACTTGCACAGTCGACACTCAATAAGAAGGAGATCACACTGGATCTGACCAAAGAGATGATCGACAAGCTCATAAAGAGCACCAAAAGGGAGATCTCCATTGACTATATTCAGAAAGTGGTATGCAATTACTACAATATAGGGCTTGAAATGCTGCAATCAAAAACCCGTAAGCGGGAGATTGTACAAGCACGACAGGTGGCTATGTTCTTCTCCAAATCCATGACGAAATCATCTCTGGCTACCATTGGGTCCCAGATTGGAGGAAAGGATCATGCCACCGTATTGCATGCATGCAAAACCGTGAATAACCTAATTGAAACGGATAAACGCTTCCGGCTCCAGGTCGACGAAATTGAGAAAAAACTAAAAATGTAATATCTAATAGAAACAGGTTCCAATCGGACCTGTTTTTTTTTAAGTAAAATTCTGAATGCATTTCCTTCTTCTCTGTATACTCTCATCCACTGCCATATTCGTCACCTTCAAAACCATTAACCGACTCAACATTCCGGCCTTCCCGGTAATCGTGATCAACTACCTTGTGGCAACACTTCTTGGTTTCCTGATCTATTCGGGGGATACCCGTCTGACTTCCATTCCAGGTTCCCGATGGCTAAACATCAGCATCATCATTGGAATTTTGTTTATTCTCATGTTCTTTCTTGTGGCCTATTCCACAAAAAAAGCCGGAATATCGGTCACCACGGTAGCCAGTAAGATGTCGGTGATCTTTCCCATTGTGTTTTCATTGATTATCGATCCATCAGACCAACTTTCGATATTGAAGTCAGCTGCTGTATTATTAGCTCTGGGAGGGGTAGTCCTTACCGTCTATAAACCTGGGGGAGAGCATCCCGAAAAGAGCATCATCTTTGTACCCCTCCTGCTGTTTGTAGGGATGGGGCTTGTGGATTCCCTGGTAAAACTGGCTCAACAGCAGTATGTAAGTGATGAAGAGACAGCTCTTTTCAGTGCTATCCTCTTTCTGAATGCCTTCATTTCGGGTATTCTGGCTGCAATCTTTTACAGAAAGCACAATCGCTATTTTTTAAAGGGAAAGGTCTGGGGCTGGGGATTGCTGCTTGGATCTGTAAACTTCGGCTCCATCTTCTTTCTGGTAAGGGCCCTTCATTACACTTCGCCTTCGGGAGCGCATATGGATAGTTCTGTGATTTTTGGCGCCAACAACATCAGCATCGTGGCACTGAGCGTTCTTATAGGATTACTGGTCTTTAAAGAGAAACTGAAATTAATTAACTGGATAGGTGTTGCGCTGTCGGCTCTGGCCCTTCTGCTTTTTACCCTGGTATAGATGTACGATCTCTACAAGACTATAGAAACACCCTCTGAAGGGAGTTACAAAGAAAAAGGGAGCAAATTTCTGGCTTTCGCCTACCCGGTCAGCCATGAAGCAGCTATCAAAGAACAACTGGCCATCCTTCAAAAGCAGTTTCACGATGCCCGGCATTACTGTTATGCCTGGCGCCTGGAACCGGAGAAGACACGCTACCGGGTCAACGACGATGGTGAACCATCCGGAACTGCAGGAAAGCCGATCTATGGTCAGATCGTATCAAGAGACCTGACGGATCTGCTGCTAGTAGTTGTTCGCTATTTTGGAGGGACTAAACTGGGTGTAGGTGGATTGATCCAGGCATACCGCTCAGCAGCCTCCGATGCTTTAGATCATAGCAAGATCATCGAATGCAAGGTAATGGACAGCCTGAAACTGGAGTTTGGGTACGAACAAATGAATTCGGTGATGAAGGTGATTAAAGACAGGCAACTTATTATTGAGGATCAGATCTTTGATCTGGATTGCTCTCTGATCCTTAAATCCTGGAAACGCAAGACAGAAGAAGTGTTAGCTACTTTTTCAAAAATCACAAGGTGCAAAATAACAGTTATAGAAGAATAGTCACTATATTAAATTCGTAATAAATTGTCATGATATGAAGAACAAACATCTTGTTTCAATTACAGATTTCACCAGGGAAGAATATCTTAGGATCCTGGAACTGGCAGCGGAGTTTGAGGCAAAACCAAGGCAGGATATCCTGCATGGCTATGTGATCTCCACCCTGTTCTTTGAACCTTCCACCAGGACCCGCCTTAGTTTTGAAACGGCTATCAATGGACTGGGTGGAAGAGTTGTGGGCTTTAGTGATTCTGGCGCAACCAGTGCTTCTAAAGGAGAAACCCTGCATGACACCATCAAGATGGTGAGCAATTATGCCGATCTGATTGTGATGAGGCACCCCCTGGAAGGGAGCGCCCGTCTGGCCAGCGAGGTAAGCTCGGTACCTATCATCAATGCAGGTGATGGCGCAAACCAACACCCTACTCAAACCTTGTTGGATATGTACTCCATTCTTAAGACTCAGGGAACCCTGGAGAACCTTAAGATTTTTATGGTGGGTGATTTGAAATATGGACGCACAGTTCATTCACTATTACAGGCCATGTCTGAATTCAATCCAACATTCTACTTCATATCGCCTGATGAGTTGAAGATGCCCTCAGCCTATAAACTTTACCTTGACAACATTGGCGTTAGCTATTTCGAGGGGAAAGATCTGACCGAGTTTCTCAATGACGCAGATATTATATACATGACAAGGGTTCAGCAGGAACGTTTCACCGACCCCATTGAATATGAAAGGGTTAAAAATGCCTACATCCTGCGTAGAGAGATGCTTGAGGGTTGCAAGGAGAACATGAAGGTACTTCATCCCCTGCCCAGAGTAAATGAAATTCACACAGATGTGGATGAGAGTCCCCACGCCTACTACTTCGAACAGGCCAGAAACGGGGTCTATGCACGTATGGCCATCCTCACCTCCATACTGGGAATTAAATAAAACCTGACTAATCGAATAAGCAAGAAAAGATGAAAGACAAACAACTATCAGTCAGCGCAATTAAAGAAGGAACTGTCATTGATCATATACCTGCCTCCGCCCTTTTTAAGGTAGTATCTATCCTGAACCTGGATAAACTCGATACTATGATTACCATTGGGAACGGCCTGGGGAGCAATAAGCTGGGCCAGAAAGGGATCATCAAACTATCGAAGGTTTTCTTCAAAGATGATGAAATCAACAAGATAGCTATGGTAGCTCCATGTGCCAAGCTAAACATTATCAGGGATTACGATGTTGTGGAGAAACGGGTGGTGGAAATTCCCGACGAAATCATAGGCATCGCGAAATGCGTGAATCCCAAATGCATTACCAACAATGAAAAGGTGAACACCCGTTTCGAGGTGATCTCTAAAGCAGAGGTAAAGCTGAAATGCCACTACTGCGAAAAGATTACCGACCAGGATAATATCGTGATTATCTGATTCTGTCGAAAGCCTTTACCAGGAGCTCATCTCTGCGAATTCTCCTGAATGCAAAATAGAGAAGGATCATGTTGATGGGTGGAAGAACAAACCTCCATTGATGCATAACAAGCGCCCCTTCTAACTGGCTTTTTGCTACAAACGTATAGTAAAACATCATTCCAATCATACCAGCATTGAGCAGGATCAGGAATACTGCGATACGCATCTGCCGCATACGATGCCTGTAGAAAAATATATTCAGGAAAGCCAGCACCGCCACAGTGATAAATAAAGCCGAGAGTGGCAATGTGGCCACTCCCGCTTTATTTCCAGCAGCATCAAGCAGACCGGAATGTTTCAAAATATATTCGCTTCCCTCAAGGGTTAAGCGTGTAATTGGACCTGTCAGTAAAAACAGGGAGAGAATAAAGACCCCCAGAAGAAAGAGGGTCTGTGATCTTTGTAACATGGTCAGCTGCTTTAGTTCCCTCCCAGGATCATGGGCAATCCGTCTTTACCGCTTCCAATAATCACCACCTTGCTGTTGGCCGAATTGGCCAGTTCCAGGGTGGCATCGATCCCCTTCTGTTTCAGGATATTGCTGGTAAGAGATTGACTGATGATCTTGTTGTAATCGGCGATACCCTGGGCCTGGATCCGCATACGATCTGCTTCACTCTCCTCCCTCTCAAGCCTGTATTTGTAGGCAAGGGCTTCCTGCTGCTGTTGCAGTTTACTTTCAATGGCCGCTTTGATTTTCTCAGGCAGCGTGATGGAACGGATCAGCAGGTCCTTCATCTCGATATTCTTGTCTGCCAGTGCCATTCTGGTGGATTCTATGATTTCAGCTTCCACTTCGCCTCTTTTTGTAGAGTAGATTTCCTCTGCGGTATAGCGTCCTGTAACAGCCCTAACAGCAGATCTCACATTGGGAATCACCATCACCGAAACAAAGTTGATTCCAATATTCTCATGCAGGTAACCAATCTTATCATAGAAGGGATTGAAGATAATGGTCACATCCACATTGATGGAGAGTCCGCCTTTATCGAGCACATCCATGGTCTCTTCGGCCTTCACCTCCTTTACATCGTAACGGATCAGGTCGTTCCAGGGAGCAATAATTTGGAAGCCAGGAATAAGAATATTGTCCTTCTCCAGGCCGCCGGTAAATTTCTTAAAAACCACGGCGCGCTCGCCTGGTTTCAGTACATAAAACATCTGGCTGCCAAAAATGAGTAACAGCACCACAATGCCTACAACACTAATAATCATGTATTGGGC
>RCNC010011403.1_pt1 | contig 13106 bp, 9 predicted proteins | sample 2041301 | NCBI WGS metagenome assembly RCNC01 (sample SAMN09708231, study PRJNA481090) | Marine sediment metagenome, whole genome shotgun sequencing project. | biome: marine sediment; feature: ocean; material: sediment; isolation source: Sewage treatment plant 13A marine sediment (STP13A) ... | reverse complement strand
ATGTAAACTTAGCTCAGACCATGAAAGATCTTCAATCTACTATCAAAAACTTTGATGCTATCATGCTTAGTATTAATAATGGAGAAGGTACTATTGGGAAATTATTAAACGACCAAGCTTTATATGATAATTTAGAAGCTGCATCTAAAGAAATGGAAGAATTAATTAGAGATATTAAGTTGCATCCAGAACGTTACAGACGTGTTTTGTCGAAAAAGGAAATGCCATATGAACCACCGACAGAAGAAGGTCAAAATAATTAGACTGCATTATGGAATATTTACCAAACATAATATTTGCCATTATCCTTGCCATTGGCATTGGTTATTTTGCTAGAAACGTAAAAACAATCTTCAGAAACATAAAACTAGGTCGAGATATTGATGTCTCAGATGATAAGACTCACACCTTCTTTCGTACATCAATCAGAGACCTTTTTTTCGCATCTCTGATATTTCTTTTATGCATTTCTCTGCTATGGGGCTGCGGAAATGATGTCCAAGACGTTTCAACTGCAGGGTATTCTGATACCGGATCGGCGTCATTGACCATTCGATGGCATGACACTCAGTATTTTCAAAATTCAACGGCTTTGCAAATTTCTCTAAATTGTCAGGCAAGTGGTATTGAGCATGTTGTATGCAATGTATACGATACTTCAACCGGCACATTGCTGGCCACCGGCGGCCCCTGGGACTGTGAGGCGCACAGCGGTACGATAAAGGGCATTCCGGTAGGTCAGGATAGAACCTTTGTGTTATTGGCAGAAGATTTCAACGGCAACGTGAAATGGCGGGGGGAAGTAACCGGAGTTACGATAATCGCTGGTAAAAACAACGAGAATGTAGGCGTTGACGCCTATCGGTTTATTCCCTCCCTGATTTTTCCAAACAACGGCGATATAGTTGATCCGAACACTTTTTCTCTTGAGTGGGAGCCTTGCGTTAATGCTGTGGAGTATATTGTGCAGGTTGCAAAGGACGAGGATTTTTATGATATTGTAATTGATCAAACGGCCCCCAGTTCAACTTATGAGCCTGCGATACTAACACCATCAACGGAGTACTACTGGAAAATTTCGGGGATTGATCTATATGCCAACATTGGAGCTGAATCGGTAACAAGACACTTTATCACCTCCGATTGTACCTATTCGATTTTTTCCACCAATAACACGATCAGTTCAGGCGGTGGAACAGGCAGGTTCTATGTCTCTACATCGTCAACCAGTTGCGAGTGGTATGCTGAAGCGAATGCGACATGGGTGACAATCACCTCCGAATCCAGCGGTATCGGCGATGGTACGGTAACTTACACGGTTTCGCCCAATACCGGCGATAGCCGAACGGCGGTAATCACCATTGCCGGTCAAACACATACGGTTAACCAGGATCCCGCATTAGGTTCTCTAAAAGTGACAATTTACCCGCCCGAAGCTGTTTCAGCAGGTGCCAGATGGCGAGTGGATGGAGGGGATTGGAACAGCAGTGGGTATACGCAGAACGGACTTTCAGTTGGCAATCATCTATTGGAGTTCAATACGATACCCGGCTGGATCAAACCAACCAGTCAAACGGTAACAATTAACAATAATCAGACGACCGATACCAGCGGCGAGTATAGCCAGCATACAGTTATTGATCTTAGCGTTTATGCTTATAAGATCAAAAAAGATAAATATGCCGACCTTACTTGGTCCGGGGCAAATTCAACGTCTGTGGATGTCTACCGTGACGGTTCCATAATTGCTATTACTCCCAATGATGGGGCATACACTCATGGCCCTTTTAAAGCGAAAACCCCGGTAACCTACCAATTATGCGAGGCCGGAACATCGATTTGCTCAAACATGGTTACCGTAAGCTGGTAAGACCTCTGACCAAATCTGAGTAAGTATCAAAAGCAGTTTATTTGATGATTATATCAAATGTTTAACCTGTGATTTCTCCAACATAGACAAACTCTGAAAGACTTTCAAAAAGTGGTGATATCATATTCGCAAGCGAAGTATGGCTCGCTTTTCAATGTTGGAAATTTAAGCATGGTCAGGACATCTCAAGGCATATGGTCGATTTGAGATTACCATATACGCTAAGCGGTCGCGGCTGAAACCGTTCGAAAAAAGCACTGTTATTGCGCCAGCAAGAAAAACCCCCTGCCGAAAACGGCAAGGGGCGTTGGCAGATGCTATATCGTCCCTAACGTTGCATAAACAATGTGAGAAAATATAGAGAACTTATTGGTATCCTATTTAGTGCCTGAACGAAATCTAAAATAGCATGAAATTACGTAAGGTTATAGCAATATAAAGAAATGAAGATTTTCCGGATTTGTGCAAATTTGACTTGCACATTTTACTCCTATTCGTTAGTTAAGATATTGAAATAAATAAATAATAACGAAAACACCGATTTTGCAGAATCGGCCCTTTTGAGTAAAACCCGGAAAATCTTCACGGAAAAATGCTATGAGAAAAATGATCGAAAATCAACTGAAAATTGGCCAGGTTGATATCTGTGACATTCCCATTGATATTCAAAGCCGAGATGAAATTCCCCAACTTCTGTTAGGATTGCAAGCCATTTACAGCGACCGGAAAGTCCGCGACAACGTGTTTTCTATTTTGAGTGACATCATTCCAAAGCAGGTTGATCCGAACAATGGAAGGCCGGGCATGGATTTATGGAAGATACTTGTCCTTGGCACCATTCGGCTAAACTGCAACTGGGACTATGATAAAATCCATGACATCGCCAATAATCATAAGATCATCCGTGAGTTTTTAGGACACACGATTTTAGAATTTGATCAACAGTATGCGATTCAGACGATTAAAGATAATGTTTGGCTTTTAACCCCGGACGTTCTTGATAGAATCAATCAGGTTGTTGTCAAACACGGACATACCATCGTTGATCATCGTGACCATCAACCCCTGAAAGGGCGCTGTGATTCGTTTGTTGTGGAAACCGATGTTCATTATCCGACCGACATTAATTTGCTTTGGGACGCCATCCGAAAAGTGATCGAACTGATCAGCAAGGAATGTGATGATCTTGGCATTAGCGAATGGCGGCAGTACCAGCACATCCTTAGAAAGATCAAGAAGCGGTTCAATAAGGCGCGCAGGATCAAACGTTCCAATTCAAAAGACAAAAAGAAAAAAGCCCTAAAAGAACTGCAAGTTATAAAAGCCCACTTGGATTTTATCCTTCTGGTTGAACAGTATTTGAATCGAGTTCGGTCGAGCATTGCGATATTAAATGACATGGCTAATCATGTTGATTGAGCATTTCATGGCTCATGCAGATCGTCAAATCGGTCAGATCCGACGGCGGGTGATTAACGATGAAACGATACCGCATGACGAAAAATTGTTTTCCATTTTTGAAGAACATACGGAATGGATCAGCAAGGGCAAGGCGGGCGTCCCTCAAGAATTGGGGTTAAAGGTTTGCATCCTGGAAGATCAGTTTGGCTTTATTCTTCATCATCATGTCATGGAGCATCAGACAGATGACAAGGTTGCCGTTCAAATGGTTGCCGCAGCGAAAACAAAATTCTCAAATCTTAACGCCTGCAGTTTTGATAAAGGATTTCATAGTCCAGACAATCAGCGGGAAATAAAGGATCAAATCGATCACGTGTTTCTTCCAAGAAAGGGCAAGCTTTCAGTCAGAAACAAAGAGATCGAGCACTCAGAAGCGTTTATCGAATCCAGGCGAAAACATTCAGCAGTGGAATCTGCGATCAACGCCTTGGAAAACCATGGTCTGGATAGATGCCCGGATCATGGCATCCATGGCTTTAAGCGTTATGTGGCATTGTCCGTATTGTCCAGAAACATACAAATATTGGGGGCATTGCTTCGGCAAAAAGCCATCAAGCGCATGGAGCGCCAACGGAAAAGTGAAATAGGGTCGCGCCTGTCGGCATAGACACTCGGGTAGAAAACAAGGCAGCCCAAAAGACTATGGAGAGGTGTTTCTCAAAATATAAAAAAGGGAAGATCAGGACAAAAACTGGGTTTCAATTTCTTCTTTTTCTGCGAATTGTACGTTGCACATTATGTGAAGGAAGTTTGCCTCTCTGGCGATGCCATTAACAAAGGGGTTTTCGTTCAGGCACTAATTAACAAAAGCAGCGCAGTGAAAAATGAAGTCTATGTCTTTTGCTAGTTGATCGAATTTAGGCTGAGTAAGCCCAAATCGCTTTTGACTTAGATCTCCTGCAATAGAGACAATGCGGTTTTTAAATGTATCATCCCATAGTCCATAGTTATTCAGATTGCTCTTGATTCGCTCATCGGAATCCGTTTCATCACCACTCTTTTTGCGTGTCAAGCAGCAGACTATTACGTGATCTTCCGTTGATTGTAGTATTTGTTCCAGCAAGAACGCTCCCAAGAAGCCCGTCGCGCCCGTAAGAAAGATAGCTCTTGCCCCATAAAGCGAAAGTGGCTTCTGATCAGGCGCAGGAATGATTTCACGATCCAGCACAGCATCCTCACGAATTGAAACCTGCGTTGGGACACTCCTTGTGCGGTCGTTCATGTAGTTGATAAGATCGGAAACTGTTGGATGTTCGTAGATCTCTTTAACCATGAGTTGTACTTGATATATCTCTTGAACCAATAGAGTGAGCCCCACGGCTAACAACGAATGTCCACCATAGTCAAAAAAGTTCGATTCGTCTTTGATACTGCCTTCTTCCAGTGACAAGATGCGTTCCCACAAGGTCCGCATCACCTTTTTCTGGTCTTCTTCGGATGCTCTCTCTGCGAGCTGAATATCGCCGATCTCATACTCATCTTGACGTGGCGGTGGCGGTGAAGGCAAAAATTTACGGTTCAATTTTCCTGTCGTCGGATTAAGCGGTAACTCGTCAAGTTCCACATATATGCTCGGTATCATGTAATCTGCCAAATAAGGCCTTAATCTTTCCCGCAGCTCTATACATGCTCCTGTCTTCGGATCGATTCTCCAATCAGCATTCTTATTTCTTACAACATAAGCAACGAGTCGTTTGTCCTCTCCCTCTTCGCCCTCACTCACGACAGCACAACTCTCCACATCTGCTTGCTCGAGCAACGCGGTTTCTATAGCTCCCAAATAAACGCTATACCCCCGTATTTTTACCATATAATCGCAGCGTCCCTTAATCTCCAGGTTGCCATCCGGGTGAATGAGTGCCAAATCTCCAGTCCTATAAAATTTGGTCCTGTCAATCCAGACAAAACGTTCTGCTGTAAGTTCAGGTTTATTGAGATAACTTCGCGCTAAACATGGACCCCCAATGTATAGTTCACCAACTTGACTCGGCTTCACTTCCCGCGAGTTTTCATCTAACAGTTTTAATTTTATATCTTTAATGGGATACCCTACCGGGCATATACCAGACGAGAGGTCTTTTTGACCTCTCAGGTCAAGAGACGCCACATCATGACATTCACTAATACTATAAGTGTTTAAAAGTCGGACGTGCTTAGGCAATGTTTCGAGTGCTCTGTTTTTTAGCTTTGTTGTCACAACTTCACCGTTTAACCACAGTACGTTCAGAGACGATAGCTTGGATTCGATTTCACCTTTTCCAACGGAATTGAGAACTGTTTCCATCAATGAGGGTGTTAACAAAACCTCGGTAATCTTATTTTTCGAGATAAAATCAATCAATAATTTTGGATCATATATGATATCATCCGGAATTATATAAACCGTCGCACCTTTAAGAAGAGGTCTGAATATTTCCCATACGAAGAATACATTACATGCTACACGGTCGCCCACTTGATATGAACTAAGTTCATATCTTTCTTGATACGAATGAACAGATCCACGATGCGGCGCTAATATACCTTTCGGCTCCCCTGTAGTACCAGAAGAGTAGACAACATACGCTATGTTGTCTAAACTGATATCTGAAACAGCACCCTTATCATAGATCGATTCTCTCCAGCTTGAATCAATGTCAATGTTCAATATCTTTCCTGGAAGTCTTGAATCCAGCCGATTGCAATATTGCGTTTTTGTAACGATTACTTTTGATTGCGTTTCATGTAAGAGCTTATTGAGAAAAGATTCTGGGTATGCCAGATCAAGGGGCAAGTATGCCCCTCCTGCTTTCAAGGCAGCAATGTACGCTATTACGTACTCTAAACACTTCTCCATGAGAATGCCGACACTATCATCAAGGTGCACACTATGTTCTTGAAAATACCCAGCAAGCGAATCAGTGATTAAGTCCAATTCTTTATAAGTGACTGAATTATCAACATCGACTACTGCGACTGCCTCGGGTGTCTTTGCAACCTGTCGTTGAAATAATTCATGTAGGCATAACTTTTTATTCTCCATCTCAATCCTCACTATTTCGGGAGCAACGCTTCCAGTTGCTTGATAAAGCAGCAAAAACGAAAATGAGCAAAGTTTCTTTTAGCCATATTCGAGTGATCGCGGCATAAGTATAAAACTCTGTATAATTTAGAAATATAACAAGTGGCCACGAAAAATTTTCGTGCTTATCAAGAGAAAAATTTATTTTTTTCACCATTTTTTTATCTGCATTTAAAGCGCGCAAGAACCTAACCGGACCTTACTGAATATTAATGAATAGAATGGAACTGCCGCAGGGGTCAAGTTCCAATCATAATCGGTATCGGCCTTGATGCTATTTAAACGTGTCAAGAAAAAGCTTTATTTAGTGTCTCTGGCAAAAAATCGGACCGCCTGCTGAGTCTTGGTGCCTTAAGTCGTTGGTGTCATCAATATCGATTTAAAGAGAACCCCACATATTGTGGTGTGCCTAGAACCTGCGAAAAGACAGATACATTGAGATCATCATCTGTTTGATCAAATTTAAGATATCATAGCTTTTCTGATCGGGCAAATTTAGCAGATCAGTTGGAGTCATCAGAAATATTTTCCATCACTTTTCGCCTGTGATATCAATTTCAAACCCAACAAATTTTCGGAAGAGGCCAACCCCCAGATATTGTGGTCCCTCATTTTTCAGCAGGACGTTTTGTACATAGCAGCTACCTGTACTTGGCGGTAGATAAGAGTTTGTTTTGTCTATCTTTGCCGAAAGATGATAAAAATTATAGGGAATCTAACTTAAATTAACGCTATCTCCCGAATTCTTCTTAATCATTCACCGACTGAACTTCATGGTGCCAGAATCATATTTTAAGTCCATATAGAGGTGTCCTGCTATGGTTGCAGGATTTTACCGAGAAGTGTCCTCTCTTACCTTAAGCAACTCGTCTCGCAACATACCGATGTGCAGACGGAGCCCATAGAGCTCTTCCGAATAGGACAACGGCACAGATATGGCTGATACTTGATCTTCGATGAGATCAAGCTCTGATATATAGTCGTCCAGGTGTTCCGGTAGATCATCTTTGTGAGCCTTGGGGTCTACGGCCTCTAATTTGGAATACCACCGGTAAATCTTGGATCGCATTTTCCAGCGATAAGCCAGCGGCATGATCTTGAAAAGGGGAAATAGTAATACGATCAATGGTACAAGCATAATTTTCATACGGGCCAAAAACGTTGCCACCCAGAATGGAAGATAACGTTGTAGAAGAGAAGGGCCGTACTGGTAGAAGCGCTGTGCTTGCTCACTCAAGTCGAAATCGAGGTATTTCGGAGCCGGGAATGCACCTTCCCTTTCAAACCCGCCACCTATGTGGTGGATTTTTTTTGCCGCCTGCAAAAGCAAATCAATCAGGGCCGGATGAATATCTGATTTTACGACCAGCTGGGTGGTCGGGGCTACCAGGGTAAGATCGTGGGCGGGAATGTTGGCGCTAAAATCGAGCACGCCTTCGGGCAGTTTCAGCACATAAAGATAATGATAATCCATTGCATAGGCTTCAGCCCGCTCAAGTCCGACCAGCTTTACCGATCTTGACTGTAACAGTTGACGAACATAAGATGCGCGGTGAGTGGACACAAAGATGGCAACATCGAGCAAACCGCTTAGCAGCATATCGACTGCATTTTGAGAACCGACCGAAAGAAGCCGGGCGTTCTCATTTGAAATACCATTTAGATCCAATAGCTGTGTCGCTAAAATTTTTGCGCCGCTGCCTTCTTTGCCGACTGCGACGCGTAAACCTTTTAGATCAGACAGCCGTTTCAATTCGATACCGTTTTGATGAAAAATCCAAAGGGGTTCGAAAAAAAGACTGCCCAGGGTTTTGAGCTTGTCGGTTTTCGATAAGTTTTTCAGACCGCTTTGAACAAAGGCGATGTCGACCCCGCCTGTTTCCGTTTCCAGCAACCTAAGATTTTCTGCCGAACCGGCGGTATTCCTTAGTTTCAGCTCAATTCCGTCTTCAGCCAGCAGTTCTCGGTAGGACTTGGCATATTCAAAATAAGCACCTTCCGGTGACCCCGTGCCGATGGTAAGGCTCCGCGGCGGAGCGGGTGCTACGAATTGATAAGCAAGTATAAAACCAAAAATCAGCACCAATACTGTGGGTCCGAAAATTTTGAATTTTCCCCTGGTATCGAGCTTTCTAAGTATGCTTAATCGTATCATCGCAATCCATTGCAATCCGGCAGCGCGCAGTTCGCCGGGTTAATAAAGATGCGTAAGACCCCGTCTATCCACGGCAAAGCGCTATATTTCAAGATCCGGCCTGCTGCGTTTGTGAACTGAAAATACGATGGGCAAAGTGCCGATAGACGAGGGAGGCGATCACCGCACCGATCAAAAATACAAGGATCAGCGCAACCCCGAGAATAAATGCAAAAAAGACCCATTTTTCTCCACGATCTTCAACCGTTTCGACGGCCCTGACAATTTGTGGCAGCGCCTTATCCAAATCCATCTGGTCCACCGTTTTGAGCATTTCATGCAACTGACTAATCGTAATTGATGCTTCCTTCAGTGTGGCCTGGTAGTCTTTAATCTCAAAAGGCTTGGCAGTTGCATCTGCTTGGGTTTCTTTAGGACCCAGATCAAGGGTTTGGGTCAAGGTATTGACTGACAGCAACAGGTCGTTTCCGACCAGAAGTGTCTGGCGCAATTCTCCAAGAAGCCCGCGCACGCGTTGATCTTCATTTAAAAAGTCCTCGATGGTTTGTTTTCGCTCAGCGGAAAACTCATTCATTAACTGCTTTATTTCATTGCGGTCTCATCTATGGTTGACACCATAAGGGTGGTAATATTCTCCATTGCCTGTTTGATCGTCGTATCACGTTCTGCCGCAATCTGATCCGGCAATCGCTCGGCCACGACAGCTAACCTTTCAGATACGTCCGAAAATTTATTAACATCCTTGATAATTTTCTCCATGTCAGGATGATTGGCCAGCTGGGAAAACCAGACGCCCGCAAACAATCCAGTCAGCATGGGCAGCCGTGTCGCCAGATACATGCCGCGCTCAGCCAACAAGCGCGCTTCTTCCACCTGCTGGGTCGCATTTTCCACCGATTTGAACAATCCTGCGGGTTTTTTCCCGTCCGAATCCGAACGGCCCCGTAAGGCTGAAAAATCACTGAAACGAATGGTGGGGAAAAACACGATTTCCGGGTGGTCCTGGCGCCATTTATAGATCAGTGCAGACAGTTCTTTTCGCTGAGCTGAAGTAAGTATTATGGTACTGACCTGCCAGATATCTTCTTCTGCCGTTCGATAACTTTCTATTACCGGTTGAAGCTGGGGGCCTAATTTTTTTTGCCAGTTTTCTTCAAAGATGATTCGACCCAGCGTAACCATTGCAATCATATCCAGGAGTGAACCCGCAGGATTGGATTCGGCTGCGATGGTAAAAGCGGAGGACATCGAGTAAACGGCAACACTCAATACAGATTTGTAATTTTCTGGCGGCGGTGCCTGCGCTTGATACGCAGCAACTCCTGCGGAAATTATTGAAACATATCGATCGGCAAATGCCATCACCTGGGATTGGAGTTCGGCTTCGGTTATAGTCGAGCCGTCTTCTGGATCGTTCCCTTTTGGAGCTGCAGGTGCGATCCCGGTTGAAATAAATATCAGAAACAATGCCAAACAAAAGGGTATTATTTTGGTTCGCGTGTGATTAAGCAAGATGTCCCCCCTTTTCTGGCCTGAGTTTAACTTTCTCGCAGGTCAATTATTGCACAAACCAAGGATGGCCACCTGGTTGTCAACGGTAAAGGACTTGTTGTGCATGCGACGCGTCACCGAGCCCATGCGCGTGACGAACTGGGAGAGGCGGCCTGATTTCCAGCTGAAGGTGCGCACCTCGATATTCGGGTGGCTGTCCATGGCCGCGGCCCCTAAATCCTTGCCGCTCAGATCCATATCGTCCACCAGCAGGCGCACCTGAACCCCCCGGTCATCGGCCGTTGCCGGAGCACATCAAGTTGATCAAGCAGATGCTGTCGATGGAGGTGGCCCCTGGCAACCGGCGCTCGATGCAGTTTGGCGCGTATGAGCGGAATGGGCATGGCTTTGTTTTACTGGGTTCGAATTGAATGGAGTAATAGCATTTTTTATAGTATAGTAGATCATAGGTGGGAATGCAATATTTGAAAAACTGGGCCTTTACCATTTTTTTTTAGTTAACTTCCAAGATAAAATGTACGCCCTTGATGGAAAAGGGATCCACATCAATATACCGAATGGCTATCTCACGAAAAGCAGCCTGATTAAAAGCACACAACTTGCCATAATGACGGATATCAAACATCGACAATATGTTACATATACGATTAGGAAAAATGAACAGATAAAAAAGCAGGATAAATCTTCTTCCATGATTCACCCTGCTTCAAATAAGGCATGAACAATCAGGAAAAATTCTTACTCGTTTTGAATGATACCACATTGCTCCCTTTGATTTTGATCTTTTCACCGGTTTGGGGGTTCCGGCCCATCCGAGTTTTCCGATAAACATTCCTAACCAACGCCTTTATCTATTTATCTTTAGGATTCATTATCAAAACTCTTTACAACTGTCACATGTGCATTGTCAATTAATTGGCATGGGCTTGTAAATCTGATGATCTTTATCCAGATTCTACCAAAGGGGTATTTCGCATGTTATTAATAAGTTTGCGGGCTTTTCAGAAACGATTCACTCTGAATTTCCTTGCCATTCTGTTCCTTGCCAATTTGCTGGGTGGATGCTCATTCGGACCGAAACAGCTAAAGGATGGCCATCTTGCATACAATGAAACTGTTCGCCTGTCATCCGATCAGGAACTGCTCCTGAACATAGTTCGGCTCCGCTATTTAGACACCATTGAGTTCATGAGCATAAGTTCGATCAGTTCTCAGCTTTCCTTTTCTGTTTCAGTCGGGGGAAGTATAGATGAAGAAACCGGCCTTGGATTTGGTGAGGCTGCCTGGTCCAGTCGTCCGACGTTTACCTTCACACCGCAACGGGGGAGGGTTTTTGCCAAAATGGTTACCACTCCTGTACCCGTAGATGTTCTGATTGACCTTGCTGCAGCTGATTGGGATATGCCGATACTTTTCCAACTTTTAACCCAGGATGTAAACGGTCACGAGAACATATCAGGACTCATCAGTAATGAGTTCCTTGAGTTTACGCAGCTGTTAGGTGATATACAGAGCCGGGGGGATGTTTATTTCGGGTCCATTGAACTACGCGAAAAAATCTCTGATCCTATTTCAATTAATTCTGTCTCGGGCTCAGACATTGTAGAAGCTGCAAAATCAGGCTATCGTTTTGAACTTAATGCTTCATCTGAAAACTATACCCTAACCAAGGCCTTAAGCCAGCCGGTGCTCTACATTCCAAAAGAAATTCCCGAGCGGGATCAACTGTTCGAACTTCTCCATATTAAAAATTTGAAGAATGATTATGTTGAACTCCGGCCCGGCAAGTTTCCTGAAGAAGCACTGGACGAAATCGATTTTATCCTGGTGGAAATGCGATCCATTTTTAATACCATTGCCTATCTGGCCGGGGGTGTCGAAGTTCCGGAACCTCATATTACCAGGGGTTGGGCTACTGAGGATTGGCCGATGTCAGGATTTCCTACCAATAACCTGAAAGGCCTTCTTAAAATTCATGTATCTGAGAATAAACCAGGTGACTCGCTTGCTATCCAGCATCGAGGTTATTGGTTTTACATAGCAGACAATGATACCCGGTCCAAACTGACATTTCTCACCCTTGCTGAAATCATGCGAATGGCGCTTTCACCCAGTGAGGATGCAAAAACACCGGTGCTTACCCTGCCGGTGGGTAGATGAAAAGAACTTATGACAAACGTAATTATCGGAAGTCACCGAGATCGCAAATAAAATAAAAAATCAGCAAATCAAGGAGATCTTATGAAATCGATTACCCAAAGTTTACCATTCCAAGCAGGTACCAGCCGCCTATGCAGAAGGTCAGCCCTGTTTATTGCGGTGCTGCTGGTGTTGTATACAACGGTTTGACGAGCAAGCTGTATTGAAGATAATCTCAATCAATCTGTACGGAAGAGTAATTTAATTTCAATTTAATTGACTTATGTTTGCAATAGTTGGAAAAATGTCAATGTTATAATGTTCTATGTGGAAAATTTTCCATCTGTCAAAACGGTTAGAACGCAATAGGCAAATATGTATAACCAGCTCAATAAGGAGATACCAAGAAAGCCATTTATAAAAACCCTTTACGCCAAATGTACAACAGCCGTGCAGGAATCAGGTCCTGCGTAATCGCCGGAGTATTTCTATGTTTGCTCTTCCTTTTAGCAGGCGCTGTTCAAGCTAAAGGCGTTGAAAAACCCGAACGTACTCTAATTGGTTATTCAAGCGAGCTGACAGTACGCCCAGGTGATACCGTTGAATTCATGGTGAATGCTTTAAATGGGGGTAGTTATAAAGCAGATCTGGTTCGTGTTATCAACGGCGAATCCGTAACGAAGTCTGCCGACCAGTTTAAGGTCGAATACACACCGTCATCCTTTGAAGGCACCTATGAGGGAACGCCGCAAGAGTTGGACCTCGGCTTCCTACATCCAAATCGGCGACACCATGGCGCCAAACATATTGAAAGGTATATATTAACCCGGCGTAAAAATACTTAACAAATCTTCTCAATTATGCTATAGGACGTGCATGGAAAAAATCGATGCACGAAAGCTCAGCAC
>RCNC010002508.1_pt1 | contig 13107 bp, 13 predicted proteins | sample 2041301 | NCBI WGS metagenome assembly RCNC01 (sample SAMN09708231, study PRJNA481090) | Marine sediment metagenome, whole genome shotgun sequencing project. | biome: marine sediment; feature: ocean; material: sediment; isolation source: Sewage treatment plant 13A marine sediment (STP13A) ... | reverse complement strand
CTCCCCCGCCGCCGCCCGTCTGGAAGGATTTCGACGAGGATGGCGTACCGGATCATCTGGACAAATGCCCGACCACGCCCAAGGGCTGTATTGTTGACAAGGACGGCTGCCCGCTGGACGCCGACGTAGACGGCGTGTGCGACGGCCTGGACGAATGTCCGGACACTCCGCTTGGCACGGCGGTCGATGAGAAGGGCTGCCCCGTCCGACCCGACACGGTTGCCCTGAGTTGGGCAGAGGGACTCACCTTTTCGCTCGGAAGCGCCAAGCTGACGAAGCAGGCTGAGGGCGTCCTCGACGGACTGGTGGTGCTTGCGAACAAGCATGCGGACGCTGTGATCGAGATCGGCGGCTACACGGATTCAACCGGGTCGGCCGTGTTCAACCAGAGGCTCTCGGAGAAGCGGGCCCTGTCGGTTCGGAACTACATGGTTCTGAAGGGCATCACCCCGGACAGGCTCATAGCGTTGGGCTACGGCGAGACGAACTTCGTGGCCACGAACGACACGGCCGAGGGCAGGCAGCAGAATCGCAGGGTGGAGTTCAAGTTCCTCGGTCAGGATGCGGTCGGGCTGCCCGTGCTTCACTTCAAGCTCGGCAAGAGCGAGCTCACCGACGCTTCCATGAACGATCTGAACACGATCGCCGAGAAGCTGAAGGCCCGCCCGAACGTGCGAGTCGAGATATCCACATACACCGACTCCTCCGGCTCTGCAGAGTTGAACAAGAAGCTCTCCCTGAAGAGGGCGGGAATGGTTAAGGACATGCTCGCTGCCAAGGGCGTTGCCCCGGAGAACCTCAAGGCGGTCGGCCGAGGCGCAACGAACTACCTGACCTCGAACGCAACGAAGGAAGGCAGGAACGATCTTCTGGGCCAGCGGCTGGTAAGAGGGTGCTTCCGGAATAGGAAGCATCGAGAAGCCAGGCATACCAAGCCCGGTGACGACACGACAAACGGTGTCGTCACCGGGCTTTTTTTTGGCTCTACCTTCGTCCTCGTCCTAGAGGAGACCAATCGCAGTCATTCTCGTGAAGACGGGAATCCCTTGTCCAAGCCGCAAAATCTGCCATGAAATCTACCCACCGGGCGAAGCCCGATGAAGGCCATGCTCCGTCCGAATAACGCCTGCGTAACCAGTGCGGGCTAGGAAACTGAACATCCCTATCCAACATCTAGGCGGCAACATCTGAGCGGACTTTCTGCACCCCGGGGGACGGTCTGGCCATATTGTCACCATCTGCTCGAAATGTGAACACCCACCAATCCTGTAAGGGGCAAGCATTTGGGCAAGTTTTGATACAAGAGGGGGACCACCTGGAAGTGTGACAGAAATGACAAGGTTCTATGCCTCCAGAAGACCTTGAACGCAAACTTGCCGCCATTCTGAGTGCCGATGTTGCGGGTTATAGTCGCCTCATGAGAGAGGCGGCGGCGGTCGCCATTGCCGCTGGCAGAGAAACGTCAAAGGATAGGGAGCATTATCGAACCCAAGAAATTAGGACCATCTTACGTTTTCATTTCCGGGGGTCCCAGTAGTGCCAGTACTTTTCCGGGACCAAATGATGGTTCCGGTGGGTGAGCAAAGGGAACCACCCCCTTATGAACATTCTTTTCAGCGCCCTTTTCGGCTTATAGAAGACGAAGACCCGTTCGAGGTGACACCCGCGGCGGATCTTGGCTTCATATTTGAGTCGCCCGAAAAACACCTTCCGTATTCCTCTTGAGATGGCGTCCTCTATTCGATGGTACATGAGGTTGAAATAGGTGAAATCCTTCCCCGTCACCTCGCGATCGATACCCAGAAAAAGGAAGTATGTTGTCCTTCCCCGTTGGAGTGCAACACTGCACCCGGTCATCCGTTCGGCCCTCTCTGCTATATAGAACGATACCTCTTCCTGAAGGTAGGCGAAGGCCTTCCCGAAAAAGCTCTCGTCGAACATCCAAGGCACGCCATTGTAGTCGCGATATTGCCGATCGAGCATCCGGTGCATTCCCGGTCCATATCCCCCCAGTTCATGCAGTTGTCGAATCCGGGTGCCATCCCTTCGGCTGCGTTTGATTTCTCTACGTATGGAATTGGCCGCTTTCTTCCGTTTCGAACGAATGAAGCCGATGTATCCCTCGAAGTCTGAGAAGTTCAGGTCGAGTATACATACGGGGATTTCTTCCGCCCCATGGAAACCTCTGCGCTTCAGTTGATGAACCACCTCAGCTTCCTCTTCCATGATACCGGGAAACGCCAGGGACAACCCGTGGTCTCGCCCCAGGGATTCCAAGGCGCTGATCAGGCGAGACATCACCAGATCCCGGACCTCCTTCGTGAGATCCTTGCTGACGAGCAGGTGTGCTCCATACCCGTAAAGGGATCCGCAAATAAGCGCCGGCATCAGGGAAAGGCCCAGGACTCCGGCCAGGGACTTGAACCGTCCAAATACGATATGGTCAAGATTCCCGAAAAGTGGATTGGCTTGCATGTTGTAACATACCGTAGCGCCCACGATTCCGTCCGACGCATTTGCTGTAAGATAATAGGGGGAAACGGGCACAACCAGGGATTCCTCGATGAGTCTCAGCCAGCCATGGGAGGCGAGAACATTTTCCCCGGAAAGGGAATCCCAGGATTTGACATCGATCTGTGTGATGGTGCGGCAACATCGAATCTCGAGCGTTTCACCGATCGAACGGAGCTGTGAAGAAGGATTCATTTTTACGCTCTCTTCGGAAGCTGATTTGTATACCGCCATCGCCGGAACAGTTCCACATAGATGCCGCTTCGAATGACCTGCGCGTTCAGCTTCTGCTTGAATCGAACCGCCCGTTTGTTCAAGCGTTCCGAAACGCTGTAAAGACGGTTGCGTCCCGTGAGTTCCAGTTTCTTGTAGGTCTGGTATCGAAGCAAAGGGGCCAAGCCTTTCCCCCGGAGCGCATGGCTGGTATAGGCGTCGAACAGGTATGCTTCGTCGGGACCTAGAGGAAAAGGGTCTCCCGGGTAAGTACAGGTATCCAGATTGCACCAGGTGAAAGCAACCAGTTCACTTCCCAAGAAGACCCCGAGGCATTCATTCCTCCTCTCGAGCCGCTCCATGAGTTGCCGCTCCTGGATATTGCGATCGGGTATGGCGGCAATCGTCTTCATGTCCGCGGGCGCGAGGACTTCGATGCGGAAACCTTCCGGGGGTCTTTCGTAGGCAGGGATTGGCCCCTTGTGCAACCCTTCGAGAAAGAGGTCGTAGGGTTGAATCAGGATCCCGACCGTGTGCAATCCGCCGAGCAGGGTCTGCGGTAACGAGTTATAGCGAAACTTGTGTTGGATGTAGACCCGTCGCATCTGCCTTCGTTTCCAGAGGCAATCGAAGCAAAATCTGGGCGATGAATCTGGCGGGTTAAAGATAGGAACCCGCTTTCAGATGGCTGGAGAATAGCAGGTAGCATAATTGCGTGGCAAGAAGAAAAATCCACAAGATGTTGTGTGATCCCGGGAAGTCCGAGGGGATAGCTGCGCCCGGGTGGGCGACTCGGGAGAGGGTCGGCTTGAAAAGGCGGTAAAAGCAGGCCGGACGTCCAGAAATTGAACAGACGGGTGCGACAGGACAGGAAAGGCACATTGTACCCTGCCCCTTCGGCAGGACCGGTTAAACCCGCCTGCCTCAGAATTAAACCCTGACCCCACTCATCCCATGGAAACGCAGCCGGCGCACTGGACCCGGGTTAAACCGCCTCCACCCGACAGGGCACATATCGATGAAGTGGTGTTGCCGCAATCCTGTCACGATGGGTGTTCTTGGTCAGGCGGTTGACGTTGGCGCCGAACTTGACACCGTCATAGTCGAGGCCAAAGCCGTGGGGAATCATGATGTACCCCTTCCTGGTCAGCTCGGTTACTTCGAGCTCAATGGTCTCCTGACCCGCCTCGGTGATTACCCTTACCATCTGTCCGTCGGAAAAGCCGTACTCCTCGGCGTCTCCCGGGTTCATTATCGCGGTACATGCCCTCTTGCCCTCGTTCCAGGCGGGATCCCGCATGTTGGTATTGGCATTCGTGTCCATATGACGGCCTGCCGACATGACGAGGGGGTATTCTTTCTTGTTCTTTTCAAGGTCTTCCAGCTCCCTTGCCGGATCAATCTCCCTCAGCCATTCCCCGAAGTCCTTGTCATAGAGTTCGATCTTACCGCTCGGCGTTGCCAGGTTCTCCAGGTTCTTCTCCGGATCCACAACACCCACCAGCACGCCTTCGGGTTTGTCCACGATGGCCTGAAACATCTCGAGCCCCTGGTCCGGTCCCATGGCGAACCCGGCTCTTTCCGCTTCTTCCATCCGTGTCTGGGATCTTACCTGAAGTATGGCGCAAAGAACGGACAGGTGGGATGAGCCAATGGCATTGCCCAGCGTCTTTGATACGATAAACGGCAGGGCACCGGCACTGGTCGGGTTCTCCATAACATATCCCATGAGCGTGTCCCGGTATTCTTTGCCACAGCTGCTTTCAGCCGCCTTATACAGAGATTCGGGAAGTTCGGGAATCAGACCCATGGCATCTGCAAGGCGCGTATAGATCTCTCCGGGTTCCAGCTGTTCTCCCTCGGGCTCCACCACGGGTCGCCGCATCTGAAAGTAGACTTCCGGGAAATGCATGGAAAAGAGGGTAGAGTCCCACGACTCGTAAGCTGACTTGGCAGGAAGGACATAATGGGAAAGGGCTGCGGTTTCGCTCATGGCTATGTCCGTTGTGATCGCCAGATCCAGCTTGCGGAACGACTCTTCGTATGCCGTTGTATCCGCATAGGACCTCAGGGGGTTCGCATTCTGGTTGATCACAACCCTGAGGCGGTCGGGATGACCGCTCAGGATCTCTTCCGGCATCACATTGGGCGGGAACATCCCCTGAATCGCCGGTATGTCCGTCGTTTGGGTTCGCCAGGTATTCGGATCTTCCGGATCGGAGTGGGGCGGGTCCATCATGAACCCGCCGGGGAAATAGTTCCCTCCCGGTCGACAGATCCGACCGCTCAACGCCAGAAAGACAACGATGAGATAGGAGAGCAGCGTACTGTGTCGGCCCATCAGGACGCCCAGATCATCGGCGAGACACGATCGCCGGCTGACAAATTCACGACAGACTCGAACCACCTGATCGTATTCGAGTTCACAGACCTCTAACGCCGCCTTTACGTCGAAACCCTCATACCACGGCATCACCTCGTCTAGACCGTTGACATGCTTTTCGACGTATTCCTTGTCAACCCATCCCTCCTTGAGAAGAATGGAAATCATGGATTTCAGAAGAAGACCGTCGGTTCCCGGTCGGAGGGCCAGGTGAATATCCGCAAGCTTTGCGGTTTCGGAAACCCGGGGATCGATCACGACCAGTAGTTTTTCCGGGTCTTTCGAGAATTTCATCATCTTACGGCGTGCCTGGGGCGTCTGGTGGCTCATCATGGGATTCCAGCCGTGAACCACCAGCATGTCCGTGTTCTTCAAGTCTTTGGTGAACATGAGGCCCTGGCTTCCCATGGTAACACCGTGGGCCCAATACCGCCCGGTGTGTTCCTGCCCAAGGGCCGTGTAGTTGTATTGAGAGCCGAGCAATTCACCGAACCGACTCACAAATGGTATGCCGAAATGGCTCCCCTGTCCGCTGATGACCCATGCCAGGGAACGGGGCCCATGCGCATCCAGTATGGCTTTGAGTTTTTCGGCGATTTCGCCGATAGCCTGGTCCCATGAGATCCGCTCGAATTGATCCCCAGCCCTTTTCAAGGGATAGAGAACCCGGTCCGCATTGTGCTGGTGGAACGCGATATTGAGTCCTTTCCGACAGACGTACCCCTCACTCCTGGGATTGTTCTTGTCAGGGCGGACTTTGACGATCCTGTTGTTCTCAACCTGTACTTCCAAACCACAATTCTGGCCACAGAGTGCACAACTTGTTGTTTTCCAGGACATGATCTTCCCTTTATAGAATCGGATGGTTGAGTGACGAGTGACGGGCCGAAAAGTCATAATCCTTGAGTGTCTTCTTGATGACCTTTCGTGATGGACACTTGTGAAGGCATTTTCCGCAGAAATCGCCGCAGATGATTCCAAAGCAATTTTCTATCATCATTTTTTCATACAGGTGCATCATTTCCCCGGTTTCCTGATCCTCAACCAACTGTACGGCATTGCCCGGCCCGTCGGGAAGTGTCTCTTCCGTCCTGCCTCCGGCACCCTTGATCATCGCCAGAATCGCATAGACACAACGGATATTGTCATGTACACCATAGGTGAACTCTTTGTTTCCTACCCTGCACGTCTGGGTTTCCTCTGTGGATATGGCTTCCGCCGGACAGACCTTGGCACACTTGTGCCCGCACAGGTCAGGCCGACAAATACCCGGCCCGTCATACATGGGAGTCGGTTCGAGTTCAGCCGAGGTAAGAAGAGAATTGAATCGGTTCATGGTGCCGAATTCAGGGGTCATGGCGAGCCCGTTCCATCCGAAGGATGCAATTCCCGAAGCTACCGCCGCGTGCCTGTGTGAGAATTCAGCTTTCATTTCACCGGTTGCGAGGGTGGTGTCAAAATACTTGGCCATGCTGCTTGTCCAGGTGGGCATAAAGGCCAGCGTCTTGTGTCCCTTGTACTCGAGCGCTCTTGCCATCCGGTTCACGGCCCTCGAACTCTCGAGATTGGTTAGTCCATAACCGTAGAAGAGATAGGGCGTTAGGGTCTTCGTCATATCCGCCTGGTCTCCCCAGATATCCGCCATTTCATTGAACAAGTGCAATCCAATGGAGATGACGGATTTGCACTCCGGCATGAAATCGGTCGGTCTGTGGCCTTCCGGTGCCTCGGCAAATCTCTCCACCGGTGCGATCCCCACCAGATCCGCTCCCCATTCCAGCAGCTTGGCGACTACATTGTTTGTCAATTTGTCCATGGTTTCCTCCGATAATCCCTAAGGGCTTTCTTTTTGAATGGTCGCCAGGTCCCTGCGTGTGAGTACGATGAAGATAATGCTGATGGTATAGAACGGCGCGGCCACGATGAAGCTGTAGACCACGTTCTGGGCCGTATTCGTGTGGTCCACAAACGGGAAGGTGATGTAGGCCTCCACGATGTGAATGACAAAGAGAAGGAGCAGGAAGTAGGCCATTCGGAGCTTGGCGCGAAGCGCGGTTTCCAGTCCGGCCGGATCGGCTTGCTCTGCGGGATTCATTCTGTGTCTCCTATGTGTGCGGGGTTGCCCCGTTTCTCTGCAATTCAGGGTCTGCCGATTACGTTCAAGGTGTTGTTCGGGAAAACACTGTCAAAGGGGCCCCAGTTGTTGGCAAATGCAAGGGTTACCGTGGCGACCCCCATACAGCAGACGAAGAAGATCGGCAGGTAGGCCATCAGCCGGAAATAGAAGACCTTTCCGATCCTTCCTGTCTCCATGCCGGACAGATCCATGGTGTCCGTCTGAAAGATTCTTCCTTCGATCGCCGAGAGCCAGGCGAAGCCCCCTTTTTGGAGGACAGTGCGCTCAAAGACCGCACCGAAGAAGAACAGGAGGAAGAACCAGCCGATGTAGTTCCCCAGGGTCACGCCACGAAGGTAGAAGCCGGGGGATGTCCATCGCCACCATTCATTCACGACCGATATGGGGTCGAGGAGCATGTCGAAGCTGACGAGCATCAGCCCGGCAAATGCCGCCTTGACCCAGATGTTCGTCCTGTCTCCGAGAATCCGAATGGACATGAGCAGGGCGGGCAGGCTGAGCAGAAACCAGCCGATGCAGATCGCCAGGGGTACGACCAGGACCCACGCGACCCAGCCGGCATACCCGTCTATGAGTTTCCCGCCGAAATGGTAGTAGTCAGCATACGCGAAGTAGTCGTACCCGCCGAGGATGACCATTACATTCTCGATGATCCCGGTCCACAGAATCGAACCCCAGAGGAATATGCTGGTTCGCTCCCTTCCCAGGACGAGCCGGCCTTCTCGCAGCATCAACAGAAAAAAACCATACAAGACCACTTCCAGGACCCAGGATTCCAGCTTCATAAGCTCTCTCCCTTTAGCCTAGCCAAACATCTCGTCACTTGCCGCGTTGTTCATGGCCTGCTGTTCCTGAAGGGTCCACGTACAACCTTTCTGGCACTCTGCCACGGTGCGCACGCCGCAGAAATTGCTTCCAAAGGCTATTTTTGCGACCACCGGGCCGCCGCACGTGGGGCAGACGAGGTGGGTCGGGGTGGACTGTGGGGAGGCCCCGGAGGTCTTGGCGTTCATGTTGTGTCTCCTTTCAGGCAAGCCAGGCCCCGACGACGGCAAGGAGCACGCCGCCGATAAGAACTTGCAGGGCCCGTTGTTTCTTCAGGGAATCGTTGCCCCGGAGCTGGGTCAGGAACCGGACCAGGGGTGCGTCCGACATCTCCCCCCCTCCCATCATGGTTGTGGACATGTACATCTTGCCGAGGTCTTCCTGTTTCATGCGGTACAGGAAGGTTCCGGCGAGGACCCCGATGAATCCGAGAAACATCAAGAAGGTTCCGGCGAGTTGGCTTAGAAGGCTCATATCACGTATTCCTTGTGCAAGGGTTTTGCCTCGCTCAGCCCCACCTGGGTCAGAAGAGACGGGGGTGCCTTCCGAGGCGCTTCTTTCTTGTAGAGATACTGTATGCACGGCTTGGAGGGGTCGGACATGGCCTCACCGTCTATGATGAAGGCCCATGGCTTCCCCTCATATTGGTCCCGATTCGTTGCAGCGCAGTGGATGCAATAGATCGGGAACGGGGCCCTTCCGAAGGTGATGTCGCCCGGTTCCCGGATCTCGCAGAGCATGCCCTTCCCGTACCGGAAGACCCCGGGCATCAGCACCTCCCCGCGGTAGAGGCGGCCTCCGCTGCCGCATGGGTCGAGGTGGAAGACAAAGCGGTCTTCCTCTTCGCTGACCCGGAAGGTTGCCTGGTGGTAGTACCACATCCGAACCAGATTCCGGAAGAGGCTCTTGGTGTCCATCATGCTGTACATGCGATAGGTTCCGTCGAACATGTTGACATAGGTTTCCCAGACGAGCTCAGACAGGTAATCGGTCCCTTGTTCCTCGTAGATCACGGAGAAGAGGGCCGTTACCCAGAGGTTGAGGAGGTCGTGCAGGGCCCGCCATTCTGTGTGCTGGTCTCGCAGAAGGCCCTGAATGTCGTGTGGGTTGTTCTCGAGTCGCTGCAGGGCTTTCGTGCAGCGTGGGGTGAGGTGGTGGGCCGTCTCCTCTGCATTGAAGAGCCACTTTCCCCTGGCATCGTGTTTGGAAAAACGGACGCGGCAGAAACCTGTTCGCTTCGGGTCCGGCACGGCGCTCCAGAAGTTCTTGCCCGAACCTTCGTTCACTGCAGCCTGAAGATGTTGACAGATACTGCAGAAGAGCGGCTTGCCGTCCCGCAGCCGTGGATACTCCCGGGGCGCGATCTCGTAGAGGCCTCCCAACACCAGTCTTCCCCCGGAACCGCACGGGGCAAGCGAGAAGGCGATTTCGTTGCTCGTCTCTCCAAGAGGGTCGATCCTGCCCAGTTGATGACACCAGAGGGTCATGATATCGACGATTGTCTTTTTTTCGTTCCCCTCCTTCAGGCCTTCTGCATAAGGGGCCATCAGGAACCGGGCGATCTTTCCGGAAGTGGTTTCAAAGTAGGCCTCTCCGAAATCCCTCAGGATCTTTCCCGCCATCTTTGTGACCCAGTCGAGGTACCCGAAGTAGAGTTCGATATGGCCCACCGACATCCGCCCCAACAGGAAACGCACCTGATCCAGATTGCCTCGCTCCAGCTCGTCGAGAGCCATCTCGGAGAGGGAGCGGCTTTCGGACGCCAGTTGCTCCGGACTGTACAGCAGCATGGGGTACCCCTTTCGTGAGGGGGAGAGTTGGACAAAGGTTTCGACATTCTAACGCACGTTTGCACATGTTTCCAGATCTTTTGAGCAGATTTCCCCCTTCAGGCGTTTCGTCCATTGACCCCCCATTCCCTTCTTCAGTATACTGCACCCTTTGAATGGGGACGTGTATCTTCCAAATCTCTATGAACATGTAAAAGAAGGAGTTATGGAAACATGAAGGATTTGAAGGGCAGAGTTGCAGTGGTTACGGGTGCAAGCGGTGGTATTGGTAGAGCAACCGCTTTGGCTTTCGCCGACGAGGGTTGTGATGTGGTGATTTGTGCCCGGCGGCAGGCCGAACTGGACGAGGTGGCGGAGCAAATCAGGGGGAAGGGGCGTCGAGCCCTGGCGGTCGCGACGGATGTGGGGAAAGAGGAGGATGTCAAGGCCGCGGCCGAGAAAGCGTTTGCCGAGTTCGGCAAGGTCGACATCGCCTTCAGCAACGCCGGGATTGCCGTGAATGCCCAGAGCCATCTGTTGGAGAAGGCGGATTGGGAAAAGACCATGAATGTGAATTTCTACGGCGCTGTTCATGTGGTCCGGTATTTCGTACGGCCCATGGTGGAGCGGAAGGAGGGGCATTTTGTGGTCAACTCCTCCGGTTTCGGCTTGACCGGTGCGCCATATAACACCATGTACAGCACCTCCAAGTTTGCCCTTGTCGGAATGACCGAATGCCTGCGAGCCGAGTTTGCGCAACACAACGTGGGGGTCACAACGTTGTGTGGCGGGGTTGTGCATACCGATATCTTCAAGAACGCCGAACTGAAGGGCTTTGACGAGAAGGCCAGGGACTCCCTGGATATGTTCAAGGGAATGTCTCCCGAGAAGTTCGCCGGGATCGTCGTCAACGCGGTGAAGAAGAACAAGGGTTTCGTGATTACCGACGGCATGACGAAGTACTCCTACATGTTCAAGCGATACTCCCCCGGTCTCTTTGAGTTGTGGATACGGCAGCTGCCCCGTTTCTCGAAGAAATACCTGTTGGACGTATGATCTGATCGAAGAGGTTAAGATGAGAAACCTGAAAGACAAGATCGCTGTGGTCACCGGAGCCGCGAGTGGAATCGGACAGGCAACAGCAATTGAATTCGCCGACAAAGGGGCGGACCTCGTCGTCTCGGACGTCAACGAGGCAGGGCTGGCCGAGACCGTGGCGGCCGTCGAGGCAAAAGGCCGAAAGGCTATGGCCCTCGGCGTAGATGTCTCCAAGCCGGAGCAAATCGAAGGGATGATCAACAAGACCATCGACACCTTCGGCAGGATCGACATCCTGATGAACAATGCGGGCGTGGGCTTGAGCGGGGAGATGCGGTATTTGAGTCTGCAAGACTGGGAATGGATCGTGGGCATCAATCTCTGGGGCCCCATCTACGGTGTTCATTTTGCGCTGCCCCACATGCTGAAGCAGAGAAGCGGCCACATTATCAACGTGGCGTCTGCTGCAGGCCTCATTGCCAGCCCCGGCATGTCTGCCTACACGACCACGAAATTCGGGCTCGTCGGGCTTTCGGAGGTCCTGCGGAACGAGCTTGCACGGTTCGGGATCGGTGTGACCGTCGTATGCCCGGGTTTCGTTCGGACAAATATCTTCGACACCAACGAGACGAGGGGCATGAAGGATGCGCCCAAGGGAAACGACCTCCCTTCGTGGCTCGGCATCTCCAAAGAGGCGTGCGCAAAGAACATCCTCAAGGCCGTGCGGAAGAACAAGTTGCTGATCATCCCGGGCCCGGAAATGAAGGTCGTGTACGGCTTCAAGCGGTTTGCACCCTTCCTGTATCATGGCTTCAACAAGATGATGGGAAAGCAGTTCGAACGAATGAGCGTGGATTGACGTCGGGCATGCTACCAACCCCCTGGGATGTGCAGGGTCTGTTCAACACCCAGCAGGGCGAGGAAACTCCCGAGCAGGAAGAGCCAGGCCCAGATGAAGAAAAGGATCCCGAAGGGGACGGTCAGGATGATCCCCACGAAACGGGTCGTGGCTGCCGGTCTCCCCCACCTCTCCTCCATTTCAGGGAGTTTCTCCCAGATGACGGCGAACAGAAAGATCAGGAGAAACCAGCCGAGGAAGTTGTAGTGCGGAATCCCGAAGAGGAGGAGGGGGTCGGCCTTACCCCAGACCCAGGCCATGACTTCGGGTGAGGTCTGGATCGGGTCCATCCACATGTCGATTCCCACGGCGGTCAGGCCTCCGATGGCTGCCCGCCCCCAGAGCCCCATCCGCGGGAACACCTTCCCTGCGGTCAGCACGCAGGTGTAGGCGATGAAGAACCAGCCCAGGCAAGCCACGATCGGGGTTTCCAGAAACCAGCATCCCCCCCGGGTGAACCAGTAGGTGCCCCAAGCCGTGTCACCCAGAGGGTTGTTCACAATCCCACCGAAGAAACGTCCGGACAGGATCCAGAGGGTCTCTTCCAGGCCGGTGAACACGAAGGAGCCGATCAGAAAGCAGGAGGCCATCCAGAATCCGAAGTGCCTCCGGGCATGGACGAAACAGAACCAGGCGAGCAGGATGGTGAAGAGGTCGGCGGCGAACTGTGCAGGTAGGTCGGTTCCCATCGGGACCCCCTCGTCCAGGAAGCGTGCTCTCTGGTCGTCCATCAAGCCGTCGGCCAGAATGGTCTGGTCCAAGGTCGGGTTGTGCCAGGAGGTCGGATCTCCATTGTCCGGGACCCGGAGGATCTGTGGTTGGACATGGTGCAGATAGGTGGAAAAAAGGATGATCAGGAAAAGGAGCCCGTAGGCTACGAACCCGAACCGCTTGTCGTAAGAAGGATTGGCTTGCTTCATCCAGGGGGTGCTCCGGTGTAGCTGCGGGAATTGCGATTCAATTGAGCCAAGGGATTCCCGCCTGCGCGAGAATGACGGCTTAGTTTGATTCCCCTATTCATGAGTATCCGTGCTAGGAGAGCTCTCTGTAGGTGCGGACGGTCGCGATCGTGATCAGCACAACGGACGGGATGGTCACTACGCCCAGCGCCACGATCCCCGGCCGGTTCTGCACCTGAAAGGAACTCACGAAGGATCCCAGGAACCAGAAGAGGTAGATGGAGAGGTAAGGGTAGAACTCGAGTCGGTTCTCCCAGATTTTCTTCCACATGAGCGACTCCTTTCCTTGGAGGCTGTTCAAAAAGTCCCATCTGCGGCGTTCGGCTTCATCCCTCGTCATTCAACGTACAGGAAGTACGCCTCATTGTGGGACT
>RCNC010002171.1_pt1 | contig 13109 bp, 6 predicted proteins | sample 2041301 | NCBI WGS metagenome assembly RCNC01 (sample SAMN09708231, study PRJNA481090) | Marine sediment metagenome, whole genome shotgun sequencing project. | biome: marine sediment; feature: ocean; material: sediment; isolation source: Sewage treatment plant 13A marine sediment (STP13A) ... | reverse complement strand
TGTTGATAGAAGCCGAAGTGATGGAATCTTCCCCTATCAAGCGTGCTGTAATGATGCAGAGTCCATCTTCCACTCTGACATTTTCCAGCTTATCCGTATAGTACTGAAGCTCATGGTTTCTGATATATCCTGTTTCATAAGCCCAGGTTTCAGTTGCAGGGGAACCAGTGTAATCAAATTCCTCGGACCATATCAGATCCCAGTCCTTTTTGTCTGCACAAGCCTGAAACAGGGAAACGCTTAGCAACAATAAAATGGATCTAAGAAGGTAATTCATGTTTGTGATTTTATGATCGATTCAATGCTTGATTGCCTGCAAATTAATAAAACTCTTTCCTATATTTATAATGTGCCCCATTTTATTCCAATTCAAAAGAGGTAAGACCATGAGACTTAAAAAAAGCATCCTTGGAATCCTGGCTATTGGACTATTTTTTCTGCCTGTTTCCCTGCTAAACGGGCAGGTAAAGGTCTGGGAGGAAATGCTCTCCATGCCCACCTACGAGCCGAAAGATCCTGATAAAAATCCTATGTTCTATGTGCCTGATGCCTACCAGGGTGCTAAGCGGGTGATCTATCCCTATCCATTAATGGACAATCTGTCCACTGAAAAATCTGAGAAGGAGCATAAGGCGGTCTACCTGGAAAATGAATATATTAAACTCTGTCTCCTGCCAGATATCGGGGGCCGCCTCTTCTATGCCACCGACAAAACCAACAATTATGAAATTTTCTACCGTCAGTCTGTAATTAAACCTGCCAATATAGGCATGCTGGGGGCCTGGATATCGGGGGGGATCGAATGGTGTGTTTTTCATCACCACCGTGCCTCCACCCATCTACCGGTAGATTACAAACTGGTTGAAAACGACGATGGTAGTAAAACCATCTGGTTCGGAGAGAATGAACCCCGGCACCGCATGAAGTGGAGTATTGGCCTGACCCTGCACCCGGGTCGATCCTACATAGAAACGGATGTCAGGATGTTTAACCACACCGCACATACCCACTCCATCCTCTACTGGGCCAATGTGGCTACCCATGTGAATGAGGACTATCAGGCAATCTTTCCCCCGAGTGTTCACCAGGGGGTATACCATGCAAAAAACAGTTTTATTCACTGGCCCATCGCCGATGAGATCTACAATGAAAAAGACTACACCGGACAAATCGATGTGAGCTGGTGGAAAAATCACCCCGATCCCATCTCCATTTTTGCATATGATCTGCAGGACGATTTTATGGGAGGTTATGACCATGCCCGGGATGCGGGTACGGTGCATGTGGGAAACCACCACATTGTGAAGGGAGCAAAACTATGGGAATGGGGACCTGGTGAGTTTGGACATATGTGGGATTCTGAAATTCTGACGGATGACGACGGGCCCTATGCCGAGCTGATGGTGGGTGGGTACTCGGATAACCAGCCTGACTACAGTTGGATCAAACCCGGTGAAGTAAAAAGGCTTAAACAATACTGGTACCCAGTTAGGGACATTGGAGGATTTAAAAAAGCAAACCTGGATGCAGCTGTGAACCTGAGATTCATCGGGGGTAAGCGTGTCGTTATAGGTATAAATACTACCCGGGAATTTAAGGATTGCCGTGTGATTCTCCTTGAGAATGAGGAGATCATTTATGAAAAACGCAGCGACATAGGACCTGGTAATCCCTTTATCTCTCAACTCAATGTGGGAGGAAAGGCAGATATTACCCGGTTCAAACTTAAGTTGCTGGATCAGAATAACATGGAACTTATCACTTATCAGGAGCAGACTCCAGTATATGAAGCTGAACTTCCCGAACCAGTCCTACCTCCCCTTAAACCAGCAGAAATCGCCAATACCGAGGAGCTGGTCCTGGCCGGTCAAAGAATTATGCAATTTCATAATCCGGGACTGGATCCCAAAGACTACTTTGTGGAGGCCATAAGCAGAGATCCTTTGAACTCCATAGCCAACCTCCACTTAGGAAACCTGGCAGCCTTAGGTGGCAAATACGATGAAGCAGCCGATTACTATCGTAATACCATCCACAGGATTACCAAGGATTATACCCGCCCACGCGATTGCGAAGCACTCTATCGTCTGGGAGTTGTTCTGAAGAAGCAAGAAAAGTATGAGGCAGCCATTGATACCCTTTACCGCGCTACCTGGGACCAGGCCTGGTCTGCTGCCGCCTACAAGGAACTGGCTGAGATTTCTATGCTGAAGGGTCACTTCAGCGAGGCATTAGACCATCTGAACCATTCGCTTGCCTTGAACACGATCAATCCCCATACACTTGCTCTGAAATCGGCTGTACTCCGTCATCTCGGCGATAGAGCCAGTGCGGGTATATCTGCACGTAGAGCCTTGGTCCTGGACCCATTGGATCACATAGTGGCCTGCGAATTAATGTTAAACAAGGCCATACCAGAATCTGAATTCTCAAGCCTGATGAATGCCAATAAGGAGAACTATCTGGAACTGGCCTGTGTATATATAAATGCAGGATTGTATGAGGAGGCTGACAAAGTGGTCAAACTGGCACTGAATTCTGAAGACTCGATCCTTAATTCATACCCGATCTTATACTATTATGGTGGCTGGATCGCAGAACAGCAGAAAGACAATGAGTTTGCTGATGTTTATTATACCATTGCTTCAGAAGCATCCACCGATTATGTATTCCCATTCCGTTATGAAACCCTCGACATATTGAAGGCAGCCATCGATCATAATCCCGAGGATGCAAGGGCGTGGTATTATATGGGGAACATCATGTATGATCATCAACCCAGTAAAGCTATTATTTACTGGAAAAAGGCGGTTCAGCTGGCTCCCGGATTGGCCATTGCCCATCGCAACCTGGGCTGGGGCTACTACAGGTATCTGGATGATGTTGAAGGCGCCATCGAGCATTATGAAACAGCAGTAAGCCTGAAAGCTGATGACCCCAGGTACTATTATGAACTGGATGTGCTGTACGAGATGAATAATGAAGCTCTTGAGCTTAGGTATGCGCTGCTCGCAAACAACCATGAAGCCCTTAAGGGAAGGGACGATGCCTATCTCAGGGAAATAGAGGTCCTGATCCTGAATGGAGAATGTGATACGGCCCTGAGCTACCTGAACGAACATACCTTTATTCGGCAGGAAGGGATGGTTGGCCTGCACGACCTCTATGTGGATGCACAGCTCCTCAAAGGCAGGGAATACCTTCAATCGGGAACCTTTGACAAAGCACTTGAGCACTTTCTTCTGGCCGATAGCTATCCTGCTAACCAGCGGATCGGGAGAATCTCCAACTACCAGAAAGAAGCTCAGATATTCTATTTTACCGGTCTGGCTTACCTGGGAATGGACGATAAAGGCCAGGCAAAAAGCTTCTTCAGGAAAGCAGTGGATATTCAGGTGGGGCAAAGTGAATATCTCTATTACAAGGCCATGTCTCAAATTGAGCTTGGGTATCACGAGGATGCTGCGGCCACAGCCGAAAAGCTAGTTCAAGCAGGAAGTATCGCCCTGGAAAAAGCAGGCGACACAGATTTCTTCGCCAAATTCGGGGAAAAAGCCGGAATGGATGTCCGTAAGGCCTCTGCCTATTACCATATGGCATTGGGTTATCAGGCATCCGGGAATACTGAACAGGCTCAAGAGGCCTTTGACAGTGCTCTGGCACTGCGAAACAGCATCCTCTGGGCCAATATTTATAGCAAACAGTATGAAGACCGCCAAAACTGAAATTAGGATATTTATAATCCTGATAGCAATCGCAAGCTTACTGGCCTGCCAGCCAAATCAGCATGAGGAGTTAGCTCTGGCTGTCGAACTGGAAGAAAGCCTATTCAAATATATTCTTGCCCCCTGGTATCCCAGGAACCTCGATACGGAGCATGGAGGATATATTTCTGCCTTCGACCATGATTGGTCCCTGTCGGAAGGCTCCCAGGTGAAGGCCCTTGTGCAGCAGGCCAGACACGTTTGGACCACCTCCTATGTACTGGAAAATTACCCCGACAGCACAAAATTTCTGGAGTATGCCAGCCATGGTTTCAGTTTTTTGAAATCGGTTCTATGGGATAAGGAATTTGGTGGATTTTACTCTTACTGCAATCAGGATGGTACTATCATCGATGAACTCATCCATGAGAAACGGATATATGGTCAGGCTTTTGCCATATATGGCCTGTCACAGTATTACAGGGTAAGCCATGACAGGGAGGCACTTGAACTGGCAAAAAAGCAATTCGCATGGATGGAGAAACACCCACATGATCCGGCCCATGGGGGATACTTTGAATTTTTATACAGAGATGGTACACCCATGATGGAGAAGGACTCCCTTCAGGATGTTCTGGGAGATTCACCTGCCATCGGTTTAAAAGACTATAACAGCTCCATCCATATTATGGAAGCTTTCACAGAGCTGTATCGTGTCTGGCCCGACAGCCTGGTCAGATTGAGGCTGGAGGAAATGTTTCTGCTGATCAGGGACACCTTCGTACATCCCGAAGGATATTTGCAGCTCTACTTCTATCCCGACTGGACATTGGTACCGGATGAAGAGATGGAGCGGCGCTCTCCAACAGACCACTGGTACACCCAGCACTTTACCTATGGGCACGATGTGGAAACAGCCTTCCTTCTAATGGAGACAGCGCATGTGCTGGGATGGGAAGAAGATGTAAAGACCCGCCAGATTGCAAAAAGTCTGGTAAATCACTCCCTGAAATCGGGCTGGGATTCGGAAGCCGGTGGATTCTTTGATGCAGGTAAAGAAGAGGATGATACAATCACCATTATTAACACTCAAAAATCGTGGTGGGGATTGGTGGAAGGGATGAATGCCCTATTGCTGATGCATCAGCTATACCCTGATGATCCACAGGACTATGAGCAAAAGTTCCTAAAATCATGGGAACACATCGACACTTACCTAATTGATAAAGAATATGGCGGCTGGTACAATGCAGCTCTGGACACCTCTCCTGAAAGTGTGATGCAGGGCAAAAGTCATATCTGGAAAACCACCTACCATAACACACGGGGAATGGTCTCCTGCATCAATATGCTTCGAACAAATCAATAATTTAACTCTAAGAACAGACACATATAATGTTTAGAATTATCTCATTTATCCTACTGATTTTAATAAGCTTCACAGGAATAATCTATTCCCAAACCATCCCCACCGACCAATGGACTTATATATCCATTGACACCACAAGGGAGATGATGCATCCTGCGGGCGGACCTGACTGGCTTCGTTCTTTTGGCATAGACGCCACAGATATCAATAAGGACGGATACAAGGATATTATCTGTGGAAAATACTTCTATCTAAACCCAGGTGCGGATATGAGCAGGAAATGGAACCGGACAGCGTTTGGATTTGCCTATGATGGCTACCAGTTTGTTGATGTGGACGGGGACCAAATGGCAGACATCATTGCCGAAGACCTCCCCCATGTGATTTGGCTCGAAGCCAATGATCTGAATGGTACTTCATGGAGCGCTCGGAAAATTGGCGAAGTCCCGCAGACCGGGCATAAAAACGGCCAGGGCTCCGGAATTGCAGATATTTTGCAGGGAGGGAAGATGGAAGTACTACTGGCAGCTGAAGGAGGAATCTTCTGTGCTTCAATCCCTGACAAGCCAGCCACGCAAACATGGAATTTCAGACTGATCGCTGAATCCCATTCCGATGAAGGGATTGGCATTGGAGATATAGATGGAGATGGGGATCTGGATTTGGCCTTTGGGGATTCTCGGGAGGCAGGTGAAGAGGCAGAGTTGCTCTTCTGGGCCGAAAATCCCGGGAATATTAACCAGCTCTGGATAAAACACCTGGTTAGCGATCAGGTCAGGGTGGTGGACAGAGTGGAAATAGCCGATCTGAATGGTGACGGAAGGCTGGATATTGCCGTTGCGGAGGAACGCTACCCGGGGCTTGAGCCCAATTCCAACCTGCGGGTATTCCTGGCTGGTACTAATCCCATTTCGGATGCCTGGGAGCATCGGGTGGTGATCACCCAATGGTCCATGAATAACCTGGATGCGGTGGACATTGATCAGGATGGGGATGTGGACCTGGTGACCAATGAGCATAAGGGCACTGAACATAAAACTGAGGTCTACCTGAATGATGGTGAAGCCAATTTTACGCCCCAATTAGTAGGAACAGGTCATGAAATGCACCTGGGAGCCCTTTGCTTTGACCTGGATAGCGATGGCGATCAAGAGATTATCGGAGTGGGTTGGGATCAATACCAGAGCCTCCACCTATACCGCAACGACGCATTAAAAAGAGAATTCAAGTGGAAACACCTCTCTTCCGCCAGAGGTGACCTGGAAATACCAAATGGAGGAGATCAGCAAACTGCAGCAGCCGTTTTTGATATGGATAATGATGGGATTGTTGAATTCTTTATAACGGAGCGCACCCAGGCCCCTTCCGTACTGGCTTATAAATACAATGGGGCGGGATGGGACCGCTACATCATTGATGATACTCCACAGCGCATCGAAGCTGGGTCTACTTCTCATGATATTGACGGGGATGGAGATCTGGATGTGGTTTTTGGAGGGGAAGGACAGTCCAACCAGGTCTGGTGGTGGGAAAACCCCCATCCAAAACACAATCCACAGAAACCATGGAAGAGGCACCTGATTAAGGACTCGGGCGCCAATAAACATCACGATCAGCTATTCGGGGATTTTGATGGAGATGGTAGCATGGAATTGGTTTTCTGGAATCAGAATGCCGGGAATCTGATCCTGGCCGAAATACCTGAGAAAGCAGGTGGGCGCATAGGAGAATGGCCCATGAAGCCTATATATAATTATGGAATGGATAGCGAAATGGAGCAGACGGGACAGGCGGGCTATCCTGGCTGGAAGGCGACCAATGAACAGGAAGGTCTGTTTGCCTGTGATATTGATGGTGATGGCATTAAAGATATCGTAGGTGGGGGCCGCTGGTTTAAATACGATGGTGCAGATGGTTTTAATGAAAATATCATCGATGCCAGCTACACCTTTACACGCTCGGTGGCTGGTCAGTTCATCGAGGGCGGCCGCCCTGAAGTGATCCTGCTGGCAGGAGATGGACACGCACCCATGTACCTCTACGAATACAATGAGAAAGGGACCTGGAAGAAGGCCATGTTGATCCAAAAGGTCATTGATGGCCATACCATTGATGTGCTCGACTTTAATGGGGACGGACACCTGGATATTTTCAGTGGTGAGATGGGACTAAATGGTGGAAATCCAAATGCAAAGATCAGGATCATGCTGGGTGATGGGCAGGGAAACTTCATCCATCACGTAGTTTCCAAGGGTATCGGAACCCATGAAAGTAAGATCGCTGACCTGGATGGGGATGGGGATTATGACATCCTATCCAAACCTTACAACTGGAAGGCTCCCAGACTGGACATTTTTATTAACGAAACAAAATAATAAAGGAGAGTAAAACGAATGAGAAATTTAATTTTTATTGGATTGTTGTCCGTATTGTTGGCTGCTTACAGTTGTGAATCACAAGTAGATCAACCCAATATAGTCTTCATTCTTGCCGATGACATGGGCCATTCGGATCCAGGTTGCTACGGAGCTGAGATTCTTGAAACACCAAATATTGATGCCCTGGCCACGGGTGGATTGCGCTTTACAAACTTTTATAACACCGGACGCTGCTGGCCTACCCGGACCAGTTTACTCTCCGGATTCTATCCCCATCAAGTTCTTTCTGATCCAATGCCGGGAGTGGATTATTCAGGTGCATCTGTTCTGCCAGTCAATACAACCTGGTTCCCTGCAGTCCTGAAAGACCATGGCTACAGCACCTACCATTCGGGCAAATGGCATATTATAAGGAAAGTCCCTGAGCAAAGTCAGATGACTCATACCGAAGTTGGATTTGACCGATCCTATCGAACAGAGGATGGCAGGCATTTGCGTCCTCAGCACCTATGGGAAGATGGTGAGGAAATTCCTGTTCCTGAGGAAGGCTCCGGCTATGAGGCATCCATGGCCATTGTGGATCATGCAATCAAGTATCTGGAGGAACATAAACAAAAAGGCGGGAATGAGCCCTTTTTCGAGTATATCGCCTTTATTGCCCCACACTTCCCGCTGCAGGCCCTGCAGGAAGACATTGATATGTACCGGGAGAAATATTTGGTGGGCTGGGATGAGATACGAAGGCTACGGACTGAAAACAGGAAAGAACTTGGATTTGATGTGCATGAGGTGAATCCACTGGAACCGGAGCGCTTTGCACCCTGGAACCTGACTCCTGAAGAGCTGATTACACAGATCGATTCGGCTGACATCGGCCGGGCCATCCCCTGGGATGATTTAACAGAGGAACAGAAAGATCTCCAGGCCACAAAAATGGCTATTCATGCAGCCATGGTAAGTCGAATGGACCGGGAGATCGGACGCTACATAAATTCCCTGAAGGAGCTGGGCTATTTGGAGAATACCATTATCTTTTTCTGCTCAGACAATGGTGCCAGTACCGAAATCATGAACAGGGCAGATAAGCATACCATAGGCGCAGTGCCCGGTTCGGCCGATACCTACCTGTGCCTTGGGCCCGGATGGTCCTCTGCAGCCAACACTCCTTTTCGCCTGCATAAAACCTGGGTTCATGAAGGTGGAATTGCAACTCCCATGGTCGTTCACTGGCCCGACGGAATCAAGGAGACGAATGCTTTCAGATCTATGCCGGCCCATATCATCGATATCGCTCCAACCATTCTTGAACTTGCCGGGGGTGATCCCGGCGAATTAGAAGGCAGAGCTGATGCCCCTGGTCAGAGTCTTGTACCCATCTTTAATGAGGACAGGCAAATAGAAAGACCTCCCCTCTTCTTCCATCATGAGCAAAAGAAAGCCCTCAGAGATGGGCCATGGAAAATCACCACCGTCGAAAAAGATGGCCAGTGGGAACTCTATGATTTGTCAAAGGACCGGGGTGAAACCCAGAATCTGGCAGCGGATAAGCCGGAAAAGCTGGAGGAACTAATCAAGCTCTGGCAAGTGCAGCGAAGCGAAATTATCAAACAGCTTGGAGCTGCCGATACAAATCCTAATTCTCTATGATAACTTCTAAAGAACGCATGCTAACTGCCCTACGGGGTGAACGTCCCGACCGACTACCTGTGACGACCCACCATGTGATGCCCTCCTTCCTGGAGAGCCATATGGAAGGAAAGTCGGACCAGGAATTCTTTGACATTTTTGGCCTCGATCCCATCCGTTGGATCATTGCCTATGCAGCCGATGAATCTACGGGGGAATATTTCGATCCCGGTCATACGGAACTGGGATTTCTGGAGGCCAGACGGGTTAGTTCAGATAGCTGGCGGTTTAAGGTGGAAAAACTTGATAACAAAGACTACGACACTTCCCGCTTCAGCATCATTACGCCAAAAAAGACCCTCTCCATGGTACTGCAATCAGATAAGCATACCACCTGGGTAGCTGAACACCTGATTAAGGAAAAGGGTGATATCGATCTAATTGCCAGATATATGACCTATCCCAGATGTGATGTGGAGGCTGTAAATGATGCTGCTGACCAGTATGAAGACCGCGGATTGGTGCGTGGGCACATTGCCTGTTTTGACGGTTTCGGACAACCGGGGTGCTGGCAGGATTTTTCCTGTCTTTACGGCTCCACCGATCTAATCATGGCATCCATGGAAGATCCCCAATGGGTACATACCTTTCTGGAAGTGCTACGAGATAGAAAAAAAGTCTATGTCGATTCTCTGGCAGGTGCCCGGTATGATCTGCTAGAGCTTGGTGGAGGAGATGCATCCACAACTGTGATTTCGCCCGATATCTTTGATGAATTTGTAGCCCCTTACGATTCAGTACTGATTGCTTCTGCTCATGAAGCCGGACAAAGAATCGTTTATCATACCTGCGGCGGAATGATGCCCATTCTGGAGAATATTGCTGCTATGAAACCCGATGCCATGGAGACTTTTACACCATCAGGCATGGGGGGTGATGCGATCCTTTCAGAAGCAAAAAGACGAATAGGAGATAAAGTCTGTATGATTGGCGGCTTTGACCAGTTCCATTTCTTTACCGGATGTACGGAGGAGGAGGTACGCGAAGAAGTCAGACGCTGCTTCGAAGAGGCTGGTCCGGGAGGAGCTTACATTCTCTCCCCTTCCGATCACTTTTTTGAAGCCGATCTCAAATTGATAGAGGCTTTTGCTGATGAAGCCAGGAAATGTAGCTATTAATGAATGCCGAAAATGAATAAGATTACTTTGGTACTGGTAGTATTACTGATAATTACAAGCTGCACAGAGCGTAAGCCCAGTTTCGAGTTTATTGAACTGAATACACCGGGGAACAGTTCACTTCGGTCCATCTGCGCGGTGGATGAAAATATCGTTTGGGTCTCGGGAAGTCAGGGTCAGGTATTATTGACCCTGGATGGAGGGGCTAGCTGGATCGAAGTGGGTGTTCCGGATTGTGAAGATACCGAATTTAGAAGTCTGCATGCCTGGGATGCAGAGCGTGCCCTGGTATTTGATGTTTCCCCCTTAGGGAGAGCCTTTATGACCACAGATGGAGGCCAAAGTTGGGAAAAGGTTTACCAGAACTCTGTAGAAGGAGCATTCTTTAACTCTCTGAAATTTGCTGATGATAAGCATGGAATTGCCATCAGTGATCCTATCGATGAATATGTTTATATTCTGAGAACAGAGGATGGAGGCCGAAATTGGATACGCTTAACTAATACACCTCCATCCTATAAAGGCGAAATAAACTTTGCTGCCTCCAATACCTGTATCGAATATCTGCCATCGGGTGAGATCTTTATTGTGACGGGGGGTAGCAGATCACGGATTCTTAGCAGCCAGGATCACGGAGAAAATTGGGAATTTATTGAAACCCCTGCCCTGGCAGGTGCCTCGGCCGGACTGTTTTCGGTATACTTCACTACAACAAGTAAAGGTGTAGCTGTAGGAGGAGATTTCAACGATCCAACAAGGGAAGGCGTTAGAGCTATTACTACCGCTGATGGAGGAAGAACCTGGCAGGAGGCTGAAAGTTTGCCAGCAGCGTATCGCTCATGCGTGGTCTCTATAAATGATAAGCTCCTTTTTACCGTGGGAAAAACGGGTTGCGATTATTCAATGGATAGGGGCCGGAACTGGGCATATATCGATTCCATCGGCTACTATGCTGCTAATGCTGTAGAAGGCAAAAACATGATCTACCTTTCCGGTTCAGAAGGTAGAGTTGCAAAAGTTATTGTTCAAACATTCAAGGATTAATCAGGATGAAAAAGAAATTGCAGACAGTAAACATCTTTATAGTATTGGTATTGTTGTGTAGCTCTTATCCAATGGTATCAGCCGCAGAACATCATGTGTCCAAATCAGGGAGTGATTCCAACCCAGGCTCTGTATCAGAGCCATTTTTGACTATCTCCAAGGCAGCAATGGAAGCCATGCCTGGAGATACCATCACCGTTCATGCCGGAACATACCGGGAATGGGTAAATCCTCTAAGGGGAGGTGATAGCGACATAAATAGAATTGTCTACCAGGCAGCTCCGGGTGAGAAGGTAGAGATAAAAGGCTCTGAGGAGATTTCGGGATGGGTAGAACAAACAGAAGGTGTTTGGAAAGTGAGCATACCCAACTCATTTTTCGGTGATTATAATCCCTACCAGGATTCAATTTTTGGCGACTGGTTTTATGATCAGGGTCGCTTGCACCACACAGGGGAAGTATTTTTAAACGGAAAGTCCCTCTTTGAAAAAGAAACCCTGGAGCTTGTAAATAAGCCCATACCCAATACAAACATAAAAGACACCCTGGGTTCAACCTTCACATGGTACTGCGAAAGTGATGAAGAAAACACCACTATCTGGGCAAACTTTCATGAATACAAACCCAATCAGGAGCTGACTGAGATAAGCGCCCGAAGAACCTGTTTTTATCCTGAAAAACCTGGAATCAATTACCTTACTATCAGCGGTTTTCATTTCAGTCAGGCTGCCACGCAATGGGGTGCACCTACCGCCGAACAGGTAGGCATGATTTCCACCCACTGGAACAAGGGCTGGATCATTGAGAACAATGTGATCAGTGAATCAAAATGCTCCGGGATCACCCTTGGAAAAGAGCGCAGTTCAGGTCACAACTTATGGTCAGCCGATATTGGTAATGTGAACAATGATGGGAATATACATTACATCGAAGTGGTTTTCACAGTTCTGAGAATGGGATGGAATAAGGAACATATCGGATCGCATATAGTTAGAAATAACACCATCTTTAACTGTGAGCAGACCGGGATCTGTGGAAGTATGGGGGCAGCATTCAGTACCATTGAAAACAACCATATCTACAACATCTGGACAAAACGTCAATTTAATGGAGCCGAAATAGGAGGGATCAAGTTACATGCGCCTGTGGATGTGCTTATTAAGAGCAACCGGATACATGATACTGGAAGAGGCTTATGGCTCGATTGGATGACACAGGGGACGCGTGTATCTGGAAACATATTTTATAACAATGACCTGGAAGATCTGTTTTCGGAGGTGAACCATGGTCCCTACCTGGTGGATAACAATATTTTCCTTTCCCCCCATTCACTGATAATTCAGTCGGAGGGTGGTGCATTTGTGCATAATCTCATTACTGGCCTCGTTTTCACATGGCCGGAACCCAATCGGTTTACCCCCTATTTCCTGGCTCATTCAACTGCTATCAAAGGCCTCACTACCATATTCGGAGGCGATGACCGATACTACAACAACATCTTTGTGGGACGCAGGGACAATGCACATGACCCCGACTATCACTATGGCTTAGAAGGCTATAACGAAACCAGACTGCCGGTTTGGATAAAAGGCAATCTCTACTACAATAAAGCCAGGCCTTCAGAAAAAGACTCAAAGGCTATAAGCTCTTCCTCATATGATCCTGGTATTAGACTTTTGGAAGAGGGAGAACATGGATATCTGCAATTTACTTTCCATGAATCCTACTATCAACATCAAGTAGATATTATAACAACTGAGATATTGGGAGAGGCTAAAATTCCCAAAGCATTGTTTGATCTTCCGGATGG
>RCNC010002170.1_pt1 | contig 13112 bp, 8 predicted proteins | sample 2041301 | NCBI WGS metagenome assembly RCNC01 (sample SAMN09708231, study PRJNA481090) | Marine sediment metagenome, whole genome shotgun sequencing project. | biome: marine sediment; feature: ocean; material: sediment; isolation source: Sewage treatment plant 13A marine sediment (STP13A) ... | reverse complement strand
GTTTATAAAATAGATAGAATTCCTTAACATTAGGCACGTTAGTTCACTTTAGCGCACTTTAGACACTAATATGTTTTCATAAGGAGTACGACATTGGGTAACGGATCTTTTCGCTTGGGATGCGATATCGGCGGCACATTTACCGATTTTGTGCTGGTTGATGACGAGACCGGGGAATTTCAGACCCACAAATGCCTGACCACGCCATCCGACCCCTCTGACGCGGTTGAGGAGGGGATCCGACAGCTTGAGAAGCAGGTAGCAGGTTTCATGTCCGGTACCGAAGAATTCATCCACGGGACCACGCTGGTCATCAATGCCATTATCGAGCGAAAAGGTGCTGTCACCGGATTGATCACGACCAAAGGCTTCAGAGATGTCCTGGAGTTGGGGAGAGAGATACGTTACGATGCCTACGATATCTTTGCGGAATACCCGGAACCGTTGATACCCCGTTTTCTGCGGCAAGAAGTCGCGGAACGCATCGGAAGCGACGGCCGGATCATCGTCCCCCTTGATGAGGATGAGGTTCGGACCGTTCTGGATAAACTGCTGGCCAACGGTATCCAATCCCTGGCTGTGTGCCTGATCAACTCTTATGAAAATCCAATTCATGAAAAAAAAATCAAGGCGATCATCACCCAGGCAGCACCGGCGCTCTCCCTGTCGACCTCCGTGGAAGTCCTGCCCCAGATAAGAGAATACGAAAGGACCTGTACCACGGCGACCAATGCCTATGTCAAACCTATAACATCCCGATATCTTAATAAACTTTCCAACCGCTTGGATTCACTGGGTTTCAACGGCAAACTTTTCATCATGCTTTCAAGCGGCGGCATCACCTCGGTAGAGACCGCCCGCAGATTCCCCGTTAGAATTATCGAATCCGGACCCACGGCGGCCGTCATCGCATCCCAGTACTATGGCAAGATGTTTCAGATCAAAGACATGTTCTGTTTTGATATGGGGGGAACCACAGCCAAATCATGCCTGATTCAGAAGGGACAGGCCGGTCTGGTGTCCACTTTTGAGGTGGGCCGGGTTCAGCGTTTCAAAAAAGGCAGCGGGCTTCCCATCCAGGTGCCGGTGGTGGACCTGATGGAAATCGGCGCAGGTGGCGGCAGCATCGCCAAAACCAACCGGATGGGATTATTACAGGTAGGGCCCGCCAGCGCAGGGGCCGACCCGGGTCCGGCCTGCTATGGCAAGGGCGGGGAGTACCCTACGGTGACGGATGCGGACCTGGTGCTGGGATTTCTCGATCCTGATTACTTTCTGGGCGGGTCAATGCAGCTGGATCGCAACGCAGCAGAAGCCGCTTTAGAAAAACATGTCGCTGAACCCCTGGGTACGCAAACCCTTGAAGCCGCTTTCGGTATTCATGACCTGATCAACGAGACCATGGCGGCCGCAGCCAAGACCCATATCGCGGAAAAAGGCGGCAATCCAAATCTGGTCACTATTACGGCTGTTGGCGGTGCCGGTCCTGTCCACGCTTATGGACTTGCAAAGAAGATCGGCGCCCCCCGCATCCTGGTGCCACCTCTGGCCGGCGTTGGCTCGGCCCTTGGCTTTTTCACGGCGCCGGTGGCCTTTGACCTTACCCGCAGTCACCGGGTAACCCTCGATGATGCAGATTTTGAGAAAATAGAGGATCTTTTCAAGGAACTTGAGAAAGAGGGCGCTGATATCCTTCAGGAAGCAGGCGGGCAACAGGCATTGAAATTTGAGCGAACCATTATGATGCGGTTCGTGGGCCAGGGTGCTGAAACCGACCTTTGCATTGACAGTAAATCGTTTGTTGAATGGCAAAAAGAGGACATACGCGACGCTTTTGACAGCATTTATGAAAAACTGTACGGCCGGACGTACTCTGAGCTGAAGGTGGAGTTTGTCACCTTCAAAGTCAGGGTCAGCCGTCCCGGAAGGCCCTTTCACCTTCCAATGCTGAAGAGGATGGAAAAGGAGGATACGGCCCGCGCCAAAAAAGGGGTACGGCAGGCCTTCTCGCTGCATCAAAGAAAATACATCCCTTTTGACGTCTATGAACGCTCCCTGATCGGGCCGGGTAGTGAGATAAATGGCCCGGCCATCATTGAAGAAAGAGAATCCACCATCGTCATCGGTGAAGATGGCAAAGCTGTGATCGATGAGTATGGATTTGTTTGGATTGACATATTGTCATAGGCAAATTGACTATTCAAGATGGTCATCCAACATTGAAATTTAATTTAATCAGATTCAGAGCAGCCAATATGGTATTCGACATAGATTACACGGAATACACAGATCAGAATCCACTTTATTCATATCCATGCAATCCGTAAACTCCGTGTCTGAAATACTTTTAATAAAAACGTCCAACATAGCTTGGAAAAAGCGCATATGACTTCAAAAAACCAATTCGACCCCATCACCCTGGAGATTCTATGGCGCCGGCTGATATCCATTGTGGACGAAGCGGATGCGTCCGTGGCCAGGACCGCATTTTCTAGCCTGCTGCGGGATGCCCATGACTACACTTGCATGTTCACGGACAGCCAGGGGCGAGAACTGGTGCAGGGGACCTTCTGCACGCCGGGACAAGCCGGGGCCATGGCCCTTGGCGTCAAGGGCATCATCCGGGCGACCCCCCTGAAAGACTATTCCGCGGGTGATGTGATCGTGGTCAACGACCCCTGGCTTTTGGCCGGCCACCTGAATGACGTGTGCGTTCTAAGCCCCATTTTTTACAACGAAAAACCTGTGGCATTTACCGCCTGCGTGTTCCATCACTCCGATATTGGGGGCAGGGTTTCGTCCGACAACCGGGAGGTCTACGAAGAGGGTCTGTTCATCCCTCCGGTCAAGCTATACGATGCCGGCGTATTGAACGAAGCCGTACTGGAGATGATCCGCTGGAATGTGCGTACACCCGAAGAGGTGACCGGCGACATCCGTTCCCAGGTGGCTGCCAACCATGTATGCGCGCGCAAAATTATCGAAATGATGTCGGATGAAGGTCTGAGCACCCTCGATGATCTGGCCGATGAAATCATTGCGCGGACTGAACAAAGTATGCGCAGCGCTATTCAATCCATACCTAACGGGACTTATCCCTTTAAAGGTGTCATCGAAGGGTCTGGCAAGCGCGAAGATATCGAGATAGCCCTCACGGTGGCCGTAGAGGATAGCGACATCCTGGTTGATTTTACCGGTACTGCACCCCAGGTGGACTGGGGCGTAAACGTGGTCTATAATTTTACTTATGCCTATGTTTTCATGGGTATCAAAAGCGCCTTTGATCCTGATATCCCCATCAACGAGGGCGCAATTCGACCTGTGAAAATGACCGCACCCCAGGGAAGCGTGGTCAATTGCTCATTTCCGGCAGCTGTGGCAGCGCGCATGCAGGTGGGGCATTTCATGACTGAAATGGTGTTCAGGGCGCTCTCCGCGGTCACCCCGGACAATATCATTGCCGGTAGCGGCGGCACACCAGCTCAGACCAACATTTTCTACGGCAAGCGCAATAACGGGAAACCCTGGCATACCATGATTATCCGCGGTGGTGGTTTGGGAGCAGGAAGAAGACAGGACGGACACCACTGTGCCATTTTCCCGGCTAACGGGGCCAATACGCCGGTGGAAATCCTGGAAAGCGACACCCCTCTGCTGGTGGAAGCCAGGGAGCTTCTCTGCGATTCAGGGGGAGCCGGGACCCATCGCGGCGGTTTGGGGAGACGCATGCAGCTGAGGGTGCCGGACGATGAGACCGCCCCTATACCGCCGGTGGCCATCGCCGTCCAGGCGGGACGTTTCCATTATCCACCTGAAGGTTTTTTCGGGGGACTTCACGGTGCCAAGGCCGGGTTTTTAAAAAATAAGAACCCTGCTGATCCCGGCGGGCTCACTTTTTCCGAACCAGGTGATGTCATCACCTTCGACAGTGCCGGCGGCGGTGGATTCGGAGACCCTCTGGATCGTGATATCACTTCGGTGGAAAAGGACGTGAAGTTTGAATACGTCAGCATCCCAAAAGCTGAAAGGGTGTATGGGGTGATCATCGATCCTGTTAACGGACACGCGGACAAAGCGGCAACCGAAGCTCTCCGTGCGAAAATGAGAAGGTAAGAAGAAGAGAAATTGAGAGGGTGAGATGCTGAAACCTATCAGCTAACTGCTTGTAGCTGAGACCGACAATGGTCAACCCTTGGTTGCAAGTTCGGGTTAATTCAAAGAATCAATTTTACAACATTCCAGGATTGCCGACATGCCAAAACGCTTTATGCCTGATTTCAGCAGTGCAGAACAATTGCAAGCCCATCAACTCAAGGGGCTACAGTGGACAGTTGCCCATGCTTACAACGGATCAGCCTCTTATCGATCAAAGCTGGATGCAGCCGGAATGCAGCCTGGCGACATCTCGTCTCTTGAAGATCTCCGCAAACTTCCTTTTACCACGGCTGACGATCTGCGGGAAGGTTACCCCTTTCCCCTTTTGTCGGTGCCGATGTCTGAGGTTGTCAGGATTCATGCATCTTCAGGGACCACGGGAAAGAAAAAGATTCTGACCTACACCCAGAAAGATATCGACGACTGGACGCATTTTTTTGCCCGCTGTTATGAGATGGCAGGGCTTACCCGGGAGGACAGGGTTCAGATTGCAGTGGGCTACGGTGTCTGGACAGCCGGCGTCAGTTTCCAGGCAGGGTGCGAAAAATTCGGTGCCATGGCGCTGCCGGTGGGCCCGGGGAACGTAGACATGCAGTGCCAGTTCCTTGTCGATTTGGGGTCAACCGTCATGTGCTGCACAGCCAGTATGGCGCTTCTGATGGCTGAGGAAATAGAACGCCGTAATTTGAGGGACAAGATCGCCCTGAAAAAAATCATTTTCGGGTCCGAAAGAAGCAGTGACGCCATGCGCAATCGCATCAAAGATCTCCTGGGGCTTGAAGACATGTTCGACATCACGGGCATGACCGAACTGTATGGGCCGGGCACCGGGCTCGACTGTTCCCAACACGAGGGCATTCACTACTGGGCGGATTACTACATCCTGGAAGTTCTCGACCCGGAATCCCTGAAACCGGTTCCCGAGGGCCACCTCGGAGAAATGGTGGTGACCACCCTGTGCAAGGAGGCCGCGCCCCTCATCCGTTACCGCACGCATGATTTGACACGGATGATCGGCAGAACCTGTTCCTGCGGCAGCATCCTGCCCATGCACGACAAAATCCTGGGCCGCTCCGATGACATGATCATATTCAGGGCGGTCAATATATACCCCGGACAGATCGACGAGGTTCTTTCCGCCGTATCCGGGATCGGCAGTGAATATCAAGTACAGCTAGACCGGGAGGCAGGTGGAAAGGATTGCATGACCCTGAGGGTGGAGCATGAACCTGGTACCACCGGATCCGGGGCCGATGAAATCGCCCAAAGGATCGTACGGGAAATCAAAAGCAAGATCATGGTCACCTGCAACGTGAATGTCGTCGACTATGGCGCTTTGCCCCGCTCGGAGAGGAAATCCAAACGTATCTATGACAATCGGATTGGCTAATTGGAATGTGGAATTCAGAATGTGGAATGCGGCCAGAACCTCAGAGGACGGAGCGAGGACAGAAGCCAGAAGCCGAAAACCTTGAACCGCAAAGACGCGAAGCACGCTAAGAAGATCCTTTTTTGATAAAATCTTTGCGCACTTAGGGATTTTAGCGCAGCGGGCGGTTAAGAGGTCTGAGATCGGATGGCAGCATAAGAGACAGTATTAATTTACGGGGGAAAATTATAAAAAGTGACAACTTTAAGTCAGGATTTGACCAAAACGTTAAAAAATGAACAGCGAACATCCAATATTGAATTGTGCACGCCCAATAGATAGCAATAGGCCTTTGATCAGTACTTGACCTTTTTCTTTGAGTCTTTGGGTCTTAGTGGCAATATAAAGATAAATGAGAATTTGATTCGGGAGACATTTCCATGATCGATTATGACTATTTGAAGCCTGCAAGCTTGGACGAGGTGTTCGACCTCATGAAAAAATATGGTTCCAGGGCGGAATTGGTGGCCGGCGGAACCGACGTTATGGTGTTTATCAAGCACAGCCATCATTCACCAGAGGTGCTGATATCCCTGCGCGGGCTCACCGATCTTTGCTACATTCGAAAAAACCATGGATATCATATAGGTGCTCTGACCACCCACCGCATGCTGGAGCAGTCGGACCTGGTAAATAGCGAGCTGACGGCGCTTTACCAGGGCGCATCGCAAGTGGGATCCGTGCAGGTGCGGAACGTGGGAACTGTGGGGGGGAATATCTGCAACGCAGCGCCGTCGGCGGACACGGCGGGCCCTTTGTTGGTGCTCGATGCTGAAGTGGTGCTGCAAAGCCCTGAAGGGCAGCGAAGGGTGCCCATCGAGGAATTCTTCATCGGTCCCTCGGAAACCGTCAAAAAGGATGATGAAGTCCTGGTTGAAATTGAAATTCCCGCTAAGATGGGCCAATTCAGGACCGCCTACTGCAAACACGCCCGCAGGCAGGCCATGAACCTTCCCATCATCGGTGTATCCGTTGGGATTCTTCTGGATGGGAATGTGATAGAAGATGCACGGATAGCTTTGACTGTAGCCGCCCCCACGCCCATTCGGGTGCGTCAGGCCGAAAACTTTCTCAAAGGTAAACCCTTTGAAGACGTAGTTTTGCAGGAGGCAGGAGAAATTGCTTCCTCTCCAGAGTGCTGTATGCCCCGTGACAGCATGCGGTGCGAAGGGTGGTACCGGGAGGAGATGGTAAGGGTATTGATTCCGAGAGTAGCCAGGGATGCGGTTGAAAACCAAAATGCCAATGTGTTTGAAGGTTGAAGGATTGAATGATCATGATGAAAACATCGATTACGTTTACGTTGAATGGGGATGAAGTGTCAGCCGAGGTTTTACCTGCATGGACTCTGCTAAGGATTTTGCGGGAAGTATTTGAATTAACCGGCGCAAAGGAGGGGTGCGGTGTCGGTGAGTGCGGTGCATGCACTGTGATCGTGGATGGCCAGGCGGTGAACGCTTGCCTCTACCCTGTTCTGGAGATCGAAGGCCGGCAGGTGACCACCATCGAAGGCCTGGCGGACAAGGAAGGCAACCTCGACCCCTTGCAGACCGCATTTCTCGAGAACAACGGCGTACAGTGCGGTTTCTGCACATCGGGGATGATTATGTCGGCCAAATCACTGTTGGATGACAACCCCAGGCCCAACGAAGATGAGATTCGAGGTGCCATATCCGGGAACCTCTGCCGTTGCACGGGTTACGTTCAAATTGTCGAATCCATCGATATGGCCTCAAAGAAAGAAGGTGAGAAAGTAAGAAGGTAAGAGGTTGAGAAGCGCGATCGGTTTACGGGAAAGTGCGACTCTGACTTTTGTAAATGGAAGAACTCTCAAACCTTCTCAAGTTCTGATCTTCTCACCTTCTATACATTGTATTCAATTATTGGCATCTTTGTTCCAGCAATAGTTGTACACTGAGGAGCATTAATATTTCCAATGGAGGAATAATGACCGAATATCAGTTTGTCGGTAAAAGCATTCCCAGGACATACGAGACGGACAAGGTCACCGGCAGGGCGATCTATATTGATGATCTCAAACTGCCCGGAATGCTGTATGGCAAGATTTTGTACAGCAACTACGCCCATGCCCGAATTAAACGTATCGACACCACCCTGGCCAAAAAACTGCCTGGCGTGCGTGCGGTGTTGACCGGCTACGACATTCCGGAGGTGCGCGTAGGGTTCATCAAAGACCAGACGGTTTTGAAAAAGGATATTGTGCGGCAATTCAGGGATGAAGTGGCTGCCGTGGCGGCGACAAGCCCTGAAATCGCTCAGGATGCCCTTGACCTCATAGAGGTAGAATACGAGGAACTACCCGGGTTGTTCGATCCCTTTGAAGCCATGCAGGAGGGAGCGCCCCTGGTGCATGACCTGGACGCCCGTGGAAGACCTTTGCGGACGAACATCCTACCGTTGCCCTGGCGTTTCAGTGCCGGGGACATCGAAGAAGGCCGCAAACAGTCAACTTACATTGTGAAAGACCACGTTTCAACCACCTGGGTGAACCAGTGCTGCATGGGCACCAGCGGCTGTGTCGCTGATTTCGATGCCAGCAACAATTTGACCCTCTACAACCAGACCAATGTCATTTTCGGTGCCAAGCAGCGGATTTCGGACTATTTCGCGAAGATCGGACTCAAAGGGAGTAAAATTCGGGTCCGCAACGTTGTGGTCGGAGGAAGCTTCGGTACAAAGCTGGACACGGACATTTATGAATTCATCTGCATCCAGCTGGCGCTGAAAACCAAGAAACCAGTCAAGATTCTGTTTTCCCGTGAAGAGGAATTCAAAGCGCTGCCGCCCAGGCAACCGGCGATATTCGATATCGAACAGGGGTGCGACAAAGAGGGGAGGCTGACCTTTCGCAGTGCTGAAGCAATATTGGACAATGGTGCGTACACCTCCTGGGGTGTCACCACCCCGTCGGTAATGATGACCCCGATGTCTTCGCTGTACAGGGTGCCCAACGTTTTTTTCAAAGCAGACTGTGTTTACACCAACAATATCTATTGCCAGGCCATGCGAGGATACGGCACCCCTCAGGCGACCTTTGCCGTGGAGACATCCATGGATCGCCTGGCTGAAGAAGCCGGTATCGACCCGGCGGAATTCAGGCTCATCAATCGGAACCAATCCGGGGACATTACGCCCATGAAACTCAAGATCACTTCCTGCGGCCTGCAGGAGTGCATCGAGGCCGTTAAGACGAAGATTCAATGGGACGCCAAAAAAGGCAGACAAAAAGACAGGGGCGTGGGCATGGCCTCCCTGATCCATGTGGCGGGTGGTGCCCGGGTCTACAAGTCGGACGGACACGGTATTCGGATAAAAGTGGACGAGGAAGGCAGCGTGGATGTCATCAGCGGGGGCACGGATCAGGGTCAGGGGTCGTTTACGGTTCTGTCCCAAATCATTGCTGAAACCATGGGGTTTACACCGGATGACGTTTCCTTTACCATTGGTGACACAGCCCTGGGCCTTTGGGATGCGGGAACCCACGCCAGCCGCCACACATTCGTGGCCGGCAATGCCTGCATCCTTGCCGCGGAAAAAGTGCGCCAACAGATTCTCGAGATGAGCGCCGAACTGATGCCCAGGATCATCCAATTCAGCTTGAAGCGCAGATCCCGTAAGGACAAGAATTTTCAGGCACCGGATTTAGACTTCAGTTTATTGAACGATCCGGATAATCTGGACATCAGGAATCGGATCGTTTATCTAAAGAGCGAGCCTGATAATTCTTACTACCAGGTTGATGTGTCCCTGGTGTTGAAGCAGGGGCTGCATGTGGGGACAGGCGAGAGCAAAACTGTCCAGGCCGAGGTTTTCTACGACCCGCCCACGCAAATGCTGGACCGGGAGTTCAAGGGCAACTATTCCATGACCTACGCCTTCGGCACCACCGGCGCTGAAGTTGAAGTGGACCGGGAAACAGGCCAGGTGAAAATTCTCAACCTGATAGCCGCCCACGATGTCGGGCAGTCTATCAATCCCGCGTTGATCAGGGGACAGATATACGGAGCGGCTTATACCGGCGTGGGGTATGCCCTGACCGAAGAACTCCAGGTTCAAAAAGGCAAGGTCATGAACCCCAACTTCAGAGACTACCAGATCCTCACTGCCCGGGACAGGATTCCCGTGGAAGCCGTATTAATTGAAAAGGGTGACGAAGACGGTCCTTACGGTGCCAAGGGTATCGGCGAACCTGGTCTCGTGCCGACGGCCCCGGCCATTGCCAATGCCATCTACGATGCCATAGGTGTGCGCATCACCGAACTGCCCATCACGCCCGAGAGAGTGCTGGATGCCATCAAGGCCAAGGAGGGCGACGAGGCGTGTTAAAATAATAAAAGCGCTGGGCATGTTGTTGTGCTTCGCGCTGATAGCAACGTGGCCTGCGCTTTTATCCAACGCGGCTTCGCCGCTATACAAACAATAACGCTCGCAGAATGGGTAAAAAATAACTGCAAGAAGTAATCTGGCAACGCATATGTAGAGATTGAACATGAATTTCTTCTGTACTTATAATGGAAACCCTCTGCGGTCTCCGAGGGCTCGAGCGTAGCGGGCGAGAGATAAACCGTTGCAAGGCTAACCTGACAACCATGAAAAACCTCATCTACCTCGACAATGCCGCCACATCGTTTCCCAAGCCACCCCAGGTTCAGGACGCAATGGTGCACTATCTGAACGAGGTTGGTGCCAACCCGGGCAGGGCCGGGCACAAACTTTCAATCCTGGCGTCTCGAATCGTACAACAAGCACGGGAAAACATCGCTGCATTGTTTAACGTCAGTGACCCTTCGAGAATTGTGTTCACCCTCAATGTGACCGAGGCACTCAATACCGTAATCAGCGGACATCTAAATCCGGGTGATCATGTTCTTACCACCTCCATGGAACACAATTCAGTTATGCGCCCCCTGAAGTATCTGGAGGCCTCCGGGACTATCACTTTAACGACAGCACCGTGTGATCACCAAGGGTTTCTGAAAATCGATGAATTCAGTAATCTGGTCCGACCGGAAACAGCGTTGGTCGTTGTTAATCACGCTTCCAATGTGTGCGGAACCATCCAGAACCTCAAGAGGATAAGGGAAGCCATTGGGACCATCCCTATGCTGGTGGATGCCGCGCAGACGGCCGGCTGTTTTCCCATCGATGTGGTGGCCAACGGCATTGATTTTCTGGCGTTCACCGGACATAAAGGCATGTTGGGTCCTCAAGGCACCGGCGGATTCTATATAAGGGAAGGATTGATTGTCCGCCCCCTGAAACGGGGCGGCACCGGAAGTGTTTCCGAGGAATTGGAACAGCCGGGTTTTCTTCCGGATGCCCTGGAAAGCGGTACTCAGAACAATGTCGGTATTGCCGGTCTGGGTGCTGCTGTGGAATTTATTCTCAATGAAGGTGTAGAAAAGATACGCGGGCACGAAGCAACCCTGACAGCCGATTTACTTAAAAGGCTTTACGACGCAGCCGGTTTGACCATTTATGGACCCTTGGACGCGGAACTTCAGACATCCACCCTGTCTATTACCTTTGACAGTATCATGCCCATGGATGACGAACCAGGGTTCACAGGGTGTGGATCCATTAACCTTGCATGGATGGAAGAGGGGTTGCCCGTGGGTGAAGCAGGTGACCGTCTGGATGACGACCATGATATCCTGGTGCGCGTCGGGCTGCATTGCGCCCCCATGGCCCACCGCACCTTAGGGACCTATCCGGACGGCACAATTCGTCTCAGTATGGGCTACTTCAACACACCCGAGGATATTGCCTACGCGGCCGATGCCATTAAAAAAATACTTACAAATTAGTAGCTGTATGGATTCTTTCTGCGCACGGATCTTCCCAGAATGATGCCCAGCAGCAGAACACCGCCGCCAATCAGAAACCATTTAACACCGCCTGACAGCATTGAAGGCTGTCCATTGGTTTTTATTTGATCTATTTCTTGATTCAATGCCAAGTTGGCCTGTTGCAGTCTTTTTATCTCCAGGTTCAGTGTCTCTGACCCATCATTCGGTTTTGAAAGGCTGTCGTTTTGTTTTGAGAGTTTGTTGAAGTCGTCCCGCAGTTTCTTGTGTTGGTTTTTTATTTGTTTTAATTCAGCCCGTGTTGCCGTGGACGATTGTTTTTCCTTCTCCAGGACTGCTTCCAGGTTCTTGATCTTGAGGTCGTAATTTTTTCTCATGTCACTTGAATCTTTGGAAGCTGTACCAGACGGCGATGCCTGGGATTCGATCTGGTTCTCCAGTTCCTGTATCTTTACCTTCAATTCCTCGATGACCATGGATTTGGGACGTTGGACCAGGATGTATTTTTTCTTGACCCAGCCTTCTTGGCCGTTGGCGATTCTAACAAACAAATGATTTTCCGCCTCTTCTAAGACCTCCACCGGCATACCAGTTACTATATAGGCCACGGCCGTGTCTTCGGGTGAGCGTCCTTCTCGCACAGAAATAATTAACTGATCGGACACGTAGCGTGTGTCAGCTCTGGACGGCAGAGCGGCTATGATTATCAGGAAAAAGCATAACAGGAGGGATAAGAAGAAGGTGCGTTTGCTTAAGTTCATCATGATCAGGTTTCCTTGACGTTAATATTTTCAAATACGCGCTAACACCCGGCTATATAATGGTCGCATCAGGGTGATGCGATATCCTAAGTGTATAATATAAATAATGAAAATTGTCAATTTCATTATCGTCTTTATCTTCGGATGTAGTAAATACAGGGGAATCAGGTGGGAAAGGGCACAGATTCGAATGATTTCATAGGCAAATGTATTCAGTTCATTTGGAGATTCAATAAAAGGACATTTTGTTTTGACGTTTGATGCTATTTCAATTAGAAAGTGTCTTCCTTGATACTTTATTCCAGTATTAAAAACTTGGCTCTTTGGGCCAGGTATGAGCCATTAGGCTCTGCCGATAAATTGACCCGAAGTTTTAAGTGATCTAAAGTTATAAGTGATCTAAAGTTGCTGAATCGCTTTGCTCTGCCGTTAACAAAAACAGATAAAATTCCTTAACTTTAGACACATTAGGTCATTTTAGCTCAATTTAGTCACTTTGTATTATGAAATAAACACTCCCTTTCAGGGAGAAACCAATGCCGGGCCTCTGGACCCGGGTATCTACAATGGTCAGATCCTACAAATGGATGTGTTCAATTTTAAAATTGAGCGCATCCATTTGGATCAGAAGCGGTCGCACCTAACATCTGCCACCTGCCGCTCAAATTGGTCATCCATGTATGCCATGGCCTCCTTGAGGCTGAATTCAGCGCCGCACGACCTGCAGCGCAACGCAATTTTACGTCACGACCGTTCGATGATCAATTGGCCTTCACAGGCCGGGCATTCAAGCCTCGTTTGATCCATTACCACCACCTATTGATTTTAATTTGTATATTTTAGGACAAACCAGATACCCTGTCAAACCAGTTTTCCTTGCCTATTCCGCCTGTGGTTGTTGCATCACTTGAATTTTAGAGATAATTCTCATATATAAAT
>RCNC010002169.1_pt1 | contig 13113 bp, 12 predicted proteins | sample 2041301 | NCBI WGS metagenome assembly RCNC01 (sample SAMN09708231, study PRJNA481090) | Marine sediment metagenome, whole genome shotgun sequencing project. | biome: marine sediment; feature: ocean; material: sediment; isolation source: Sewage treatment plant 13A marine sediment (STP13A) ... | reverse complement strand
TTATTTGATTTTTAAGCCCATATTGTTGCGCTAATTCCAAACTTCTTTGGGCAGAACCGAATGCGGCATCCCAATCATCACGTAGCAGGTACATATCAGACATATAGGTGAGATATACACAAATGGGATAATAATCGCCCAGCTCTTCAAGTATACCAATAGCCTCACTAATATTCTTTTCGGCAATGGTATTTTGCCCCATTTGGGCATAAGCCAGGCCTTTGTTACCCAGATTATAAGCAAGACCTATCTTGGAGTCCAAAGTCTTAAAAAGGGGCCCAGATTGTTCAAAAAAGAGCAAGGCGGAATCGGGTTTGGCAAGGGTTAGATTGTAATAATCCCCCAAATTCTCCAAGGTACTGGCGTAGTTCAAAGAATCATCAACTTCCTTTAGGATGGGGAGGGCATTTTTGTAATACCGAAGGGTGTTCTTATCGTTTCCCATTACCTGGTAGACCCCGGCAATAGAGACATACAATGCCCCAAGTTCTTTTTTTCTTTCGGCTTCTGTTGCTATATGTATACCTTCCAAATAATTGGCCAAAGCACGGCTTAGATCTCCTTTATACGTAAGGCTATTCCCTATTTGGTGAAACCCTTTAATGATAAAACGGATTGAATCAACAGCTTGGGCCCTGCGCAAGAGCTCTTCGCTATATACTAATGATTTTTCAGGATTCGGATGCTCAAAGGCAAGATCATTAAGCAATTGCAATCGGTCTTTTTCTTCAAATTTTCCACTGGTATAGATCAATTCGAGACTATCAGCCGCGACCTGGTCCTGCCCATAAAGCCCGAAAACAGTAACAAAAAGAAAGCCCAGCGTGAGCAAGACTTCCCTTGTGTATGTCAGTTTACAAAAAACAGATCGGCGTTTTAACATAAAAATCCGATTACAAAATCCATAATTATTTTCCAACTTTGATTCTTGGATCAATTTCAAAACTTGATGCCCCAATGCTGAACCTTATGATATATTTATAGGTGTTACCTTTCGATTTATCTTTTACTTTTGCTTTCACTTTTTTCTTCCCCTTATTTATCTTGCCAGGAGTTTTATCTTTTCTAAATACCTTTTCCCTATTAGGTTTAGTCTCATCAGCAACGATCTCGATCTCATCAATACTTACTGCGGCCCTCGATGATGATGTGCCAACCCATTCTATTTCATCATTCGCTTTTACTGTTATTGTAAAATTTTCATCGTCATCAATGTTTTCAAACGCTGTCCCCTCGCTAACTGTAAAAGAAAAAGCTGCATCCTTGTTACCTTTATTTAATTCATTAGTATCCACATTTAATGTAACTACATGAGGTCCTTGGGCAAAGGAAGCACTACTAAATGTCAATAGTGTAATAACAATTAAAATAAAAAGTTGTTTACTGGTTTTCATAATCGGTTTTTGATTTATTAATAAAATGTAAATTAATACGTATCAACAATAAAATGTAGCAAATAAAGGACGGAACATACGTATTATTGTCCCAATAGCCCTAAATAATTATCCAATCTAGAACATTAAAGGCAATATACCAAAAATTAGGTCCAAGGCACAATATCACCACAATTGATCAAGGATAGAAATAAAACTGAGAATTCTAATGTATTTACTATTTTAGTTGATTGATAGGCTAAATGGATGAAAAACTATCAATCAACTAAAATTAAATTGTATGAAGCAATCACAAAAATCCAAAAAAGAGGAAAAGGCAAGAGATTGGGTCAAGCGTCCTCCCATGTCAGGGGGCCATACAGAAGAATTAGTAGATCATTATTGGGGCAGTATCAGTTATATGGTAGAGCTAATTAGAGCTTCAGAAATAAAGGCGGGTCTGATCCTGTCATTCTATGGAATTTTATTGAACTTTGTCTTCCAGAGTATTGAATTGCTGGTGGAGCAGGCAGCAACATATCAATTACTATATGTACTATTGGGATTATGGTTTATTGTTACCGGGGGATCAGTTTACTTCAGTATTAAATGTTTTATACCACATATTGAAGCAAAATATGATAAGAATGTATTTTTCTTTGGGGATGTTATTTCTAAATTTGGCAGCATCAAGGAATTTTCAAAAACCTTTTATCATATAAGTTTGGATGAGGTTGAGTTGTTTGATCAATTGGGGCAACAGATATATATAAATTCAAAAATAGCGGCCGCAAAATTTAGAAATGTAAATCGTTCAATAAAGCTATTGGCAGTACAATTGGTCGTAATTTTCGTTATTACTGCCTACTACTTGGTTATTATTCCATAATTATAGAAGAATTATCGTTTTAAGCCTATTGTTTTATTCCCAATATTTTATTGAATTCCTTACGTTCGCATTTATAAAATTTGATCAGCCATTTCCTAAAATCGCTTTTTTTAAAAGTATTTGTCATTGTATGTATAATTAGTATTTACCTATTAGTACACCTATGACCTAAATAATCACAAAGATTCTTATAAAGGTTCGGGTTATTTTAATTTTAGGAGTAATCCATTTGAAGTTTAAAGGTTAGATAATGATTAAAGGATAATTCCATACAAAATCCAATGATTATAAGTAAATAAAATCTCCCTTATCAAAGGAGAAATACATCGGGTAGAATGGCTATAAATCAAGCATATAAGCGATGGAAAGATTAAAATATCCCGTTGTTGGCAAGTCGGACTCATTATCCAACGCTGATGGTAAGTTTAAGGTATAGCCCAATTCAAAATCAAATGAGTTCGTAGTTAATTGAAGTGGTAAGTTCACTTGGGTATTGATCAAGTCAAAGACATCATTCCCCAAATAATCGGTCACCATTACCCCATTCTGAAATGTGGTCTGCGCTAATTCCAAAGTTTGTTGCCCGGCAACTATACTTAGTTGTGGCCTTAGTTTTAAATCTACCTTTTTTGTTTTTAGCAACTCAAAAGCTACAAAACTTCTGGAGACAATCTGAAACGAATTATCGTCTCCGAACAAATAGGTGCCAGTAAGTTGGGTCCCAAAAGTCCTTTTCTTGTTCTTTATGCCCAGTCCTAGACTTATGTCATTGGTAAAAGGGTTTTCCACGCCATCGGAATAAAAAAACCTTGAATATGAAGCATACAATCTTACCGAATTCTTCTTGTCCAGGTAGGTGCCATAACCTAAAGTTGCGGTGCTGTAATCCCAATGGGGCGTAAACTCACTATAATAGACACCCGATAAGCTTGCAAAGTACCCTTTGGAATGCATATAGGAAATCTGGGGACGTACATTGTATTGGTCAATACCAATATCACGGCCAGAAAAATAGGTATCATTAGTATAATTCACGGAAAGATAAAGGAACTGAAAATCGGTAATAGATTCCATAAAGGCCTCCATATCTTGGTCTTCTAGGAGAAGATTGTCGATTATTTCGTCCACTTCATTTTCACCAGAGGTTTTCTCTTGGGAAAACACACAGGGCAAACCCAATACAATCAACCATAAAGTGAAAAGTTTTTTCATATATAAAAACGAGCACAAGTAATCAATACATTTTCATGATCACCTGTACTACATGTAAATCACGATTTAATTACCGTTTTTTGATTTCTGTTTTCTTTTTTCCTTAACAGATTCACGCAACTCATTCCTGTTCTCACCTTTTCTAGTGTTCATTCTATCACGTATTTGCTCTCGTTGTTCTTCGGTCAGTGAAGCTCTGAATTGTTTTTTCAATGCTTGTGCCCCGGACCTATTCTCCGCGATTAAAGCATTCTGCTCGGCGGTGAACGATGCGACCAACATCTCTTGTCTTTCTTTTTTTGAAAGTGCTTGGTTTTGCAAAATGGCCAACTGTTCTTCATTAAGACTGGCTTTAATGGCTTCTCGGTTCGCTCGGACCAATTCACGTTGGGCCTGCAGAAGTTCGTTTTGATCTTTTGTTAAGTTTTCCATATCCCATTTTTCCTGGGCCCATACGTTCGAAACCCCGGCGATCAGCATAAATAGGATGGCGACAATTATTTTTATAGCTTTCATGATTTCGTATTATTATTTGAAATTGAGTTCATCGGATATTGCCTCTTCCAACATATAGTTATTTACAAATTCATCAATTTCAGTTTCCTCAACAAAAAGTGAGGTAATTAGAATATCTCTTTCACCTAGTTCAGCATCTTCGTTCACCAATCCCTCGTTATTTAATCGTTCAATTGTATCCGATACAATTGCGGGGATTGCATCGACCTGAGGAACCAAGTTTGTTCTATATATTGAAATTACAATCAAAAGTGCAATGGCAGCTGCAGCGGCCCAGAATATTTTATTGCTGTATAAGGATACTAGTTTACCCTTATTTTCATTGCCCACCTTCTCCAAAATTTCAATTTTTGATTTGGAAAAATAATCTTGAGGTATATCAAGGCCCAAATCTTTGGTATGGACGCTCTGCATTTTTTTATCCAAGGCCTTTTGGTCATTGGCACTTTTCTCCATATTTATTTTTTTGTTCAATGATTCCATACTATTTAGACCTTGTTTTTTGTTAAAAGTTCAACAGCAAGTATTTTTTCCTCAATATGTTTTACCGTATTGTAATAACTAGATTTTAATGTTCCTACCTTTATTCCAAGAATATCGGCCATTTCACGGAACTTTAAATCATCATAGTATTTCATTTGAAATACTTTTCGCTGTTTTTGTGGTAGTTCTGATAATATCTGCTGTAATTTTAATTGCACCTCACTTCCCTCAAAATAAACATCCTCTGTCAAAATGTTCAGGTAATTGTTGTCCTCATCATCCAAAGACTCGTGGTGTTTCTTCCTTTCATTTTCAAGAAACCTAAGCGATTCATTATGTGCTATCCTATACATCCAAGTACTCAGCGAGCTTTGTTGTTTAAAACTGGGAAGACTCTTATAAATCCTTAAATATGTATTTTGAAGCACGTCATCGGCATTTTCATGAGTAAGCACCAATTTTCGAATATGCCAATACAAGCGCTGCTGATAAAGATCCAATAATTCGGCAAATGCCTCGTCCTTATATCTTCTGCTGGTCAATCTTTTAATAAAATCAGCTTCGTTCTTCAAGGTTGGGTCAATTTTAACTCCAGGTTACTGCTTTTACAAATGCATCATATTGTTTAGACCCCGAAAACAGAAAATAGTTTTGAAAGGACCTATTTTTTGACCTATAAAGTTACGTTTACGGAGGTAGAAAAGAGCTTGTTCATAGCAAAATTCGTACAACGACATTTTTAACATTTAGGTTTAAAACTATTGGCATTAGTGCTTTTTTTTAAACCTTTTTATCATATGTCTATTTAAGATTCAAAAAATAATCCATCAAAGCATGAGCAGAGACCTCTCCCTTTTTCTTTATAAATTCCCTAGGGGTTTTATCCCCGATTTCATAAGTAATGCCAGTAGCGCCAAACTGCCTATTGAACCACGCACTTGAAGTAGGTCGTGTACCTTTTCCTGGGCTTTCATTTATATCCTCCATATTCAATGAAACTCGAATCTGCTCTAACCATGTTTTTGTGAAATCGGGAATCTTTCTTTTTACCGATTCATGTGGAGTGTAATAAACATCATGAAAAGTGCTGTGAAAATCGAGCCCTAAAAGCACATTGTTTTTATGTTCTTTGGTCTCATTGACCATATGTTGGGTTATTTGTGCTATTTCAGGTTGGTGATAGGCACTCCAATCCCTATTTAAATCAACACCTCCTGTGTTATGTCTAAAATGCCCCAGATCAGCTCCATCAGGGTTCATAAGCGGATATACCATGAGTCGATACCGTTCAAAAAAACCATTTTCACCCCCTACTTCAACAAGGGTTTCTATAAAGGCTTTCATGGCAAAAAAACCTGTGACTTCTGGCGGGTGCTGCCTGCTGATAACAATTATCACAGGTTTGTTCTTATTATCGCCCTTGGTTATATTCATATGAAATAGCGGCCTGCCTTGGCCACTCTCGCCAGCTGTTCCTATGGTCACCAATTCATTGTTCTTGAATGAATTCATCCATGCCCCGACCCTTCTAGTGTCCTGAATTTCCTGAGCGGCTACCCAGAGCGTATCTTTATCAATATTAAGTTTTATGGTTGCCGATGTACTATCAATACCCAATTGAACCAAGGTGGAATCCAAAGCTTCCCAATGTTCGCCGTCCGAGCTTATTTTTGGATTGTACCTATGCCAAAATTCCCCATATTCCAAACGTACATTCATCGTCCTTGCTTCTTTGGCCCATATTTTAAAGGCATACCATGGACTCGGGTTTATAGGCGCGTTTTCGGGCGTTATTGTTGCCTCGTACAGGCTGTCATTTATCCTATCGAATTTGTTCAACCTTGCTCCAGGGAAATTATTGGTAGCACCCACCCCATCAATCAAATAAGTAAATGATTCCTGATACTCAATGGCCCTGGTTTCAGTATCTACTGGATTGATATACTTGTGGGTCTTCAGTTTTTTATACTGCCTTGGCGTAGCACATGATGCTACAACCAAAACAAGTAATACAAGCGTTGTGTACTTCATAATTAATACAGCTTATTTGGTAATTGATAGCGATCTAAAAACATATTAATCGCTCAATGTTGTAATTGGAGTAAGTTCAACTTTTCTAAATTCAACTTCTGAACCTTCTGCCTGTAAAGCAATTTGCCCATTATCTGCCGTGGCATTGTAACCATAGTTGACCAAATCGCCATTTACCCAAACTTTAATTTGATTTGTAAGGCATTCGATCTTCATATGGTTCCACTCTCCCAAAGGTTTTTCAGAATCATCTGTCAAATTCAATATACGGCGCTTTTTACCTTCGGTTATACCCCACTCTTCTTTGGGGCCCCTACGCTCCACCATATTATCTACTTCAATATCTTGAACAATAACCCAAAAATCTCCGGCATTTTCATGCATCATTTGTACTTCTATCGATTTTGGGAACATTTTGTACAATGCCCTAGGCGTTGATGCAAATACCAAAACCCCGCAGTTACCAGGTTCCCCTGCAAAACGATATTCAACATCCAATCTATAATCTTTGTATTCTTTATCAGTAATGATATGGCCTTGTGGCGTTCCTAAACTTACCAGCATACCATTTCTTACAATAAACGGATTAATAGCTTCAGGGATACTGTCCATCATAGGGACATCTATATGCCAACCCGTCAAATCCTTTCCATTAAAAAGGCTAGTGGTTTGTTGTGAATTACAACTTGAGATTAAGATAATCAGCAATGCTAAAAAGGGAAGGTTTTTCATGATGTGGTTAATTTTAAATGTTATGGTAAATGGAAAGTAGTACATTCTTATGATATTTTTTATTTCGTTTTGGACAATTCATCAATATTCCAATTAGGTAAAATACATTGCTCATTTAAATTATCAAGCATTTTTTCAAAGTCATTTAAACTATGTTGCATCACATTGGAATCTTCTGAATGACATTGCAAACAAGCACCGACCAAAAGCAATCGTTGCTGTTCTTCAATGGACAGTGGCCTAAAATCTGTCCTTGTTGAATTGATCTTATTTTGGTTTTTACCATCTAGGAATCCTACCCAGGCATCCTCTGGTAAATCGTCATTCGAATTTAAAGCATAATCCGGTTGAAAGTGCCAAATACCCTGATCATTTTCTATTTCGTAACTCAAATCGCCAGAACCATATCCCAAAGCAGACGGATTGGTATGGCAAGATTTACAATCCCTTACCTCTTTGGTAGTCGTATGTGGTGAATTAGGGGCATACAATCTATGAAAGGCAATATCCTCGCTAGCCTTACCACTTTCAAAACTGCCCTTATCAATAGTCATAATCATCCCTGGAATGGCCGGTTCAAATTGTTTGCCCTCATCTGATTCCCTAACGCCAAGCGCTGGATACGATGTCAAAAATTCAGCAACATGTTCTACCCACTGCCCCTTAACGTCTTTTTTGTCCAATAAGTCAAAACCATTTATATCCTCTTTATCATACACATTATGACAGCCAATACACTTATTCGTCCAAGAGGAATGGCATGTTGAACAACTAACCGTTTTATGCGCGTTATCTCTAGAGCAAACTTCGGATTGGGGTTTTATCTCATGTATTTCACCATCTTTCTTACCAATTAAATACACTTGACCCTCATCAACATATGTATTTACCAATGGATGTTTGTCTTTTTGGGCAACCAGAATATTTTTATCGGAATGTGAATACTTTCTATGCATAAACACAAGAAGGGATTCATTGTCCAAAGAATCATAAACGATCGTTTCGGGCTTTTCATTAAAATGACAGTCAGCACATTGTAAAGCCACCGCCTCTTCTTCATGGGCATATACTTTGCCATCTCCCATAACTTCATGACTTGAATGGCAATCTATACATAGCATTCCTTTGGCATGGTGTACATCTTCATCCATTTTGGCATAAACCCTCAAATCTTCCAGAACGCGATAACCTGGTTTATCTTTCACCTCATTTGCATCCAACAAAGTTTCGTGCCAGCCTTCATAATTGGTTGAAATTCTACTTGATCTACTATGGCAACCAAAACAATGGGTGTCATTCACAAAAATATCTGTTGATGGATGTATTTTAGGGATGTTTTTTTTGTCTGAATCAAGATACGCAATCAAGTCTGTCTTTGCCTTCTCCGAGTAGTTCAAATGGCATGCGATGCAGCCTCCTCCCCTGCTCAGCTGATTAATCTCACCTAATTCGATCTTTTCAGCTCCCAAATGGCAATTGGCACACAAATCCCTTAAATGTTTTTCGGCAGCTGTGTATTGTATTTCCTCTATGTGGAAATGGTCATTGGGAGTTTCCACTTCACCAAAAATGTATTTATCAACGGCAACTATTCCGCTGTTCGTACTCATCAGGGATTTCTTGATTTTTGACAACTCACTGGCATGGCATTTACCGCAGGTCTGTTCTGCATTACTCAGATTGCCAGGAATCAATACCATGCCTTCATGCGATTTATCCTTATCTTCTTCTAGGCCATTTCCCAAATGGCAACTCACGCAACCTATTAATTTGGGATCATGGTAAGCTGAAAATCCCGTGGTATTGGCATGACAGTTTAAACAACTTTCAGATTGATTCGATATTGGAGTGTACTCGGAATCAATATTGATATCTTTTTTTCCAAAATCAGAATACTTGATTAAAATAAACATGCTGATTATAACAATCAAGAGTCCATAAGGAGCATATTTTTTAATTATATCAAAGTAGTTGTTTTTCATTCAGTTAAGTATTCCCTACAACAAAAATACAACATAAATCAAAGAGGTTCTTGTTTAATCTATGTAACAAATGTTACACTTAACGTGTTGATTATATGACATTTATCATGAATCCTTGCTTATTGCCCTTGTAATTTTACATCATAATTTTGATTAAGAATCTATGAGTACTTCCAGAAGGAAATTTATCAAAATTTCTGCATTAGGACTTGGTGGTGTCGCCACCGCCGCATCAACTTTCAATTCCATTGGCGTAAATTCCTATCTAGAGGATTTTGCTTTGCAAGATGCCATGAAAAAACTAAAACAAACGGCAACATATTGTGAAGTTTGCTTTTGGAAATGCGCCGCTTGGGTACATGCCGATAATAAAGGTGCGATTCAAAAAATAATTGGAAATGATTTAGATCCCCACTGTAATGGTAGATTGTGTCCTAGAGGAACAGGCGGCGTAGGTATGTATACAGATAATGATCGCCTTAAAACACCATTAATACGGAAAATAGTAAATGGGGAAACCACATTTGTTGAGGCTAGCTGGGATGAGGCATTAACACTTATTGCCTCAAAAATGAAAGGCCTTAAAAATGAGTATGGCCCGGAGAGCATGGCGTTGTTAAAGCATGGATCTCCAGGAAAGCATTTTGAACATTTATTCAAGGCCTATGGTTCAGACAGTATTGCAGAACCCGCTTATGCCCAATGTAGAGGTCCAAGGGAGACCGGGTTTGGATTAACTTTTGGGTCTTGGGTCGGTTCACCCGAACCAACAGATATTAGAGATACAAAATGTTTGGTGCTAATTGGTTCACATATCGGTGAAAATATGCACAACACACAAGTACAGGAAATGTCAGACGCCATTGATAATGATGCCACGATTATTACTGTGGATCCGAGACTTTCTACCGCTGCAAGTAAATCACAACATTGGCTGGCTATAAAACCTGCCACGGATATAGCATTACTACTTTCATGGATACATGTTTTGATCGATGAAAATCTTTACGACAAAGCCTATGTTGATAAATATGCCACTGGGTTCAATGAATTAAAAGAGCATGTAAAAGACTATACCCCTGAATGGGCGTACGGAGTTACCACCATAAAACCAAAAGAGATAAGAAAAACGGCTAGGGTTATGGCAGCTGCAGCACCTTCGACCATAATTCATCCAGGACGTCATGTAACTTGGTATGGCGATGACACCCAACGTGCAAGAGCTATCGCCATTTTAAATGGTTTGTTAGGCTCATGGGGTCGTAGAGGTGGCTTTTACTTCAAGGAAAAAATAAGTATCCCGAAATTCCCGCATCCGCCCTACCCTAAACCTAAATGGGGATGGGAGCAAATTGGTGAAAATTATCCGTTTGCCGAAATGGGAATCACTAATGAATTGATTAGGGCGAGTATTCCTTCCAAAGAAAATAAATACCCAATTAAAGGTTGGGTAGTCGCAGGGACTAATTTGAATAATTCCATACCCAATAAGAAATTATTGGAAGAAGCTATTGATTCCCTTGAATTTATGGTGGTTGTTGATACCATGCCCATGGAGATAACCGGTTATGCCGATGTGGTATTACCCGAATGTACCTATTTAGAGCGTTATGATGATATTAGATCTGCAACGAATAGAGAGCCATCGATAGCATTACGGATGCCAGCAGTGGAACCTCGGTTTGATTCTAAACCGGCCTGGTGGATGGCAAAACAAATTGGGGAAAAACTAGGGCTTCACGATTATTTCAAATACGACGATTTCAAAGAGGTGATTTCATGGCAATTAGCAAAATTAGGGACTTCTTTGGAAGAAATGGAAAAAATTGGGGTCAAGAAATTCAAACGCAAATCAGGTTCAATGTATCTAGTTGAAGGCCAAAATTATGAGTTTCCCACCGATAGTGGTAAAATAGAATTTTATTCTCGGCAGTTAGCGGCATTGGGCTTTGATCCCATGCCAAAATACACGATACATCCTGAGCCGGCAGAGGGCTTCTATAGGCTAAACTATGGGAGATCACCAATGCATACGTTTAGCCGAACAGTGAACAATCCAAACTTGAATGACCTAAAGAGCGAAAATGATCTGTGGGTTAACCCTAAGGTTGCTAGAATCTTAGAACTAAGGAAAGGGCAATATGTTTGGTTAGAAAACCAAGATGGGGTGCAATCATCCTTCCCAATAAGAGTAAGGGTCACTGAGCGGATTCGTTGGGATTCGGTTTATATGGTCCACGGATTTGGCCATAATAACAAAAAATTGGGAAGGGCCCATGGAAAAGGGGCCAGTGATACTGAATTAATAAGTCAAGTTTCCATTGATCCATTAATGGGAGGCACAGGAATGAGAGGGAATTTTGTAAAAATACTAACTGAAGACCCAGCAAAAACAATAGCGGTATGAGATATGCAATGGTAATCGATACCAAAAAGTGTGTAGGTTGTAGCGACTGTGTAGTTGCATGCCAAACCGAAAATAATGTTCCCATTGGGTATTGCAGGGATTGGATTACAGAGCGAGTCGAAGGTGCTTATCCGAATCTTGAATTGGAATTAAGGTCCGAAAGATGCAATCATTGTGAAAATGCCCCCTGTGTTCGCTGTTGCCCTACGGGTGCAAGCCATATTATCGACGGAGGTATTGTATTGGTTACAGCAAATGAATGCATTGGATGTGGTGCATGTATAGAATCATGTCCGTATGATGCCAGGTACCAACACCCTGATGGGTATGTGGACAAGTGTACATTCTGTCATCATAGATTGGAAAAAGGCCAGCTACCGGCTTGTGTTTCTGTTTGCCCCACAAAATGCATGTATTTTGGCGATTTGGACAATCCCAATAGTGAAGTTTCGCAATTACTCAAAAAAAGAAAACACAAAACCCTAGCTCCTGAAGCTGGTACAAAACCGCATGTTTATTATTTAATATAATCCGATAAAAAATGGAAGAAGAACTATTTACAAGTGGTAGAAATATACCAAATATCGACCCTTCATTACAGATCTGGCATTGGCCAATATCGGTTTATCTATTTTTGGGTGGGTTGGCCGCTGGCTTGTTATTTTTTGCCGCATTATTCACTATTATTAAAAAGGAAAAAGAAACCCCAACAACAGTGAAATATGCAGCAATAATTGCATCTATTTCACTTGTTTTGGGATTATTGGCCCTATTTTACGATCTAACACATAAAATCTATTTCTGGCGACTCTACACCACCGTGAGAATCGAGTCCCCCATGTCTTGGGGAGCATGGGTGTTATTGTTCATAACCCCTTTGTCCATACTATGGGTATTTAGCTATTTCAATGAAATATTCCCCAAATGGAATCTAAAGTTTGGTTTCTTGAAGAAGTTTCAAAAGTTTTTGGTCAAAAATAGAATGAATATGGCCTATGCCTTGATTCCCTTATCGGTTGTACTGGGTATATATACAGGTATTCTATTATCGGCGTTCAATGCCAGACCGCTGTGGAACAATGCGATATTAGGTCCCTTATTTTTAACCTCGGGACTGTCCACGGCTGCTGCAACGATTATCCTATTATCCAAATCACATTTTGAAAGGAATTTATTCAGTAAGATAGATTTAGGCTTAATCATTATTGAATTGGCTTTGATAGTTCACATGATTATGGGGTATTGGGCAGGTTCACAAGTTCAGTTAGAGGCTATGCAATTATTGGTTAATGGCGAATTTACGGTCATGTTTTTCGTATTCGTCATTATACTAGGCTTACTAATTCCGGGGCTTTTGGAAATACTTGAATTAAAAGGCTATAAAGTTCCCGTTGCTGTGCCCGCATTATTGGTGCTTTTAGGCGGATTAATTTTCAGGTTTGTTATGGTGGAAGCAGGCCAAATAACCAGATATCTCTATTAGTAAAA
>RCNC010002168.1_pt1 | contig 13113 bp, 7 predicted proteins | sample 2041301 | NCBI WGS metagenome assembly RCNC01 (sample SAMN09708231, study PRJNA481090) | Marine sediment metagenome, whole genome shotgun sequencing project. | biome: marine sediment; feature: ocean; material: sediment; isolation source: Sewage treatment plant 13A marine sediment (STP13A) ... | reverse complement strand
GAAGAAAAAAGCCCGGGGGGCTTTATCAATGGGTCCGGAAGACTGGATTTTCTGTCAATGAACTGATTGAAGCTGCAGAAATGGCAAGTATGCCTGGTAAAGGAGATATTGACAAGCTCACATCATTACTCTGCCATCCTTTACCGGAGATGAGGTTCTGGGGAGCTATTGGCTTTAACACGCTTGGTTCACAAGGGATCTTTACCCATTGCCCTGAGGAGGTTTTAATGGCCATAAATGATCCTGTGCCTGAGGTAGCAGCAGCAGCAGCAGAGGCTGCCTGTTATTTGGGAGAAAATGAAAAGGGAATATCCAGGTTACTTGAACTGCTGGGATCAAACTTCAACCCGGCTTATTCATCCCTGGAGACACTGACCTGGTATGGAGAGCAAAAAGAGATTCTCAAGGCATATATACCTGAACTTCAAAAACTATTGGATGGAGGGTTTTCAGGCAATCAGGATCGGATGGGACTCGATATCAAGATAAGGTCACTCCTGGTGAACCTGGGGGATCTTCAAATTTCACAGCTATATACCAGGGAAGAAATTGAAAAAGGGATTCGCGTTAATAAGAACCCCCGGAAATTCAGATATCCCCCTGAGAATCTGAATAGGAAATAAATAGGCCTCAGGATTGATCTTCAATCATTTTCAGCATATTGGATAATTCCTCAACCACTTCTTTGTATTCTTCACTTTCTGCTAAATTGATATTCTCATCCGGGTCTTTCAGAACATCGTAAAGCATTCTTGCATGAATCTTATTGTCCTGGTCCGAATATTCAGTATAGGAATACTGATCAGTTCTGACGGTATGTCCATGCAGGGGATTGCCTTCCTGGTACCGGCTGAAGACAGCCGTTTTTCCTGGCAATTCAGGATTATTCATTTGTGGTACCAGGCTCATTCCCTGTAGGCTAGCCGGATGGCTTATACCTGTTAATTCACATAGGGTAGGGTAGATGTCGATAAATTCATTCAATCCTTCAGCAGCTTTCCCACCTTCAATCCATGGGATCCTGTAGATAAGGGGTGAGTGCAGGCTATGTCTGTAGTTGGTGTGCTTGTCCCATAATCCATGCTCACCTAATTGAAAACCATGGTCACCCCACAACACAATGATTGTATTCTTTTCGAGATCCAACCTTTTCAATTCGGTTAGTAATTTTCCAACCTGAGCATCAACAAAGGAGGTTGAGGCATAATACCCATGAATCATTTTTAAGGCTTCTTCATCAGGCATTGGACCTGTATCCGGCACCGTTGAGTAGTATCTTGTTTCTCTCCAGTTATGGATAGATTCGGAGGGAGCATTCTCAGGAGGGAAAGGATTGGGAGCTAATTTAATATCATCTTCGGAATACAAATCCCAATATTTTTTTGGCGCTTGGAAAGGCAGGTGGGGTTTCACATATCCTACACCCAGGAAAAAAGGTTGGTCCCTCTCTGCAGATTCCTGAAGTTTTGATAATGCCCATTGTGTCAGTTTCCCATCTGAATAAATCTCATCGGGTGCATCCGGACTTTCATAAGCAGGACCGGTATTTTGTTCCTTGAGCATATTACGGTTTACTTCAAGAGCATAGTCTCTCCAGTGATCTCCGTTTTTTTCAGGTATTATCGGGTCCTCACTCCAGGCATGGTGGCTATCCTTATTTGAATGGAATATTTTACCACCCGACATGGTATAATAACCATTATTCTTCAAATGCTCGGGCAATGTGGTGGCATAGGGGGCCTCTCTCTGGGCACTGGCCCTGGTCAATGAAAAGCGGTTTCTTTTTGGTCGGATACCTGTTAGTAGGCTTGCCCTGGAAGCACCGCATGTGGGTACCTGGCAATAGGTACTTGTAAATACAATCCCTTCACCTGCAAGTGCATCTATATTCGGAGTTTTCATCTGCGGATTCCCGTAACACCCCAACTGTGGACGCAGATCGTCAACCGAAATGAAAAGAATATTAGGTTTTTCTATACGAGGATAGCTACCAGTTTGCTTTGTTGCTGGAGTATTTCCAATGCAGCCGAATAAAGTAACGGTTGCAGCAAGGAGAATTTTCCCTGACAGTTTTCTGTCAAATTTCAAATTCAATAAATTGAGATTAAGAAAGCTCGCCTTCAAGCGCCTTTTCAAGTTCCCTGGCATGCTGTATGAACTCTTCGACTTTCATCTCCTTGAAATACAGAAGCCCATGGCCTGCTTTTAACAAGAGGCTTTCATTATTATAAAAGTAGTCCTTACCCATTAGTAACTGGAGTTGTTCCAATTGTTCGACCCAGATCCGCTGTGCCAGAAGGCTGAATTTTCCATCATACTGGTAGCTGGGGAATGATGCATGCACCTGGCTGATATAGCAGTTGGTGAAAGACTGATCCATGATGGACAATGAATTCAACGATACAGGGACAACTACATTAATATCGGCAGGATGGAATCTGAACCATACATTCCTGTAACCGATGATGCGCAGTTTTGAAGTATCCGTTTCTTTTCCCCATTCCCTTACAGCCTCTGCAATGGCCTGCAGGACTTTGTAGTGTGTATCCGGACCGCTGCCCTCGGGATCAAAAGCAAGGCTGATGACTGTTGGTTTGATCTTCCTCAGCTCCTCAAGTATGGGGGCAACATCACGGCTTCGATCGGGTTGTTCGGTAAATACATCCCCTTTATAAAAGCCCAGCCTCAGGTGGTGCACCTTTTTTACCGGCACGCCATAATGTGCCCAGATCAGCTCCTCCTCGAATTCCCTGACCATTCCTTTGAGTTTCTGTATTTTGGGTGGATTCTGGCTGCCGTCATAACTTTGTCTCAGGATGGAAAGAATTTCATCAATGGTAAAGTGTAGTTTCTCGAGACTTTTCACTTTCCAGATATCGACAATGGACCTTACAATCCGGTGCGCTACTCCACGTTTCCGTTCTTCCTCATCCTCTGCAGCAATATTGTTAAGATAGTGGCTGACATCTTTATCCCATTTTAATTTGTACCCCGTTTCAAAAAAATCAGGATATTTTGTCATTTGTATTTCTCCAGCATTTATAAAATGCTTAACATCAGTCAGTAAGGAAGTGATGAACATATTGGTAACGGCAGTAAAACCCGAGGTCAATACGGAGAAATAAAAATCATTGGTAGATTCCCTTAACTGCCGGTTGATATGTGGCATGATACCCAGCATGATGTCATCATGATGCGGACCTGTGTGATAAAATACCTGATTCTTTTCCTTTTCCATCCCTTTCAAAATTTTAGCCTGGATAGAATCCTTGACGGACTGGACCGTATCTTCGTCCAGTTTCGGTATCATACTGCAGTATGGATCGCTTTTGAGATCGTCCATGAGCAGGCGATCTCCATATTTATCAATCTTCTGACACAGATCAATGACGGCGCGTTCAGTCTTTTCATGGCTCCATGCACCGGTCCTGTAATAATGGTCAATCCTGTCATGCAACATGTTAGCGGCACCTGTGGTCAGGTAGAAACGTGCATTGGGCAGTTTTTGCAGGGCCGTGGCAGGATATATACTGGTTATTTCACTCTCAAGGGAAGCTTTCACAATGCCTGCTTTGGCCTCCCCGGCCGCGAAGATGATGGCTACAGCTTCAGGATTATAGGTAATCGTTTCAAGACCAATAGTAATGACAAGCCGGCTTCGTGAGACTTCGATTCCGCCAAGATCCCCGGCAGCCACCGCCTGGGTTTCAAAATTGGTAGGTGTTAGTCTCGTTGCAGAATGGTGTTCTGATCCTCGTACATTAAAGGCAATGTGGCCATCAGGACCAATACCCCCCAGGAAAAAGCCAATGCCCCCCATATCACGGATCTTTTCCTCGTAGTTGTGACACCAGTCACTGATCTTTAAAATGGATGCCTGCTGGCATTTTTCAAATTCCGTTTTAGGTTCACGGTAAATGAGTGATAAATCAACCTGAGAATCAGGGAATACTTGTGAGAAATGTTTTCCTTTTGCGAGTGGTATTTCATTGGAATTAATCAGCAGGGATCTCTTTGGATCCAATCCAAATCCCCTGACATAATATTTCTCAACATAGTTGTAGAAACTGTTATGCTGATCAGGATTGATTGGGTAAAACTCATCTATCTGGACAAACTTCAATCCCCCCAGTTCAGGCTTTTTGTCACTTTCCAGCCCACAAGCCTTCCTGATCTCTTCCCCTTTTTTCTTGTTCCAGTTTTCAAGGAGGAAGTCTGTGTATTTAATAAAAAATTCTGGAGTCTTTCCGGTCGGTAGGCTGATTACTCCCTCCGGGTTTTCAAGGACCCACTCCAGGAATCTTAGGGCAGTCATCAAACCCAGTTTAGGAAAATTCTCCACCAGGATATAGGGTGTCCTGGTGGTCATCTCATAATCACCAGCTTTCTTTAAAAAGGCTTTTTCAACCTGAGACAATTTGGTTTCCATTTCTCAAATATTTACAATGCGCATTAAGCTTTATTGTCCACCCTCAGTTTATCAAGTAATATAAACATGAAGACCGTTCCAACTGCCGCAACAATAGCCGTGATGATCCCGGTAAGCATATTACCATATACAAAGCTGCCAATAGAGAACAAACAACCGTATATGACTATTATCCCAATGAATACCATCAAAAGCTGCTGTGGCATTTCCCATTTCTTACCGGCTTCCATTTCATTGATGTCTATTCCATTTTTTTCAGCATGCTGCACAACTTTCTTCCATCCGGGACCTCCGGGATGGGTCAACTTAAAGAATTCATACAGGGTTTCCATTTTCTCCGGTTTCGTAACATAGGTGGTTACCAGCCATACGATGGTTGTTCCTATAACTGCAATCAATAATTTGACCGTGAATGCATCCAGGTTGGTGGTTACTACTGCTTCATCGGGAACAATGAAAACCAGGACTACTGCGAAAGCGGTTGCAAATATCATGGCCACGATCTCTGTCCATGCATTGATCCTCCACCAGAACCAGCGAAGAAGGTAGATGGCACCGGACCCAGCTCCCGATAACAAAAGAATATCAAAGGCCTGGGTGGCATTGTTAAGGAAGGTCAGCGCAAAGGTCCCAGCAATAATCATGAGGGCAACAGTAGTAATTCTTCCAACCCTTACCAGTTCTTTTTCTGAGGCATCTTTGCGTATAAACCTTCTGTAAAAATCATTTACTATATAGGAAGAACCCCAGTTGAGGTGCGTGCCGATGGTTGACATATAAGCTGCTATGATAGATGCCACTACCAGTCCCAGCCATCCGGCAGATAACTTTGACAGCATAACCGGGTAAGCAATATCGTCCTTTAAATAAGTTTCCGTGAGATTTGGGAATTCTGCCCGGATTGAATCCAGGTCAGGGTAAATAATTATGGAGGCCAGGGCTACAATGATCCAGGGCCAGGGACGCAGGGCATAATGTGCAAAGTTAAATAGCAAGGTAGCCCCAATGGCATTTTTTTCATTTTTAGCGGACAACATCCGTTGGGCAATATAACCTCCACCTCCTGGTTCAGCACCAGGGTACCATACGGCCCACCACTGGACCGCAATGGGAATGATCAGCAGGGGAATGAACACGGATGGATTACTCAAATCAGGAAAAAAATTGGCCTTGCTGCCCAGTTGATCCAGCATTCCTGACAGTCCCCCGATTTCCTGCACCTCGGGTTGCCTGATGGCCACAACCGCGGCCAGCACCGCTCCGAACATGGCAATGGAATACTGAAAGAAGTCAGCCCAAACCACCCCTCTTAGTCCCCCGAGCCCCGCATATAGCACTACGATTGCAGAAGCCGATACAACAGTGATCCAGGGTTTGATGCCGAACATTACATCCCCGATCTTAATGGCTGCCAGGGTGACTGTACCCATGATCAGGGTATTAAAGAATACACCCAGGTAGATGGCTCTGAATCCGCGCAGGAATGAAGCAATCTTTCCCCTGTACCTAATCTCATAAAATTCGAGGTCAGTCATTACATTGGACCTCCGCCAGAGCCTGGCATAGATAAAGACAGTGACCATCCCGGTGATCAGGAAGGCCCACCAGGCCCAGTTCTTTGCAACCCCGTCTTCACGAACAAAGCCAGTTACCAGGTTGGGGGTATCGGCTGAGAATGTACAGGCCACCATGGAAACACCCAGCAACCACCAGGGCATTCCCCGGCCGCCTAAAAAGAATTCTGATGTGTTTTTTCCTGCCTTTCTTGAGGCTATGTATCCAATCAAGAGGACAATGCTGAAGAATACAGCTAGAATAATAAAGTCAATTCGAACTAATTTCATGAAATTATCTGTATGGTTTGTTTGTAATCAGGATGAAATTAACAATTATCTGGCAAATTTAACATTTTGCATTCTACAGCCATTAATTACCGGATTTAATTTCTTCCAGAATTTGCCAGGCCATCATTTGCATCCGGGGAATATGGAAAGGACCTTTCCATAAATTACCTTTCAGGGGTACCGATATTCTCCCGTCCCTGTGCAGGTATCCATACCATTCACCATGTTCGGGATCGGGAAAGTACTTATAAGTCCAGTCATGGATCATTTTGTGCCAGGTGGCGTATTTTGGATCAGCGGTCAACTGGTAGGCCAGCAGGGTGGCAATGATGGCTTCGTTTTGTGGCCACCAGAATTTCATGTCATGCCAGTATTCCTGTACCGGTAGTCCTTTGACATCCCTGAAATAAAGTATCCCCCCATATTCCTTGTCCCATCCGATCTCCCACATCCAGTCCAGTATGGTCGTGCCAATTTGTATCAATTCAGGGTCCTTGTCGCGTTGTTTGGCTTCATTTAAAATAAACCATGCGGCTTCAATGGAATGCCCAGGGCATAACATTCTTCCGTCAAAGTGATCAAGGAATTGTCCATCAATGCCAACGCTTTCAAGGACTGCACTGAACTCGGGCTTCATAAAATCAGTCTCAACCTCTGTTATGGATTGGTTGATATATTTTGTATATCCATCATCTTCCAGATTTTTTCTGAGTTCCTGGGCTGTAACTATTGATACCATCGGTGTTACCATGCCTTTCATGGGCCTGGTATCTGTGAATTTCGGAATACTGAGATCAGGAGTATTAAAATGCCGGATGATCAGATCAAACAAATCCCGGGCCTTTTGTGCGTATTTATTTTCTCCAGTGGCTTTGTACAGTGCTGCAAAAGCGATGGCACCAAAGGTTTCTGTATACACATATCTTCGTTTCCTTATAGGTTTCCCATCACGTGTCAGGTGGAAAAACATCCTGCCATCATTGTCAAATCCATATTTGCTGATGAAGTCAATTCCATGGATGGCAAGATCCAGCCATTCCTGTCTCTGTTCCACCTGGTTATACAGGGTTGCAAGCATCCATGTGAACCTGCTGGTCTGCCACATGCCTTTGTCGGTATCCAGCCTGGAGCCATCCCTGTCAACCGAAAACATGAAGCCACCAAATTCAGTATCTATACTATTCCTGATCCAAAATGGGATAGTATCATTCAGCAGGCCCTCCTTGTAAATTTTGATATAATCATCTATAGAACCTGTTGTCATATTATGTGTTTTAGTAATATTATTTTTCGAGTGTTTTATATGTGAGTCCCGTAATGTCTTTCTTTTCCACAGGGGTAAAAAGGCTTACCAGGTAAGCTATCAGGACAGAGATGGTGATCCCTAAGAAGCCGTATAGCACGAAAGATACTGAACTGTATGCTCTGATTATCAGCAAAATAATAAAGCTCAAGACAAAACCGGCAATGGCCCCTGTGGAATTGATTCTTGGGAAAAATACAGCCATGACAAATACACCCCCCAAACCACCTACAAGCAATCCCAGCATAACATAGAAGTAATCAAGAAGTGAAAGGATATTCCAGGTGGCCATCAACAGGGCCAACAAAATACCGAGTCCCCCGGATACTATCCCTGAAATCCTGGCTACCCTGAGCCGTCTGGAATCTGGAGAATCAGGCCTTAGGTGATTATATATATCCATGGTAAATGCCGTGGAGATAGAATTCACATTTGATGAAACTGTGGACATCGTAGCAGAGAAAATAGCCGCTATCATCAATCCTGCAATACCAATAGGCATCCTCGTCATGATAAAATGAGGAAAAATCGAATCGGGATTTCCCATAGCTATATTCAATTCATGGGGCTGTGTTTTGTATAGGACAAAAAGCGTTGTCCCTATAAAATAGAAAATTATCGAGATGATTATACTCATCGTGCCGTTGAACCATAATCCCTTTGCAGCATCTCGCTGGTTTTTTGTGGTCATGTAACGCTGAATTACAGCCTGGTCGCTGCTATATGAGATCAGGTTATTGGCCAGTCCCCCGAGCAGGACTACCCAGAAGGTGGCCCTGGACAGATCAAAAACAAAATCGAACATTTTCATTTTCTCATGTTCAATGGTTATCTCGATAACTTTGTTAAGACCACCCTCCGTACCGGAAATCATGAATATTACTGCCAAAATTGCACCAGCCAACAAGACAAATCCCTGTATAACATCTCCCCAGATAACCGCTTCCACACCTCCCATCGTACAATACAATATGGTAATTACACCCATGAGTACAATGCAGAGGTAAACATTGATTCCTGTTACCGTCGTCAGGGCCAGGGAGGGCAAGAAGAGGACCAGGGCCATTCGTGCCACCATAAATACCTGGAACAGGATACTGGAAAGGAAACGTGTGGTATAATTAAACCTTTTTTCAAGGTATTCATAAGCCGTGGTTACATTTAATTTTCTGAAGAATGGAAGATAATACCTGACCACGGGCCATACCATGATAAAAATGGTCAATGCTATGATGAAATACCTCCAGTCCGTTGCATAGGTTTTGGCCGGAAGAGCCATGTAAGTAATAGCGCTCAGCATGGTGGCGAATATGCTCATGCCAGCTGCCCACCATGGTATTTTTTGTCCACCTCTAAAAAAGGTATCCGTACCTTCTTCCCGCCTCATGAAATAGTAACCGATAAACACCATCATGAGCAGGTATAATATAACTACCGACCAGTTAATCCATCCAAATTTCGGAGTATACAGGGATTTCCCGAAAAATATTCGAGGTGATCTTATCCCAGGCTTGATTTCCCCGTTCACTACCACGAATCCATTGTCCCATTTTACCATGGTCGCATCGGCAAGTCCGGGAAAAGGGAAATCTTCTACCTTTATCCAGGTTTGGGTAATGGTATGATAAGCAAGTACTTCCCGGTTAATACCAGCTGTAAAAAGAATATGCTGCGTACCCATGGCAATAGCCGATCCACCATGCAGGGATATGGCTTGCTGTCCTTTTGGGGCAATATCTGGCAATTTGGTCCATATTCCGGTCTTGGGATTGTATTCCAGTCCATCCGTTAACATCAATGGATCCTCCTCACTTTCCAGAGAAGCCGAGCCACTGAAAAGGTAAAAATGTTGTTCTTCAGCTGCATTTTGTCCCACGCCAATAGCCTGTAAACGTGGAGGTCCTGGAAAATTTTCAAGAATCTCCCATTCAAAATCATCATCTCCCCATTTTGAAAGGTCCAGGCATAAAAAGGAATTGGCCAAACGGCCATCGGTATATCCTCCAGCCAGGAAGATTTTCTGATCGACCAGGGCACCGGCCATTTTGCTCATAGAAAAAGGTAATGAGGGTAGGCTTTCTGTCTTGATTTGCCTGGAACCCGGGTCCCATTTCATCAGGAAGACCGCAGAGAATGATTCATTATTATTGTTACCTCCAATACATATTACTCCCTCCGGTACCGTAATGCTGACACCATAGGCAGCCTGCTGTGGTATTTTAAAACCAGTATGCCATGTATAACCATCATCCGTATTTTGTTCCAGGGCGTAGGCATGATCATGGTATTTTTTATTGCATCCTCCGGCGATCAGTAATACATTGCCTGACACCCCGACAAAAGGGGCAGCCAATCCCCGCTGAACATCCTGACCAGGGGCGGGGGGGAGGTCAGAGAGTTGTTGCCATTTAAGCTCATTGGTAAATTTGACTTCTCCAAATACAGGCATGAAGAATACCTGGCAGAAAAGAAGTATGGCAAAGGACAGTCTGGTCATTTAATGCCTTATTTATTACAAAATCCAAAGAAGCCAATATCCTCGAGTTCAGCTTTCATGGATTGCTCCTCTTTATTGCTAATATTTTGAATAGGAACCCTGTTGGGCCCACAATCCAGTCCCAGGAACTTCATTATCCTCTTCCCGGCAACGACATTTCCCCTGTATCGGATTAGGATGTTTATGAATTCCTGCGATTTGGCCTGAAAGTTCCTGGCCGTCTTCAAATCACCCTTCAGGAATGCTTCCTTCATGCTAGCATAAATCCCCATTGCATGATTGTAAGTTCCGCCGACACCTCCTGTGGCCCCTAGGGCAAGTCCCGCAAGCAGGGTTTCATCCCGGCCATGCAACATGTCATAATGCCCGTTCCTAAACAGCAAACACTGGTTAAATTCATAAAGATCCTCGTGTGTATATTTAATGCCAGCAAGGTTGGGAATCCTATCATAGGCCTGATCCAGAAATTCAACCATGGAGAGATAAACACCGGTATATCCAGGCATATGATAAAAATAGAAAGGAAGATCCGGAGAAGCTGAAGCCAGTGCTTCACAATAATCTACTAATTCCCGGACCCTGGAAGGTTTGAAGAAAACCGGGGCTATGGTACCGGTGCCCCATGCCCCTATCCCTGCAGCATGTTTTGCCAGTTCCCTGCTCTCATTAATTGTTGGTCCACCAACATGAATTATGTTTTTGAAATCAACAGGACTCGCATTCACCCAAGTCTCGGCAACTTTCTTTCTTTCTTCTGAGGAGAGTAAAAATCCTTCCCCGGATGTGCCACATAAAAAAGCACCATTAACCCCGTTGCGAACATAATATTCTGCGTATTGTGGTATTATATCAAGGTTTACAGACCCATCATTATTCATGGGTGTGAATGGGGCGGAGATGAATCCATTGATCTTTTCCATATACAAATATGCATTTATTGGCTGAATTCCATCACCGCATCCCTCATGGCATAATAATTTTCTACCGGGATGAGTTCATGAAGGTTGTGGCTTGATGACACAATATATCCACCTCCCTTGCCTAGTTTAATCATATGTTCCCTTACATCTGCTTTTACCTCTTGTGGTGTACCATCTTTCAGCACAGTATCAATATTGATATTGCCTGCCAGGGTAATCTCTCTGCCATATTGTTTTTTAATCTCATAGATATCCTGTACTCCCCCTGAAGGGTCAATCGGGTTAAGTACATCCACCCCCATTTTTATGAAATCTGGTATCAAATTATCCACTCTTCCGTCTATATGAAAATAGACATATCTGCCTGCATCACGAATTATGTTGATCTGTTCACGTAAAAAAGAAAACTCCAGTAGTTCTACCTGTTCCCAGGACACCATGGGTCCCGTGGTAGTGATAATGCCTGAACCAACCTTCATCAAATCCATTGGGTATTGAAGGAATATTTCCATCTCACGAAGACAGTAGTCATGAATGGTTTTGATCAGGTCCATCACCAGGTCCAGATCTGCAAGGGAATTCAACAAAAAATCATTGTACCCCATGGCCGTCATGGCTGTAAAAGCTGCAGTCTGTGCCCCACACATTAAACCCATTCCGGTTCCCTCGATAGCTTTGCATGTAGCTTCCAGTTTTTGTTCCAGTTTCCCAAGGTCGGGGAACCATAATTGGTCTAAATCAGCGCGCGTTTTGATGGATCCGTCTTTATAGTGAAGACGGCCCACACTGTCCTGAACGTCTACCCGGCCAAGCCTCCATACATGCGAAAAGTAAAGCATATCATTACCCATCCTGATATTCAGCTCAACATTGTCCATCACTTCCTGTTCAAATGGATGAAGATGATAGGGCAGCTTTTTGCCCAGTATCTGGTTTGCGATCTCCATATCGGGATCAATTTCAAACAGGGGAAGGTCTGGCCGTTCAATATGCTTTATGGCATCCAGGATCCGATTTTTATCTGGTGTTTTCATGTCAGCCAGCTGGTTTCATTCATTAACCAGCTTATCTAATTCTTCCAAGCTGAAACGAACGCTGAGAATATAAGGCTGTTCGCCTTCCTCCCAATGCCCATAGGTAGTAATGATAAATGTACTGTCAGGCAGAAGCTCCATTCCTGGATAGGTAGTATCCCAATCTTTTTTATTGTCCTTGATCCTGATCCGGTACTGACCTTCGGTTCCTTCCAGAATATCCTGGTAGGTGCCGACCCATGCGACCCAGTCTCCTTCTGTGGGACTTCCCAGCTTGTGTTTTGAGGCAATCACATCCATGTTGGATATACCCTCCTGGAGGGCAAGTTTACGGAACGCTGACATGTCTGAACTAACATCCCGAAAAGTGGCCAGTATCCTGCCATCCGGGGCGTAGCGCAAAACATGCCTGTCCCCCGTCAACGAAGCGGGAAGCTCTCTCGGAGTGGTCCAGGTTTTCCCCTCATCATTCGAGAAGATCACATGTGAATTTTTCACCCTGGCATTTTCACGCAGTAATACAGCTATCTGGTTTCCTTCGGGGGACCTGATATAACCAGGTTCACAGAGGTTAATTTCAGACGAACTGTATATAGCCTCAGGAAATGACCAGGTTAGTCCCCCGTCTTCAGAAATGGTCTTATACAGGGTAAAAAGCCGGGATTTATAATCTGCTTCCCTTGCGCTGTACTTTTCACTTCCGTCTTCTGTAAAAAATCGAAGATCATCATGGAATAATGCCATGTACTGCCCCTTTCCTGTTTTCAGAGGAATGACACAGCCCATCATGACAATACCACCCCAGTCCCCGATGGACAAAAGCTCACTCCATGTAAAACCATCATTTTCTGAAAAAGCCATTCTGCAAGGATATAGACCTGAAAACATGATCAGGCGTTTTTTGCCCCCGGGATCAACTACCCTGGATATGGTAGGAACTTCTTTGGATGTTTCCCAGGAGGAGGGTGTGGGAAGCCGTTCACTCCATGTCAGTCCCGCATCATTACTGCGTTTCATAACTATGGGTCCCCTTCCGTGGCCCTTCGGGTATACACAGATCATTGTTTTCATATCTTCCAGGAGAAC
>RCNC010002167.1_pt1 | contig 13114 bp, 16 predicted proteins | sample 2041301 | NCBI WGS metagenome assembly RCNC01 (sample SAMN09708231, study PRJNA481090) | Marine sediment metagenome, whole genome shotgun sequencing project. | biome: marine sediment; feature: ocean; material: sediment; isolation source: Sewage treatment plant 13A marine sediment (STP13A) ... | reverse complement strand
AATGAGCAATGAGCAATGAGCAATGAACAGTAAACAATAAACAGTTAGCAATGAACAATGAGCAATGAGCAATGAACAATGAACAATAGTCGGGAGTCGGAAGGCGGGAGTTTGGAGTTGTACATAGCGTATAACGTTTAGCGCATAGCGATTTTCGGGATATAATTAAATAAATATAAAAGCATGATAAATGTTAGGTATTAAGCAAGCTATAAAGGATAATTTTGTCTTAATTAAAAAAAAGGAATATGAGTAATGATAAAGCGTGTTTGGTTTGTAAAAAATCATCAAGTGAAGTACCGGTGACTAAATTTTATTATCAGGAAAGTGAATTTTATATCTGTCCACAACATATGCCTGTTATAATCCATAATCCTCAAGAATTAGTTGGTTTATTGGATGGTGTAGATAAATTGCAGGGAGGGTAAAAGGAGTCAGGAGTCAGGAGTCAGTAGTCAGTGAACAGTTAGCAATGAACAATGAGCAGTGGTCGGTAGTCGGGAGGCAGGAGACGGGAGTCCGAAGACGAAAGTGGTTAGTCCTTAGTCGTTTGTTGGAAGTTGATAGTTGGTGGTCCGAAGACGGTAGTCAGTGAACAGTGAACAGAAGGCAACCGTGAGTGGTCAGTAGTCAGTTGATGGTTTATAGTTGATTGCAACATCACTGTCCCTAACTTCTTTACCAATGTGCTTCTGAAAGATTCGATGAAATATGGGTTTCATAAATCCGTTTTATTTGCCCCATTTGTTCCAAGGACAATGGGGGTAATTCAGCCGCATGAATGTTCGAGAGCACCTGATCTCGACTTGATGCGCCGGGGATAACACAACTGACTTCAGGATACATCAAAATCCATTTAAGGGCCAAAGCCGATAATTTCATTTCAGTACCAAGAATGCTTTTTATTTCTTCAACAGCTTCGAGACCTTTCCCATAATCCAATCCCGCAAAGGCTTCATTATTACTAAAGACCTCCTTGTTTCTGATGGGGGCACGATGGTCATCTTTGCCAAAAGTGGTTGAGGCTGAGAATTTTCCGGTTAAGAGTCCACTCGCCAATGGTACTCGTGCCAGAATACCTACATTCTTTTTCTTGGCTTCCGCAAAGAAATGCTCTGAGGGGAGTTGCCGTAGCATGTTGAAAATAATCTGTACCGTGGTCACATTTTCATATTCCATGGCTTTCAAAGCTTGATCAACGGTTTTAACGCTTACCCCAAGATGCAATATTTTACCTTCCTTTTTCAAATCATTGAACAAGTCAAAAATTTCTGGACGGTAATACGTTTCTGTGGGCGGACAATGTAATTGAATAAGGTCTATGGTTTCCAGTCCCATATTCCGCAAGCTATCCTCAACATAATTTCGTAATACTTTGGTTTGATACCCTTCGTCGGTATGGGGAGAAATTCTACGGCCGCATTTTGTGGCCACATAAATCCGTTCCTTGCGGGAACGTACAAGGCGACCAACGGCTTTTTCACTTTCGCCATCGCTATACACATCGGCAGTATCAATAAAATTAACGCCATTCTCTATTGAGGCATTCAATATGTCATCTGCATTAGAGTGACTGAAAGGGTTCCCCCATTTTCCTCCTACCTGCCATGTTCCTGTACCAATTTCCGATATTTCAAATCCCGTTTTTCCGAGTATGCGTTTTTTCATAATTACAACTATTTAATTCAATTAGGTAAAGGGACTTGGCAAGATAAGAGCAAAAGCCTAACCATCAACTGACGAAAATCATTGAGTATGCTATGTAGTAAATTGAAACCTCTTTAATTCTTTGGATACTGCTCTAATAGTTCTATGAATATACCCAGGTCTTTTTGGGTATCCATATAGCTATATTCACCGCCGTCCCAGCCTCCTTTTTGTGCCTCAATATATCCCTTCTCTTTAAAAAGGTCCACATAGGTTTCTCCCAACCCCTGTACATGAAAAGCGGCATGGTGTACAACAGCCCCGTTTTTGGCAAGCACCTCTTTCCAATGGCTGTTGGCATCGCCATAGGGTTCTATGAGCTCTATCTGTATATTTTCCAGGGATATAAAGGCCAATTTGGCCTTGGCGTCGGAGAGCATGCCCCTGTAATGGGTGGGATTGTCCTCATGGCCAATGGCATTACTTATTTCAGGTCGTTCAACATCGGTCAATACCTCCATCCATTTGTCGAGTGCATGTTCAATATCGGGCACAACAATGCCGATATGGGCCATTTTGCTATTGGGCAATACTCCTTTTTTAGGAGCTACAGTTCTGTCTGCGACAAAGGCCATTAGACCAATGCACATTAAGACTAAAAGTATATTCGTTTTGTTCATGGTTCAATTATTTTATAGACTTAAAGTTAGTTGCTTTTATACAATAATTCATCAACATCAGTTTGTAACTCCTCATAGGATTCGTAACTCCCGAATCTAAATTTTCGTTGTTCCCCTTTGATGATCAATGTTGCGGGCAAGGCCCCATACCATGATTCATCAATTTTATCTGTCCAGATTCTATAATTTTGATCTTTAAGTACCATTACTTCCGGGACGATGCCATATTTCTGTACATAGGGGTAAATATGGGTTTCCAATCGCGTTGCCTTTTCCAAACTGACCAATAGAATGCCAACATTCTTATTGCTGTATTCGGCATTTAATTTGTTGAAATGCGGCATCTCTTTAATGCATGGTGCGCAGGTGGTTGACCAAAAATTAAGAACCAATACATCGTGGTCCCCAGCATCAATTATGGCTTGAAGCTCTGAAAAGGTTTCCAACACTTCAATAGTGGCATTTGGATTGGTTTCAATGGGCTTACAGGACAGTATAAAAATCGTAAAACCAGCGGCCACTAGGGGTAAGGTATATTTCATACGTATAGCGATTGTTGTAGATGCGTAACAGGTTCAAAGCATTGCCAAACTACTGCACTACGTTGATCGTTGGAACCATAGTAATTTTGGATTTCACCGAATTGGAAATTAAACATGCCCGTTCTGATTTTTGTAAGACCCGTTCTGCCCGTTCACGGTATTTTTCGTCATTGATCGTTACCGAGGGTTCCAAAAGAATTTCGGTCATTAAAAATTTTCCATCCACCTGTTCCAATTTCCCTTTGGAGTTGCAACTGAAATTTGAAAACTCCAGTCTGAAATTTTCCGCTATGGCCAAAAAAGTGGTCATCAAACAACTGCTTACTGCAGCAGTGAACAGATGTTCCGGGGACCATATACCCGGTATTCCTTTGGCAAACTCCGGCGGGGTCGCAACTTCGATACAACTGCCTGCATTGCGGTTCAATTCTGGGGAACACATAACCCCCTTGCGGTCTTGGTTCCAGTTTACATCTACGTTATAATAATGTGGTTCCATAGTATTGGGTATTTTAATTGTTGTATTATCCGTCACTAAAAGCATGGCGAACAACACTGCAAGGTACGGGTATAAACAATATTTTTAAGTAACAAAAGTCACAGAAAATGGAGCGCGTTTTAAATTTTAAATGCCAGTTTCAAAGTTCAGGCATGCAATTGTGGGTTGAGCTAAGTAAGGCTTGTTTTATGGGGCATTTAATGGTTAAGCTTAAGCCCGTATGCTGTCAAGGTATCGCCAATCGCTATGAGTTCTTTATAACCCTCTTCGTCAAGTTCTGTATTGACGATTAAGATCCGCCCAAGATTGGTCGTAGGATCAAAAAACATATGGGTAGAGACCCCTGGGTCACCACCAGAATGACCAATTTGACCATTTGCCCGAAAGCCCATAAAAATACCAGAATTGTGCTCGTCGCCAGAGGGTTCTTCACCATCTTTATTACTATAATGAGCAGCATTCAACTGCTTTTTAAAGAGTTCGGAATAACTATCGGCCTGCAACAAAGTGCCTTTCCCCATAAATCCTTTCATTAATTCATTGAGGTAGACCGCCAAATCGCTGCTTGATGTAGTGAAACCACCATCAGGATAGGTAATCAAAGAATATAGCGGGAATGCTGTTTTGGTATCTTCATATAAAACGGAATGGTCTTCCATATGTATCATATCAAAAGACCAACCGGAGGCGGTCATTCCCAATGGGTCTAAAATATGGGTCTGGGTGAAATTGGGCAATGGGGTTCCTGTGGCTCCTTCCAATACCTGTGCGGCAAGGGTAGCGGCTACATTGGAATATTCATAATGCATGCCTGGGGGGGTATTTAAAAAGCCATCTTTTTGATACCATGCGCCTTTGTCAGAAAGTATCTTTTCCAGGAAGTCCGGCAAGGGAATACGGGTCTCTGGTCCGTTGAAATAATCGGGTATGTTGACCACTGTAGTGTCTATATCTTGTATGGGGTCTTTCATCACATAGGACATTCCGTAATAATCGGTATCCAGAATTGAAGAAGTGTGGGTAGCCAAATGGCGTATGGTGATAGGTACGTCAGGGTAGTGCGGATTTTTTACCTCATAGGGTAAATAGTTATTGATGGGGTCATCCAAATTTAACTTTCCTAATTCCTGCGCTTTGAGCAAGGAAATTCCAATAAACGTCTTGGAGATAGAGGCAATATTCTGTACCGTGTTTTTGGTATAGGGTTTCTGGGCAATTATATCGGCTTGGCCAAAACCTTTGGTGTACAAGATGGTCGAATCATTGACAATGGCAACAGAAAACCCATTGATAAAACCTTGTTCGTGGATCTTATTAAGCGCCGCGGTTAAAGAATCAGTTAAACTAATAAACTGTTCATCTACTTTCGTCTCTTGTTTGTTGTTTGTCTTGCACGCGAACATCAATACCAGACATACTACCACGATAATTTTATTCATACTGCTCTCTCTCTCTGTTAAGAACGTGAATATACGGTATAAAAGATTTGGGCATCAATTTGATGTAATACTGCAGGAACTAAATTTTCTAGCTGTGCCAATAGCATGGTATATACATTGGTCTCGCCGAACTTGCCCGCAAGAAGTGCATAATGGTCGCTATCAGCCAAAAACAAATGGCCCAAGTCAGCCGAACTAATCTCAAAGGCTATTTGTGCCTTGACCTTGTTCTGCAAATGCAAGTTTAGCATGTCTAAATCGAAAAAGCATACCTCAGGGTTTTAGTCCAATTGTTGCTTCGTCGGTGGGCATAACGATTACCTAACTTTTGCCAGTGCCGATAACCAGGACCTGATCTGACTAAATAGTGTAAATTTTTCGATGACCCGTAATTGCCCATTAAAGCCCCATTTATCCCTTTCCTTTGGATTGTTGAGCATTGTTTTTAACGTATTTGCCAAACGGGGAATATCTGTAGGGTCGCTGTTTATTTTTCCATTGATATCGTGCTGCACCTGAAACCGCAATCCTGCAGCACCCGAGACCAAGACCGGTCGCTGTTTCCACATAGCTTCGGTGGCCGTTAACCCAAACCCTTCTTGAATGGAATTTTGGACGACGATATTCGAAAAGCGTTGTAGGGCGTTTACAATCAATGCATTTTCTTTGGGATTGTCCAAGGGTAGCAGTAGTATGGCAATATCATCCTGTAGTTTGGGATCAATGCTTTTGTACTGCCCGATCAACTCGTTCAACACTTCCTCTCCTTCAGGATCGTCAGATACATACGCAGGATCGGGTCCACCCAAGATCAGTCGGGTCGCTTTAATTCTTTTATAAGAGACGCTTGAGTTATCTTGCGACGCTTCATTTTCCCTTTTCATCAAAATAAATGCGTCCATCAATTCCTTAAAACCTTTTAGCCGGTCCCAACGGGAGATTTCGGTAATAGTAGGCCTGTAAATAATATCCAAATTACTATGATGGTTTACGGTGTTAAAGCTGCCATCAGGCATTACACGGCGTGCCTGATGTTTGTAAAATTCGTAGAGCAAGGGTTCACGGCCATTGACGATTCCTCCTTGTAACAAAATGCTGATGCATTTGTCTGTATGTAGGGCCCTGTTCTTATGGCTCAAGGGATCGATCGCAGGTGGTATAATGGAAGTTTTGTTCTTCAATTCATCAGGAACATAGGAGGGAAGGCTGAAAACGAAGTGGTCGTAAGAATCATAGTAGGTCGATAGAAAGGACCATACTCCTTTGGTGGTTTCATTTTGCTCCTCCAAACCAATATGACATCGCCATATGGTCTTTACATTCCGCTTTTTGTTGATCATGGCAGCGAGTGGCATGGGTTGTGGATCATGGATTACTACCAGGTCACCATCCTGTATTGCAGCAATGGCCTTATCTGCGTTCTGTGCATTTACTTTTTCGAAAATGGCGCGATCCCCGTCGGTGAAGATACCGTCGCCACTACCATGTATGGCGTTATGGATTCTTTTGGTCAGATTGAAAAAAGCCTGTTCGCTTGCTTCAATGACCATCCACTCAATCTTTACACCAAGGGAGCGCATGATCCGCATTTGACTGGGAAGCATCTCTGCCACACCACCACCAGTTGCTGTTGAATTGATCATCCATATGGTACAACCTTTAAGGTCGACAACGGATTGTTTTGTGGTTTCCAAAAATTCGTCCACCAAATTAGTTAAACTACCATACGCTTTGTAGTCCTCTATTTTTGCGCCTTCCTTTACTTTTATTTTTTGCATGCCTTGATTTGTTTAAGTATTGGTTTGTTAAAGTTAATAAGATTACTTTGGATATGTTGGTAAATGTGGTAAAAAGGAAGTTACAAATTTTGAGTACTATTTAGTAAGTGGCAGGGTTTTAAAAAAATCCCAAATAACATCACAGGCCACGATATCGCGATTGGTCTTCCCAATCCAGCGTTCCCCCAAATATTGTTTGCCCCCGGGCCAGGTATGTCCACCCTTATTGACGGTGTACAATATCAAAGCTCCTTCTTCTTTGCAATCGGAGTATTTGGTAACACTTACCGTGGTGCCATCATCAACAGTATCAGGCAATTGCATCGTATTTTCTTTAATCTCACAGCCGTTTTTATCTTTCCAGAACTCCACAATTTTATCCGTGGAAACGATTTCACCCCTTGTTTTCCGAAATACCTTGATTTGGCCACCATCATAAGGCACCAAAGGGTCATCGGTACCATTCATTACCATTACAGCCACGGGTTTCTCAGGCATACACTTGGGCAGATAATCTTTCGAAAGGGATGCCGTTAGGATAGCGCCACCCCGAAATATATCGGCACGATCACACAATAATCGGGACGACATAAAACCACCATTGGACATTCCTGTCGTGAAAATTCGCGTAGCATCTATCTTGTGCTTTTGTTTGAGTTCATCTAGGATGGCAATAATAAAGCCCACATCATCAATATCTTCTTTCCATGCCAGTACATCCTCTAATTTGCGACCGTCGTTCCAATTTTTGTTTATGGCATTAGGGTACACCACGATGAAGCCGTCGCGATCTGCCAATTCATTGAATCTTTCAAAAGTGATGCCAGGTGTGCCTTTGGCCGTACCGCCACCACCATGTAGGTGAAAAAGTAAGGGAAGCGGACCATTCATTTTTTCTTTTGGTGGTAAATGCACGATATAACCACGCTCACGACCGTCAAACTCTATCCTGTGGGTATGGTCATTGGTATTGAGACCGCGCCCAGGAGCACAGGCATTGAAGTTCAGTCCTAGCACTGTTAATAATCCAAAAAAAAGTACAACTAAAGATTTCATGATGTTATTTTAATCAAAAGGAAGCAAATTTGGTTCCAAAAGTGTTTTTTTGGCTTTTTGGGAATTGAAGATATCAAAATCATAATGGGATTGCATCAATCCTTTAAAATCATATTTCAATTGTGGGAATTCAGCGATGAATCTTTTAAATTCAGTGGTCTTGCTTTTTAGCATAAAATGATACACGGCTTTCACTGCGGCAACGGTCAAGGTGGTATTGTATTTGTCGTTAGCCCCTAAGTGGGTGACAAAGGCCACCAATTGGCCACAAATATTCTTGATGGCCTGATCATGTCCGTATTTCCCAATATGGATATAAGCCAGACGTAAATGCGCCTCGTGACTAAATAGGGTAGGGTCCAGCTTGCAGGCTTTGAACTGTTGTTCAAATTGAGTATCGCTAAGCTCAAAATGACTTTTCATAACGCCCTACAATTTACGGTTAATATCCGATTGCCCCGCCATCAGGTCTGGAGGAGTCTGCGGCTCCTGTAAATATTTTTTTCATGGGGTCATAGGTAATGCCCATCAAAGCACCCAAATTACTGTATTCTTGCATCGTATGCCCCATTGCTTCCAGTGCTTTTCGGGTATCGGGAGATAACAGGTGTTGCTCGTAGATGATACGGTCTGGTAACCACTGGTGGTGTATTTTCATGGCTTCTATGGCCTTGTCGACACGCATATCATATTCCAACACATTAAACACCGTTTGGAAAACCGTATTGATGATGGTTCTTCCGCCAGGGCTTCCAATGACTAAATAGGGCTTGCCATTTTTGCCGACTATGGTGGGAGTCATGCTCGACAGCATTCTTTTTTCGGGGGCCACCAAATTGGGAGCCGTACCAATTTGTCCGTTACTTTTGGTAATCCCGGGTTGTGCATTAAAGTCGCCCATTTCGTTATTGAAAATGAAACCCAATTCTGGCGAGCCCATTTTTGACCCATAGCTATACTCCAAAGTATAAGTAAGCGAAACGGCGTTTCCGTCCTTGTCCATCACTGATAAGTGGGTAGTACTATCCCCATCGTACAACTGCCCAAATTTGGTAGTATCACTAACCGATGCTCGGGTCATATCAATCGCTTCAAATCGTTTTTTCGCGAATGCCTTTGAGGTCAATTTTTCTAGGGGCATATTTAGATTGAAATCAGGGTCTCCCAAGTGCTCGGCACGATCTGAAAAAGCCCTACGCATGGCTTCGGCGACCAGATGCACATATTCGGTGGAGTTGAACTCTATTTCCTCAAAATCGGCCTGTTCCATTAAATTCATCATTTCAACAAGGGCAACACCGCCAGAACTAGGAGGGGGCATGGAATAGATATCATAATCCTTATAAGAACCTTTGATAGGTTTGCGTTCTATAGCCTCGTATTTTTTCAGGTCTTTTTTAGTGATGATGCCTCCATTTGCTTTCATCCATTTGGCAATTTTTTTCGCGACTTCACCTTTGTAGAATCCGTCTTGGCCTTTATCTCGAATCAATGCTAAAGTGTTTGCCAATTGGGGTTGTTTCCAGTGTTCATCGGGTTGCACCACATTACCTTTGTCGTTTCGGAAATAGGCGTCCATGAAGTGATTTTCGTTTCCTTCTTTGGTGAAATGTTCAGCGGCAGCAAAAAGTGACCAGTTGAATGGAAATCCGTTTTTGGCTTGATCAATGGCAGGTTGCACCAAATCGACCCAAGGGAGTTTTCCGTATTGTTGATGTGCTTTGTAGAGTCCGGCTACTGTGCCAGGGACCCCGATTGCTTTTATGCTATTATGGTTGCTATTGCCAATTAGGTCCCCGTTGGTATCAAGATACATATCATTGGTTGCGGCCAGAGGGGCTTTTTCACGAAAATCGATGGTTGTTACCTTTCCGTCGGCATTCATAAAAACAATGAATCCGCCACCGCCGATATTTCCCGCGGAAGGGTGGGTCACCGCTAAGGAGAATGCCGTTGCTATGGCAGCATCAACAGCATTCCCCCCTTTTTTTAATATGGCTATCCCTGTTTCGGAGGATAAGCTATTGGAGGAGGCTACCATGCCGTTTTTGGCATAGGTTTGGGCGTTGATTTGGGGAATGATGAGGGTTAATGCAAGGAGAAAAAGATAGAAGCGTTTTGAATTCATATAGTTGTTGGTTGATGCTTTTTTTGTTGGGTGATGAAGATAGGGATTTTATTTTTTGGTGGTCACCCTTTGTTCTTTGAGTGAGATGGTTTCTGTGAGTTTTTTATTGTTCATTTTCTTTGAAAACCCCTCCGCCTGTCGGCACCTCCCCTTGATAAGGGGAGGACCAATCACCTATTTTGTTATGATTTAGTGTCCCCTCCTTTTTCAAGGAGGGGTGGCCATAGGCCGGGTTTGGTTTACTTTTAATCTAATTTCATGATTATTGATTGCATCATTTTCAAGATCTATTTACCTTAGCAAGTTCTATGAAAAATATACTTACGCTTATTATTTTACTGTCTTCACTGGCACAACTACACGCCCAATTGGAGAACGATAAGGTCTTGCACTTTGGCGCAGGGGCATTAAGCGGAGCGGCCGGTGCATTTATTGCAAGTGAACTTTCGGATGGTGACAGAGCTTGGACTTATGTAGGAGCCGTGGGTACCAGTTTATTGGCGGGTCTGGTCAAAGAAACCCTGGATAAAGAGGATAACAATGCTTGGAGCAACGGCGATCTTGCTGCAACTGTTTTGGGAGGTGTTACTGTAGGAGTGACTATAGATTTGTTTAGGGGTAAAAAAAGGCGAAAGGGGAAAAGGAAAACTATATCACCATAGGAACTTCCATAAGTAATATCTTGGATGCGCTTATAGATTTAAAATCAAACTGGTCCACATCCCAAACGCCATAGCCATCCCTTTTGCCCAAAAGCTGATCGTTGATTTCGACCTCACCTTCCAAAACAAAAACATAGATACCATTACCTTTTTTCTTTAGTGTATAAGTCGCTTTGTTTCCAGTTTCAAAATCGCCCAAATGGAACCAGGCATCTTGGTGTAGCCATACGCCTTGATCTTCGGGATTAGGTGATAAAATCTGGTAAAACGTGTTTTTCCTTTCAATCTCCCGAAGGGAAATTTGGTCGTATCGGGGTGCCACATCTTTTTTGTTCGGAATAATCCAGATCTGTAAAAATTTTACGGGTCGATCTTTGTTTTTGTTGTACTCGCTATGCTGAATACCCGTACCTGCACTCATCACCTGAACATCGCCTTGTTTTATAATTGTGGTGTTGCCCATGCTATCCATATGTTGCAGATCGCCTTCAAGCGGTATGGAAATGATTTCCATATTGCGATGTGGGTGGGTGCCGAAACCCTTGGCCTCGGAGACCACATCGTCATTGAGTACCCGTAATACCCCAAAGTGCATACGTTCAGGATTCTGATAGCTGGCAAAACTAAAGGAATGATGGGAGTTCAACCAACCATGGTTGGCATAACCCCTTGTTTCGGCTTTGTGTAATACTGTTTTCATTCGTGTCTCAATTTTGGATCTGGTCAATTTTAATTGCCTTATTTACTGTAATCGATTTTAATGATTTCACGAATTCCTGCTACATATGGGGTAGGTGCAATTTTGAAACGATTGTCGAATTTATCACTATTAAACACATAGTCACGGTCATATTGATAGAGCATTTCAACCATTTCTTTCATGATGGGCATAAACAATCCAAGAATTCGTACTAGAAATTTTGGAGCCACTTGATATTTAGGTGCTACTCCCATTTCTTGGGCTATGGTCGTTATCCATTCCTTACCGGTAAAAGGGTTTGCCGCTGTGGGCAAATGCCAAGTTTGGTTAAAGGCGTCATTGGTATTACCTAGCATTGCGGTAGCTTTTCCGGCATCACGTGTATAAGTGAACGAATGTTTGCATTTGATAGAACCCATCCAATTAGCCTTTTTGCCATAAGCGAAATTTTTAAAGACCGTCTCCCGAAGCATTCCGTTTCGTTCAATTCCAGGACCATAATAGTCCGCACAACGGGCTATGAGTGCAGTAAGTTTTCCATTTTTGACTTCATCCATGATCATTTGTACGAGCTGCGCCCTGACCTTGCCTTTTTTACTGGGGGGATTATTGGGAGTATCTTCGGTCATACCATCTAAATGGTTTGCATCATACATATAGATATTGTCAAAAAACACCAACTTGGAATTATGTTGCTTACAGGCAGTAATTACATTTTGCATGAATTTTGGCCAGGTCTTTTGCCAAGTTTTGGCACTGTAGGGAAAACCAATGGTCACATACACCACTGAAGAACCTTGTACCGCATGGTTGACTTGTTCACCATTTAAAAGGTCCGCCGAAAGTATTTTATCTGTAGCATTGACTTTTTTTGGATGGCGACTTACCAAGCATATATCAGTTGTGAATTCAGTAAGTGATTTTGCCAATTCTGTTGCAATGATTCCCCCTGATCCCAGTATTGTTTGCATAACATGATTGTTTATGATTGATGAGGTCGCTAAAGTTACCAAAAATCGGACTGCAGTGGATAACCAACGGAAAAAGATCATCAAATTATCGTTTCTTTGAACAATGGAATCAAGGAAGTAACGCAAATTACCATGGATACAAAACCAATTGAATTCGTTGACAGGATTATTAAGGATTACAATTATTAGACCCAACAACTTTAGCAGATGTTCTATTTTGCCATAGATATTTTAGGAACCATTGCCTTTGCCATTTCAGGCGTTCTGGTTGCGATGGAAAAGAAACTCGATTTGTTCGGGGTACTTATTATTGCATTCGTGACCGCTGTTGGAGGAGGAACCTTACGCGATATGCTCATAGGAAATACCCCAGTGATCTGGATGCGCGAATCGGTTTATATATTTACCATATTGGGAACTGTGATTTTCGCCATCTTGTTTGTGAAGCAACTAAAATTTTTGAGAAAGACCTTATTCTTGTTTGATACCATAGGCATTGGATTATTTACCATGGTAGGTATTGAGAAAGGACTTTCTGCTGAATTATTACCAATAATGTGCATAATCCTGGGAACAATCACAGCTTCGTTTGGAGGTGTGATTCGGGATATTCTATGTAATGAAATACCGGTTATATTCCATAAAGAAATCTACGCCACAGCCTGTATTTTAGGAGGAATTTCTTATTTCCTTTTGATTCAATTACCGATTGATGGTGCCTATGCCTATATCGCCGCAATACTGATTATTATCTTGGTTAGGATATTGGTAGTGAGGTTTCATATTGCCTTACCAAGTATTTACAGGTCGCAAGAAAAGTAAAGAATCAAGTACAAGGATCAAGTTCAAGTATCAAGTTCAAGTATCAAGTTCAAAGTTTTAAGTATTCGGTATTTGTAGTTGAGTACATTACGTTTATAGCGAAATTTTTATTATTTCCATCAACCATCAACCATCAACCATCAACCATCAACCATCAACCATCAACCATCAACCATCAACCATCAACCAT
>RCNC010002946.1_pt1 | contig 13119 bp, 8 predicted proteins | sample 2041301 | NCBI WGS metagenome assembly RCNC01 (sample SAMN09708231, study PRJNA481090) | Marine sediment metagenome, whole genome shotgun sequencing project. | biome: marine sediment; feature: ocean; material: sediment; isolation source: Sewage treatment plant 13A marine sediment (STP13A) ... | reverse complement strand
GGACCGGATAAACAGTGTTCCACAGTCAGCCCCCTTATCTTTGTGCCATCGCTGAACATCCACTCATAAATAACGGGTAATGAATCAATCCCAGGATATTCATCATCCCAGAACTCAAAACAATAATTATTCTCCAGTATTGTATCACAGTCAAACAATTGTGGGATCAGGGTTTCAAAATAATAGATGTCATCCGTATTCCCTCTGCTCGATGAGAAATATCCCTCTGAGAATTCCTGGTTAGTGATGAAACCGAAATCATCTTCTTCTGAATTGATGGGAGCTTCAAGGTGCACTGGAGTGATCCATTCGGATTGGTCGAACCTTGTCACGAAAATGTCCTTTTTACCAAGTCCACCATGACCATCCGATGCGAAAAACAGGTCGCCGTTATCAGCGATAAAGGGATATACCTCATTTCCTTTGGTATTGATGCCTGGCCCCAGATTGACAGGTTCATTCCATTCTCCGTCTACCAGCTCGGACCTGTAGAGGTCTGTACCCCCATATCCGCCTGGCATATTCGACCCAAAATACAGATATTGTCCATCCGGACTAAAACAGGGAGTCGTTATAGAGAAATCTTTGTGGTTAAAAGGGTATTCGGCAGATGGGATCCATTCACCACCATCATTCAGTTCTGCGAAAAATAAGCCCAGCGTATTAGTCTGATCAAAAACATTCTTAGCTTTTGCATTAACATCAATGTTTCTTGAGTATACCAGCAGTGAACCATCTTTGTTAAAAGAGGCGGGTCCGTCGTTAAAAGGGGTAACCAGGTCTTTGCTTAATACTTTTGGATCTTCCTGAGCTGATTCCGGATCAATATTTACCGTGAAAAGGTTAAACAAACCCATATTCTTCTTATTCTCGTAGGTAATCAGTAGCTCATGTTCCATATTCGAACAGAACACGAGCTGGCCATTATGTATTACCGGACAGAACTCATCATACTTAGAACTGCTGAATTCCGCGATGGTAACCCCGTAGTGGGACTGACATAACAGGTTCATTGGGATGAGTACGATGAGAATTGGCAAAATAAGATTGTTCCTTTTCATTTTCCTGTGCTAAAAGTATCTTGGACTGATTACCTCTAATATATATCTGAAATTATACTGCAGTACCACCTCATGTGATCCATGCTGATAGGAGCTTAGTTCAGAAAATTCATGCCCATATGAATACCCGATCCTCAACTGTTTATTTACCTGCAATTGAAGTAGGGCTGACATGCTTCCGTTGGTTCTTATTGCAGTCCCAATCCATACCTTTTCGTTCAGGATGAGATTGCAATGAATATCCAGTTGCGTATTGTTGGCGGGGTTTGATTTTAACAGGATCGAGGGCAGCAAATCGATCCCATCAGAAAGTTCAAAGAGATATCCGGCGGTGAGTATATAATTGGCCTCTCCTGGCTTAAATTTCAGCTGGTAAGAGCCATTTTCCTCATCTGTATAGTGGCTCAGGAAGAGGGGCATAGAGATTCCCGCAAAGTACCGTTCAGTATAATAATAACTGCCCAAGCTGAATTCAGGCAACAGAGTGCTCTGGCCTGGGTTCTGCAATAGTCTGTCAGCCACGTCGGTATACCTTAGAGAGCTGAGATCGGTTGATAAGTGGCTTACCCCTGCCGCCAGACCAAGGGACCATTTGCCGCGTCCCAAATTGATCCGATAGGCATAATTAAGTAAAAATCCTGTTTCTCTTTTGGAACCTAACCTGTCGCCCAATACAATTAGTCCAAGATTTACTTTCTTATTTCTCAGTGGACTTTGCATCGTGAAAGTGTAGGTGCGTGGAGACCCTTCGAAACCGACCCATTGGATTCTGGAGTAGATGCCGATATTAAGAGCACCCTGACTTCCGGCATAAGCAGGATTGATTGCCATTCCGTTGAGATGGTCCTGATCCAAAAGCGGTTGTAGCTGAGCATAGCTTGAGGTTCCAATCCCCAACAACAATATGATATATGCCAGTTGTTTCACCATGCCCTATTTTCTGATCTCCACAAAGCCTTTGATAATTCTCTCAGACCCTGGTTTTAAAATGTAGAAATATGTATCGGGTATCAGTTCCCGACCTTTGTGATCACGGCCTTCCCAATCATTCTGATAATCTGAACTACGGTAAACTTCAGTTCCCCAACGATTATAAACAATGAGCTCACTTCCGGACAGCTGTTCTACACCTGGGAAGACCAGGAAGTCATTCTGTCCATCGTTGTTGGGGGTGAATACGGTGGGAGTATTGACATCGTTCACTGTAATTATCACATTGTCCGAGACATAATCACATCCATTCGATTGAATGATCCAGCTGAATTCATTTTCACCCACCTCCAGATCAGTCACCTGTGAAACAGGATCACTTGCATCAGCAAAACGCCCCCTTCCCCCTACAACTTCCCAATGGCCAATACCAGTTTCAGGCATTCTCGCGTTCAGATAAGTTGAAAAGACGAAATCCAGCACCTGGTCAGGACCGGCATCTGCCACAGCTAGCATTTGAAAACTAACAGCAACAGTATCCCTTCCAATACAAGCATCAAAAGTTTCATACCACTGAAAAACGTAATCACCATAATCATCTGCAGTAACCGTCGCGTTCACGGAGGTATCGGATGGACTGAAAACTGCATTTCCCGGACCGCTAACTTTACTCCATTGTCCGGAGCCGGTAACTGAGTTCACAATCAGATTAAATACCAGTCCGCATACATCTCCACCTGTGCCTGCATCCACCTCATTTAAGTCAAAAAATTCAACCCTGATTGTGCTCTGATCAGAGCAAACACTAACACCTTCTGTCCAGGAAAACTCATAGACCCCTTGCTCCGTTACAGTCACCATTGCATCGGGGACATTATCTGAAGGCATAAAAATAGCAGTCCCGGGTCCTGATGTCATGGACCAGTAGCCCGAGTCAACTGAAGGTATAGCGTTCAAACCAAATTCGAGACCACAGATCTCTCCTCCGATTCCCGGATCAACGACCGGAGCCTCATAAAAATCTATCGTAATAGTATCTGTATCAAAACATACTGCATTCACCTCTGTCCAAAGAATTTCATAGCTACCATAGGTATCGACCGATACTGTTGGGTAGGGATCATTTTCATCCGGAGCGAATAGGACTGCTCCCGGACCTGAAATGGCTGACCAGGTACCTGTTCCTACGCTGGGAATGGCCTGCAATCCGGCCGATAATCCACATACGATACTTCCACTCCCCGCATCGGCCAGGGGATTCTCCAACATATTGATCACTACTGCATTTGAAGTGTCCTGTATACAGGAGCCATCCTGGACAATGACCCGGTATGCGGTGGTCTGGATAAGATCTGAAACAGTATAAGATGATGCTGTTATGCCAAGGGAAGAAGCGTTTGTAAAACCATCCCCTGAGCTTTCCCAGTTAATAATATCTCCGCTAAAATTTGTCAGGTCCAGGCTTACGTTATTGCCACCAGCACAGACAGTGGTATCTGGTGAGAGAATTCCGCCCTGGCTGCTGGATATCTGCACTGTACGGGTGGAATCTGTACTTGTTGTGCTTCCACCCACAGTATAGGTAATGGAGACCGGACCGGACAATCCGCTGGGATCAAAAAGGGAACCTGTCACACCTGGCCCACTCCAGGATCCTCCCCTGGTCCCCCGGTATAAATATGTGATGCCATCCACGGCGAAACCACCAGCCCCGGAATTAACATTTTCGATAAGCAGATAACGCGCAGGATGTTCAGCAAAGACAATATGAGGTGTAATGATATCCCTTTGGGTTTCGGGCTTAAAACTATGGGGGTAATAGGTGATATCGTCAACAGACTCCCAGAGAGTTATTTCAGCAAATTCAGCTGATAAGAAACGTGTGCTAAAATATATCTGGTAGGCCTCTCCTGGAGGAATGGTATCGGTGAGATCCAACTTTATCCAGTCACCATCGTCAAATAAATTAGCACTTTGATTGTCAGGAATACCGGTGGCATTATCTGCTTGAAGAATCCCTGAAAAACCAACAACCGCATCAGCAAATCCAGACTTTGTTTCAGAAAGCGTAGTGTTAAGATCGATGGGACTTTCGTTCTCGCATATGATATCTGGAATTTCCCAGCCGGGGTAATGCCCCGGATCATAAGCACAGATTGAAAAATTGCCATTTTCATTGCCATCATACTCCCATATTCGGATCCAAATTGAATCTCCGGGGGTTTTGTCAAAAAGAAAAACCGAAGCTGCACGGAATTGATATCCACTATTTCCCTGAGAACAGTCCTCCTGGATCAGTGATCCGCACGAGCCCGAATAGACGCTCATCCCGACATCCCACATCCATCCATCAATTGGCGGGAAGGTATTGTCAGATGATGTATGGGTCCCGATAAACAGGTTGCCTGATGCGGGTACCACAGCTTTAAACCACAGATCCGCGCCATTGTAGTTCCCACATCCCGGATCAGGTATCCCAGAATCAGAGGCCCCGGAATTATTATATATGATTGAATTACATGTATCCCCAACTAGCAGTAATTCGGCCGAGCAGGGAGCATCGTTCACCGGTGGAACAAATTCCTTCAGTCTTGCAACTAAACCATTGTGTAAGCCATCATTGGGAAGATTCAGAGGACCCAGTGTGATTGCTTCATCGTAAAAGCCACCTAAATACAGGGACCCAGGCGAACCAATAGATATGCCGAGCCCATCTTCATTTCTTGTGGATCCGGCACCCAATGCCCATCTAAACACTCCGTTGGTGGTGTAGCTTGTCAAAAAAAGATCATCGTCACCCTCTGAATTCAAGATAACAGACTGAGGAAAATATAGTTCCCCTCTAAATCTCCCTGATATATAAAGTGCACCATTGCCATCAGTATCGATGGATCTTCCTCTCTCATTACCCGGATTACTGCTGGCTAGAGATGCTACCCAGCCTGTGGCACCGTCCAGCCTGGAGTGAGAAGAGATGAATATATCCCTCCCTCCCGAAGAGGATACGGGGTTATCCTGATATCCGGGAAACAATGTATTATCGCTTATTTCACCTGTGATGTAAAGAGAGTCATCATCCATGCATATGCCCCACCCAAGTTCACTACCGGGGCTGGAGATGGACTGACTCCATAGATGATTTCCATCACTACTGAATGAGGAAAGAATGATTTCTTCGGTCCCGTTATTTACATTGCTTACTGTTACAGCGGTCCCTCCTCCTGCATTATTGATGCCCAGGTTAGATCCATCATAACTGCCTGTGAAATATACATTGGCATCATCGGCGATCACGCCATTGGCAAAATCATCCCCATTACTGCCGGCATCAAAAATCCACTGTTCATCTCCATCGAGGTTATATTTAACCAGGAAAATATCCTCTTGATTTGGAGTGCCAAGTGTGTTTAAGGTCCCAAATGTAGCCCATCCATCAAATTGACCGCACGCATAAACTGCAGAGGAAGTGGCATCCAGGTCACGGCCCCGCAGGTTACCGAAATCGGTTGAGGACCTTTTTAACCATTGAAAAGCACCGCTTGAATCATATTTTGCAATAAAAAAATCTTCGCCAGCGGTATTATCCAGTGTCGAAGATCCAGAATTAGGCGAAGTGCCTGAAAAATAACAGGTCCCGGTCCCGAAAAATCCAGTAATATAGATGTTCCCACCCGGATCTATGGCAATGGCCTCTACCTTGTCAACGTTGGGCCCTCCAAGCTTAAAAGCCCAAAGAAGATTGCCGGTAGAATCATATTTGGCCACCAGACCATCCGCGGAACCAATAGGAAAAGTGAAGTCAGTGGAGGGATCAGCACCTGCAGGGAATATTGCACTGAGGTCCTGTCTCCATTCACCCACTATATAAACGTCATTGGTGGATTTGTCGGCCACCACGTCATTAATTTCCTCGTGACCCCCTGTTGAAATATTTCTGGCCCAATCCCATTGGGCTACCTGACTGAAAGCGTTGGAGGCCCAAAGAAGTAAAAGGGACGTAATTAGAATTTGATGAAGGGCAAATTTTCTATTCATGTTAGGGCGAACACTTGGGTAACCTGCTATCAAATCAAATAATGCACTTAACTCCTTCTTTAGTATTGAGTAACAAGGACAAAAAATAGAACAATAATTCAACTGAAACACTAAATCAAATCAAGATTTATTAACATTTAGCAAACCTCACAAACCCAGGCCGAAATGATTTTATGCCGTGACAATTCACTTTGAGCCAAGGGACTGCACCGTCTTTTCCGTCTTACCCCAATAAGACCTATAAGTTTTATACTCTGATTATCTTAAAAAGTTTGTTAAAATTTAACTAAGTCCCTTGCAGACTGCAACAAGCTATGTATTCATAATTGATTTAACTTGTTCAGGATGGAATGAGCAAAAGAGAGCTAATATTAAAAGACAGGCAGTATTTCAAATTCTGCATGTATGGATTCTTGAAGAACCTGAGGTTCTTTGATGCTTTCTTTATCCTGTTTCTGGTGGAACAGGGAATGTCATTCACCCAGATAGGACTGCTTTATGCTGTAAGGGAAGTAACTACCAACTTGTTTGAATTACCCTCAGGACTCCTTGCAGACACCCTTGGGCGCAAGAAAGCATTGGCCGGTTCCTTCATTCTTTATATCAGCTCATTTATCTTGTTTTACATCTTCCAGAATTTCTGGTTCTTTCTGCTTGCCTTTATGCTTTACGGCCTGGCTGAGGCCTTCCGTTCAGGAACACACAAAGGCATGGTCATGGACTACTTGAAATTAATCAACAGAGACAATCAGGCTGCCAACTATTATGGTCACACCCGCTCCTGGTCTATGATAGGCTCTGCACTCTCAGCCCTGATCGCAGGAATTATTGTTCTTTACCGTGGTTCCTATGAAAGCATCTTTCTCTACTCCGTCGTTCCATATGCATTGAATTTCATTTTGATCCTGAGTTATCCGGCAAGCTTGGATCGTTCCCTGAAGCCTGCAGTGAATTCAAAACGGAAACGTATGGGGAGTGCGATCCGGATGCTCATTGAGCTCTTAAAGAAGCCACTTGTGTTGAAGATCATATACAGCTCGGCTGCCCATACAGCATATCTTCGCGCTGTAAAGGACTATATTCAGCTGGTGATGGTCAACCTGGCCATAGTCCTACCCATTCTGGTCTACCTGGATATGGAGCAAAAGAGTGGAATACTAATTGGGATCTTGTACTTCTTGATATTCCTGGCCAGCTCAGCTGCATCAAAATTCTCATCGAAACTGGCAAACAGAAGCCGTCGCTCTTTGACCCGCCTCACCCTGCTTGCAGGTTTCCTTTTTGGAGCTCTTAGTGGCATGGCCTTCATGCACGAATTCTGGATCATCTCCCTGCTGGCCTTTGCACTTATCTATGTGATGGAAAATATTCGGAAACCCCTATTGACAGGGGCCATTGCGGACCAGGTACCTAAAGAAATTCTTACCTCTGTAATCTCAGCTCAGTCTCTATTAAGAACCATCATCACCAGCCTGCTGGCCCTGGCTTTTGGTTTGCTTGCAGACCACTTTGGGATAGGAATCTCCCTGTTTACGATTTCCACCCTTCTTTTGTTAAGCGGACTCCTGCTACGTACCCGGCTAAAGCTTTAAAACCTTCAGGTGGCTAATTCCCTCTTTATTGCTAAGGATAAGATTGTAAAGTCCACTCGTCTCTGGCAGTAAGATTTTAATATGCCTGTTCATGGGGGAAAGAATGTTTCTGGATACTTCCCTTCCATCCTGCGAATAGATTATAAGCGTCCCCTCTGTCGCAATATTATAGTCCATATTAAATTCTGTCCCTGATACAGGGTTGGGGTAAACCGAAAACTCCAGCTTTGCAAAAGTGTGAATGCCCACAGCAGGACTTATAATCACTTTAGTGGTATCGTTTTGAATACATCCATTAACATCCTCCACTTCGATGGTATAGTCGAAGGTCCCTTCACCAAGTTCGGAACCAACAATTGTGATTGCATTGTCATCCAAAGAGGGATCATTATTCCATTTATATGAAATGAATCCATCATTCACTGTCAGAGTGACTGTTTCGTTCGGAGCCATCATTACCGACTCCACTAGACCAATACTTCCTAAATCAAAGAAATTGAGGAGGAGGGACACAATCGTATCACATCCGATTGTACTGATTATTGTATCCGTATAGATTCCGGGCTGGCCAATTTCCTGACCATAAAAGTTGTAAGTCTCACCCGGACAAATGGAGGCATTCTCTTCTTTTGAACAATACTCAGTAACGTTAAGTGAAACAATCTCAACGATTCGATCATCTCCGGGAAGGATTGTCCCCCGACCATCCCTGTTGGAGACAGCTAAGAAAACCCGGCCATCGGGTGAAATACAGATATCCCTCAAGCGGCCAAACCAATCTTCGAAGAATATTACCTCCTCGATTACGGATCTTCCATCTGCACTTAATTTTAACGCTGCCAAACTGCTCGCTTTTAAGGAAGTAACAAGCAGGGAGTTTTGCCACTCTGGTATGGCGGAATGATTATAGAAATCCGTACCTGCTACAGCCAGGGTCGGGGTCCAGGCAGCAATGGGTTCCATTACATTGGAATCAGCACAAAACTGGGCTTCAGAAGGATCATCACAGAAACCTTCTACATCGGGCCAGCCATAGTTTCTTCCTTTTTCAATAATATTTACTTCATCATCATTGGCGGGGCCATGCTCTGAGCTATACATTATCCCCAAGGGAGATATAACCAGCCCCTGGGCATTCCGATGACCCCAGGTCCAAACATAGCTATCCTGGAAAGGGTTATCCTCTGGATAACTACCATCCAGGTTCATCCTGAGCACCTTCCCATTTGGCGAGTTAATATCTTGTGGCTGGGAGGTGTTTGCCCCATCACCAGTTGTCATATACAACTTCTGGTCCGCATCAATGACCAACCTTGAACCATTGTGATTACTAGCTCCGTCAATTCCCTCCAGAAACGTGACAGGTGATGCCAGTTCCCCGTTGGAGTATGTATACCTTACCAATCGTTCTTTAATACCTGATTCAAGATAAGTGTAAGCCACAAAAACATAGGGATGATTTATGAAGTCCGGGTGCAATACCATCCCAAGAAGACCACTTTCACCCGTTTCATACACATCCCCTATGGTAATCAGTTCTGTTAGTTCGCCGTTTTCAGGATTCAGTCTGCTTATCGTCCCGCTCCTTTCTGTGAGCCAGATATGATCATCAGGACCCCACAGGATTTCCCAGGGTGTATCAAGACCTGTTACGATTGAAGAGGTATCGATTTCGGTAGTACCTATGAAAATCTGGGACTGACTCTTTTCCACAATTCCGATTAATAATAGTAGGGAGATCCAAATGACTTTTGCGCTTTTCATGTTATTGTAGTCTGATTTTAGAAGTATTAACAACAAAAATGACTCAGGGTTTAATCTGCTCATCCCAGGCTTTCTTGATTTAAGCAATGAAATTGTATATCTTGCCTATTCAACTATGTTTAAATGAAACGTTTAGCATCCGCATTAAAACACTCCTTATTTATTGTAATTCTATGTTTGGCAGCATTGCCGTACAGCTGCGAAGAAGATAACTATAAACGTGAGATTGAATTTGGTGAAATTATAGATTATGATGGAAATACCTATAGTACCAAAGAGTTTGGAACCCAGCGGTGGATGGTTACAAATCTGAAAACTACTCATTATGCCGATGGAACGGAGATACCATTGGTTGAAAACGTTTCAAAGTGGGAAGCATTAGGGTATGATGAAAAAGCCTATTGTTATTATAACAACAGCGAAAAGAATGAAGCCAGGGTTTATGGGGCCCTGTATACCTGGGCAGCAGCAATGAATGGAGCCATAACTAGCGACCAAATGCCTAATGAAGTTCAGGGGGTATGTCCCGATGGCTGGCATTTACCAAGTGATGATGAGTGGAAAGAGCTGGAAATGTTTTTGGGAATGAGTCAGGCCAATGCTGACCTTGAGGGACTTAGAGGTGAGGACATAGGCAGCAAACTTGCCTCTTCCCAACAAGGTTGGCTGGATGGCTACCTGGAGAGTAACCCAGAATTTGGAACTTCAGGCTTTAATGCTAAGCCAGGGGGTGGCCGGCGATATGATGGCACCTTTGCTCACAAGGGGGACAATGCAAATTTCTGGACAGCAACAGAGTACAGTAACATACGAGCATGGGGCCGTCACATATACTCCTCTTATTCCACGGTGCACCGGTACAAGAATGCCAAGTCAGATGGTTTCTCGGTGCGCTGTATTAAGGATAATTGATTATTTTCGAGCCCAATGAGGGCATACTTACTTATTCTCCTGCTATCTTTTCTTTTTGAATCTGGCTTTGCCCAGGAGGGTATGGATATTCCTCTCTTTGTGGTTGAGGTAAACGGAGGATTTTCCATTCCGGATGAGCCTAAAATCAAGGCACATATAAAGCTAATTGATAATGGTCCGGGTCAGCTCAACTTTGTTTCCGATTCAGGTAACATCTACGATGGAAACGCAGGTATTGAGGTTCGGGGCGCTTATTCTGCTTCGCTTCCTCAAAAGCCCTATGGTTTCGAAACTCGCGATTCACTTGCTGAGAACCTGAATGTTTCCTTGCTGGGCATGCCCGAAGAAAACGATTGGATTCTGCTGGCGAACTATAATGACAAATCCTTTCTCAGGAATTCCATTGCTGGACAGATATTCCGTAGTATGGGGCATTATGCGCCACGCACCCGGCATTGCGAAGTCATTGTTAATGGTTCATATAACGGGATCTATGTGCTGACGGAAAAGATTAAAAGGGATAAAAACCGTGTGGATATTGCCAGGCTTGAACCGACAGAAAACAATGGGGACTATGTCACGGGCGGCTATATTTTCAAAACAGATTATTACTCCTCTGGAAATTCCTGGATCAGCTCTTATCCTCCTTTCGATAAACCGGATGGTACAGTGCATTTTGTATACGAATATCCGGATCCCGATGATATTACCGAAAATCAGAAGCGATATCTGCAGGACTATGTCGATTCATTCGAAGAGGTTTTGCACGGACCAAATTTCAAGAATCCAGTGAGCGGAAACTCCTTCAGGGATTACTTTATCATTAGTGAAGTATCAAGGAATGTGGATGCCTACAAAAAGAGTCGCTTTCTGTTCAAGGATAAGGAAAGCAAGGGAGGGAAAATACACTCCGGTCCTGCCTGGGACTTTGATTGGGCATGGAAAGACATTTGGGATTGCTATATGTTCACAAATACGGACGGTTCAGGCTGGGCCTATCAGGTCAATGACTGCGATGTTTGGCCGACGCCTCCGGTATATATGACAAGACTACTTCAGGATGAACATTTTGCCAATAATCTTAAGCACAGATATAGAGCCCTCAGGGAAACCACTCTCTCCACCGAAACCATATTTTCTTATATCGATTCGGTAACTACCTACCTCAATGAAGCCCAGAAACGGCACTATACCCGCTGGGATATACTGGGTGAGAATGTGGGAGCTCCAGAGGTGGGTTATATTCCCACAACTTTTAATACCGAAATTGGCAAGTTTAAGAACTGGATAGAGACTCGCCTTAGCTGGTTGGATTCAAATATGCCCGGTGATGCAAACGGACCGCTTGGTATTCCAGATCAAAAGGAAATTACCCTGCGGCTTTTCCCAAACCCGGCCAGCGACCTCGTCTACATAGAATCAGATCAGCCCATAAGCACGATCGAGATCCTCCAGGTATCAGGAGCACGAATGCTTATACACCAGGATAAAACTGTCTTCTCCTCAGGGATAAATGTATCTGCATTGCCTCCCGGGCTCTATCTTGTTCAGATTATCCTGGAGAGTGGGGAAAGAATTTCCCGCAAACTTGTGATTAACTAAAGCAACCTTTGCATTGATCTCTCCCTCTTGAAAACAGATATGAGACAAAAAGTGATCTTCGGAGTATTCGTATTTCTTTTATCCGCAATCCTCTATTCCGGATGTGATAACTGCAACTGTTTTTGCGCCGCTTACGATGCGGAAGATTTGAAACTAAATGATACCATTGAGCTGAGGTATAGGGAGCTTTACTGCAATTCTGAACATGAATTTCGCCTAAGTTTTGACTCACTGGGCGATGGCCGGTGTCCGATCGGGGCCTATTGCATCTGGGAAGGAAATGCCCAGGTAGATTTTATTCTAAAACAAGAAGGGAGGAGCGAACAAATATTCACTCTGAATACCCATAACAATTTCCTCAACGATACCGTAGTAAATGGTATTCGATTTGAGCTGATCGATATGCTCCCCTATCCGGTGGTAGATACGGATTACCAGTTGGACGATTATATCCTACATATACTTGTTTCCGATTGACCCCTGTTGATTTTTGAAGTAACTTCGTTGAAATGACTTCAAATCAACGAGATGACACAGATCATTCCTTTCCGATCCGGTATCAACACCTGCTACATTGTTAAAGACAAGGGAGCAGTACTCATTGACGCAGCCACTCCTGGGCAAGGTCAATCATTTTCAAAACTACTTTCCGATTCCGGCATCAGGCCTGAAGAGATACAATTAATAATTCTGACCCATGGTGATTTTGATCACTGTGGTAGTGCAAAAGAAATCCAGGAACTCACAGGCGCAAAGATTGTTTTGCATGAAAAGGACAGAAAAAACCTTGAAGAATCAATTTTCCACTGGCCTGAGGGGACTACAGCCTGGGGGAGAATCTCCCACACCCTGTTTATGCCATTGGTGAAAAAATTAATAGGGAAAATTCCGGCAACAAAGGTTGACATCGTAATGGATGATAATGATCTCTCACTTAAGGAATATGGCCTTGAGGGGAAAATCGTCTACACTCCTGGACATACCTATGGATCAATCTCTGTGGTATTGGAGTCGGGAGATGCTTTTGTTGGATGCCTTGCCCATAACAGGGCTCCGTTTGTTTTAAGGCCAAAATTACCTATCTATGCAAAGAATCTGGAGTTATTAAAAGAAAGCTGGATCAAAGTGATCAACATGGGGGCGGCGACCATTTATCCCGGTCATGGAAATTCGTTTCCTGTGGAGAAGATTACCAAATATCTAAATTGAAAAATATGAGATTT
>RCNC010002166.1_pt1 | contig 13119 bp, 10 predicted proteins | sample 2041301 | NCBI WGS metagenome assembly RCNC01 (sample SAMN09708231, study PRJNA481090) | Marine sediment metagenome, whole genome shotgun sequencing project. | biome: marine sediment; feature: ocean; material: sediment; isolation source: Sewage treatment plant 13A marine sediment (STP13A) ... | reverse complement strand
GAATCGTGATTGGCAGCGTGGCAGTGGAACTCGCCGTAGCAAAGGACGTAACAATCGCACGCAGCATGTTGAGCAGGTATGCGATTGGTTGGTGAGCGACAAACAACAGGATAAGGGTCAGAATAGTGAAGTGCACCGCCAGCCCCGATAACACCGTAAGGACATGCAGCCCGACGGCATTGATATTGGCAATAAAGACGCTGGCGTCACCGGTCGCACCGAACATGCCGGCTATCAGGCCGAAGATGCCCAACGGGGCGAAGTACATCACCCACGAGACCATCAGCATCATTCCTTCGTTCAGACTTTCGAAGAATTTTGCGGCGGGCCGACCTTTTTCGCCGAGACTTGCAAGCGCGATACCAAAGGCGACTGACCACAGAATTAGTGGCAACAAATTCGTCTCCGCCGCCGCCGCGATCAGGTTTGGCGCGACCATGGCCAGCAGAATATCGCCTATCCCCTTATCTTCAGCCATCCTGACGAGTTCGCCCGTTTGTTGCAGACCTTCTGTAGACACTCCCACGCCCGGCTGTATCAGGTTCACCATAATCAAGCCGATCAGCACGGCGATCGCGACAGTGATCAGGTAGTACGCGATTGTCACAGTACTCAACTTGCCAAGTTGACGAACGTCGCCAATAGACGTGACACCGCTGATGACCGCGCTAATTAGCAGCGGAATGACAAGCATCGATAAGGTGTTGAGAAACAGGGTGCCGAGCCAGGCAACCTTGGTTGCGGCCTCGCCCCAGAACCAGCCCACGAACAGACCGGCGAGCACACCAACAATAATGGCAATCAGGAGAGTGAAACTACCGCGGCTTTTCATCCTACCTGTATGCACTGAACGAGCTATGCATACAGTCAGTATTTGCCGGTATACGGCTGCGCGATGTACGGACTGACCTTCGCACTGATCAAAGTGAATTCGCGACACGTAAGTTAATCACGCATAAGCTCCTCCGGTTTGCCGCTACGGCACTAGTGCAGATTTAGGACAAATGCGCTATAAATGGTTAAAACAAGATGCTCGCAGGTCCATATGCCGGGCACAAAATTTCCGGGAGAAAAATCGCTATGCGCAAAGTAATTTCAACGATGCTTGCGGCTGTCCTTATTGTGCTGCCCGCAGTCGCCTTGCCCCAAAGTGCTCAGTCGATACTTGAGACTGCCCGAGACAAGCAAATCGAGCGTTGGGAAGGTGTAGACGTCTACGTTGTTAACCAGTCCATTGGCGGCATGAGCAGCCAAAGCTATTTTCAGCGCGCAGACGTTGAACTGGATGACGGTACGGTCGAAACCGTTTTCCTGCCTTCTCCCTACGGTCATCCGGGAGCCGATCAATGCCCCGGGCCGCAGCGGATGACCGCCGAGGCGTGGGAAGCCAATGCGCAGGCTGCCGAAATGATGGGTGCCGGCATGGGCGAGGAAATGGATCGCGGTATGGAAGAAGCCGGGCTGCCGCCCGGATTACTTGGCGCAACGGGTTCCGATCCGTGGGCGTCTTTCGATCCCCGAACGCAAATGTCCAGCACCGCAATCTTTTCCAGGGCCGCAGCTGATGCTGAGCGCCAGAAGGCGGCTCAACCGGAGCTTGAGCGTGCAAATGCACGAGCGAATGCAGACCAGATGTCTCTGTTCATGGAAACGGCGAAAGTGTTGGGAAAAGAAACGGTCGATGGCAAGAGCGCATTTCACCTGAGAGCCGAAAACGTCAATCAGGTTCACGGGGAGAACGGCCAGGAATTCGTCATGCAACATGTCAGCATGTGGCTTGATGCAAAAGAATACGTGCCGCTCAGGATGAAGATCGATGGCACGATGACATACGAAGGCGAAACCAAGCCGATGATCATCGAAAACTCTCAATCTGATTACCGAATAGTTCCAGGTAGCAAGATGTATGAGGCACACAAGCAGTCGATGAAAATCTCGGGAACGATGACGCCTGAGCAGGAAGCACAGATGCTCGAGGCGCAGAAGCAGATGGTGGATTTCGAAAAGCAGATGGAAACCATGCCAGCGAGTCAGCGGAAGATGATGGAAGACATGATGGGGCCACAGCTTGAGATGATGCGAAACATGTCGGCCGGCGGTGGCTTTCAAACCGAGATCATCGTCAGTTCGATTGGCATCAATCCTACTGTCATGGCAGCGGACGGAACACCCTGCCCGTCAAGTTCTGCCATGCCGGTTACGGAGATTTCGACCGCACAAATCATGGATCAAGGTTTGACGGAAATGATTCAGAAGGACCTCGCTATCCTGGGATACGAAACGGGCTCTGTGACGGGAGAAATGAACACCCAGACCGCCGTCTCAATCTCGCGTTTCCAGGCAGAAAATGACATGGCCGTGACGGGAGCAGTTTCGCCGCAACTCGCAGGCATTCTATCGGCACGGGCAAGCAAAGTTGGCGGCGCGGCGACCAGCAGCGCACCGCCCCAGGACGCGACTACGTTGCAAACAGCGCAACAAGCGTGTCTGCAAGAGAAAGTTGCAGCCAAGCAAGCCTCGAAAAAGAAGAAGCGTGGACTTGGTCGACTGATGAGCGGCATTGGGCGCGCCGCCAGTCAACTAGGTGGCAACGACATGGCCAGCGAAATTTATAAGACGACTAATGATGTTTATGCGGTCGATGCAACCGCCGATGACTTCGCTGCTGCAGCCAAAGATCTCGGGCTCACACAGGACGAAGTCGCCGCCTGCCAGAATCCAACGTAGGGAAGATTGCCTGGCCCATTGATGATTTCAGTTGAGGATATATCCCCATAAACTCCATCGCCTTGAATACGACAGCCTTGCGTGAAGTGCTCGCCGCAAGGTCGGCGGACGGGGGTCAGATCTCGGAAGTATTTCTTGTTGCCTGTGGCGGCTCGCTGGTAGATCTTTACCCGGCCAGGTTCTTCCTGGCAACCGAAAGCCGCCAATTGCGAACCGATCTCTATACTGCCAACGAGTTCGTTCACGCAGTACCAAAGGTGCTCGGAGATCAGTCCGTTGTCATCATCTGCTCGCACGGTGGCGAAACGCCGGAGTCGGTAGAAGCTACAAGAATTGCTCAAGCCAAAGGCTCACTCACCGTGACACTGACTCACAATGAGTCGTCAACGATTGCCGCTTTCGCTGATCATAATGTCGTGTACGAGTGGGGCGACGAGTCGAGCGTCGAGAACAATCCAATGGCAATAACGCTGTCGCTGTGTCTCGAGGTTTTGCAGCAGGTGGAAGGTTATCGGCATTACGAAGATTTTCGGAACGCCTTGCAACAGATCGACGCTGTCGTTGCAGCGGCGCGCGGCAAGGTGCGGGAGCGAGTTGAAACATTTGCCGAGACCTATCAGAGCGAGAAGCTGTTCTATATCTTGTCGAGCGGCGCGAGCTATGGGCACGCCTATGGTTTTGCAATCTGCTCGTTAATGGAAATGCAATGGCTGCATGCGAGCGCGATTCACTCGGGTGAATTCTTTCACGGTCCTTTCGAAATCACCGACAAGCAAACGAATTTTATCGTGCTGGTCAACGGGGGGCGTACCCGACCGCTGGATGAGCGAGTGATCGCGTTTCTTGAACGTTACGCGGAGAGATATGAAGTCGTCGACGCTCAGGAACTCGGTATCGGCGTGCTGGCCGAGTCCGTCGTCGATTATTTTAACCCAGTGCTCTTTTACAGTGTGCTCTGCGATTATCGGGAAGCACTGGCGAAGATTCGTGATCACCCACTCGAGACGCGCCGCTATATGGGCAAAGTGGCATACTGATTTCGATGACCGGAGCCGCGCCTTGAACGTTATTGGTATCGGCGACAATGTCGTCGACGACTACATTCACATCCGGACGATGTTCCCTGGCGGCAACGCGCTCAACTTTTCGGTATACGCGTCGATGTTAGGCTGCGACTCTGCTTATCTTGGCGTTTTTGGAAGCGATGCGGCGGCCGATCACGTGCAACAAACGCTCGCCCAAACAGGCGTGGATACTTCCCATTGCCGCCGTGAGGACGGTCCCAACGGCCGGGCGATTTTGAGCATCGAAGATGGCGAGAGAGTCTTCATTTCATCCAACGAAGGTGGCGTTAGCAAATCCATACCGATGGAGTTCGTTTTCGACGATCTCGACTACTTGAATACGTTCTCGATCATGCATACAAGCGCGTACAGCTATCTGGATGACCACCTTGCCCGACTGCAATCACTGCCCTCCCTTATCAGCTACGACTTTTCGGATGACTTTGACGCCACACAAGCCCTCTCCCTTTGCCGCTTCGTCGACATCGGTTTCTTCTCGTGCGCCGACTGGACCGAAGCGGCGAGCATGGACCTCCTCGAGAAAGCTGTGAGCCGCGGTTGTAGTCTCGCGGTGGCCACTCGCGGTCCGCACGAGGCCATTCTGTTCGACGGCCAATCGTGGTTTAGACAGGCGCCGCACACTGTGACCCCAACAGACACGCTGGGTGCGGGAGATGCATTCATCAGCGGATTTCTGGTCTCCTTTGTCGGTGGCAAAGCCGACTCCGGCGTACGGCGGGGCTCTTTGATTGAGAGCTCGCTCGAGCGAGCAGCCGCATTCGCTGCAGAGGTTTGCCAGCTGCAGGGTGCTTTCGGACACGGGTTAAGCTATTGAGGTTGGAGCTTCCCCATACGTATGTACTCCTGTTTGTCATGATCATACTGGTCGCGGCCCTGACATGGATCGTACCGAGCGGCGTATTCGAGCGACAGGAGTTGCTGACGGCAGACGGGCATGCTGCGAGCACTGTCGTTCCGGGGACATTCCAAACGATCGATAAGGTTACGGACGACCGCGATTTAAGACAGGGGCCATTCGACGTTCTTAGTGCCCCTGCCAAGGGCATCGTGCATGCAGCGGACGTCATCGCTTTTGTGCTGCTGCTGGGCGGTGTGTTCGGCATTATCACGCGCACCGGCGCGCTCGATCGCGGGCTGCACGTCCTCGCGACAACGCTTGCGGATAAGGGCATGTTTGTTATACCGATAATGATCACGCTTCTCAGTCTCGGCGGATCTACCTTCGGTATGAGCGAGGAGGCACTCGCCTTATATCCGGTCGTAATTTCGTTAATGTTCCTGCTGCGCTTCGACTCGATGACAGCAGTATTGATATTGTTTCTTGGCACGCAAGCCGGATATATCGGTGCCACCATCAATCCGTTCTCGGTGTTACTCGCACAGGCGATCGCCGGCATACACGGTAATCCGCTACTTTGGCTGCGCGCAATCGCCTGGGTTGTTTTCACTCTTTTGGCGATCGTTTACACGATGTGGTACGCGCACGGAGTCCGGAAAAATCCTGAGTCCTCCGCTGTCTTCAGCTCTGACAAGGAGCTGCGGTTGACGTTCGTGGGTTCTGACAAAGATCACCCAAATTTTTCCAATTCCGATCGCATCATTCTCTCTACTTTCATTGTTACCTTGGCGACGATCAGTTGGGGCCTGTTAGCACGCGGCTGGTACATGGCCGAGATCGGTGCGGCCTTCCTGGCGTGCGGACTCATTTCTGGTGCGGTTGCGAAAATGGGCCCCAGCAAGATAGCCGAACACTTTGTCGATGGTTGTAAGGAGTTTATCTATGCCGCGTTCATCATCGGGCTTGCACGTGGAATTCTGATCGTCGCAGAACAGGGCATGATCATCGATACGATTCTGAATAGTCTGAGTGACTTTCTGAGGAGTGTACCGACCTACGCTTTCACAACCCTTAACCTGCTGGCGCACAATATTGTTACTTTTTTTGTTCCGTCATCGTCTGGAGAGGCGGCGTTGACGATGCCGGTTCTCGCTCCGCTCGGAGACCTCGTCGGGGTCAATCGTGACTCCCTGGTGCTCGGCTACCAGTTCGGCAACGGACTAACAAATCTCATATCCCCGACAAACGGGCTTCTGCTGGCCGGACTCGCAATCGCAAGAATCCGTTTCAGCCAATGGTTCAAGGTCATATGCCCCTTTTTCCTGATTGCCTGGTCACTTGCAGCGGTTCTTGCCTGGGTCTCTGCGTACGTATGACACCTGCATGCTACTAGCGTGGGATACAGTCATATTGCTGCATCTCCATGTCCGGCCTCCAATCCATCAGCCAGCTCCCCAATACCGGCTCACTAAAGCTAGAGCGGTCAGAGACAGTTAGCTCGTATGCCATCTGGGTTCCGTCTTCATTGAGCTCAAAGCGCTCGTGCATTTCGACGGATTCGCTTTGTGGAATTTTCGCCGTATCGTCAAAATAGGGCCAGTTAACTCGGGATGTATTAACCACCAGCACAGCATCTTCCCAGTGCCCCACCGAATAGCCCTGCGCGGAAGCTGGCTGATCTTGCTGCTCGGCGTCGGAATTCATATGAATCGTACGGACGACATCAAAGAACTCGATGCGGAGACGAATATTGCCGTCTTCCTGCTCAACCAGATCGATTGGATGTGGGGGCGAGAGGCGCATAGAAGCTGGCATGCCCGGCACTGTGCATTCTATATTGGGATCATCAGCCTCAGTCCAATTTTCCAAATGCGCGCGAGCCGAATCCGTCATGGGAAGTTCTCGCGAAAAGCCTCCTGCTCTGGCGCGCATCCATACTCGAAATACTCCCTGCGCCTTGCCTGCCTCCGTATCAACGGTCGTCAACAGCTGCTCGACATCGACACCGCCGAATCCAACGTTTTCTTCAGCTGCCCATCTAGGCTCTGGATTACCCCTAAAACGAATCTCTTTGCCGCTGGGCAACAGGATGTTGGTAACTGATATGACGTGCTTGCGCCTCTTTGAGGTGTTGCCCGCTACACGGACGTGGTCACCTACCTCAACAAGTCCAGCATCCAGACCACGTCTGGACATCGTATTGATATCCTGCGCCTCGATTTCCCAGAAAACCTCGCTGCCATCTGCATCTGTAACTTGAAGTACCAATTCAACATGCGGATTGCGCCAGCTAACTTTTACAACTACGCCCTGCAACTCGTGGATATTGTCACGATCAAATTCCGCCATTGAGTGATGCGCAGAGGCGCACTGCGCAAAGAAGAAAGCAATCAACAGGCCAATACTTCTGTACATCGTTAGTTAGCTCCTATCTCATTTAGACAATTCCACGCAGAAAGCTAGCACATTTCCGACACGCGAATTTTCCATCAATAGACATCAGCCGTGGCAACTACGTATTGAATGGCGACGTCCGCAGACTACGATCGATGCCAATACTCCTCGCATTTATGCAACAACGCATGGTCAACCGACTCTTCAAAATACGCAATCGCTTTGACGAATCCGCGTCCAAAGAAAAGTTGGACCTGCTTCAGTCACTGGACACAGTCGAAGCGCTAAAGTGTTCCGATCTTGAGCACCTGCACGCGGCACTGTGTTTCGTGCGGGCATTCCCTGATACAGCTGCACACTGCCGGCTGGCGCAGTCGCAACTTGATTCCTTCGAAGACCGTATTCGCAAGATTCCGGCGAACTTGCGTTCAGGGCTCTGGGATAGCGGCATTTCTGGATCGTCTATCCATTATTGTTTTTCTTATGAGGTTGCAAGCTGGTTGGCGAGACGTGTACCCAATACCGTTTCGATTGACTGGGACGCTATAGAAAATACTGAGCGTCTTGATGAATTACTGGAGCATCTGCTGTTGCCGGCCGAGGAAGACTATTTCAACAGCGGCTATGTAAGCATCAAAGAATGGATCGATCTGGCTGCGTCTGGCACAGACAATACAGATTTTGACTGGTTGTTCGCACAGTTGAGAGAGAAGCGCCTCATTCCCATTTGGTCACAAATGTATAACGCTGCCGAGTTGCCATTGGTCTGGGATCTGCGTGACGCGGCCGTGTCCAAGACTCAAAATGCTGCGCCCTTGCGTCGGATTTCAGCGCGTAGCAGTGGCATGCGTAAACCCTGTCGTAACGTGAAGCAGGAAGTCTTACGACCGCTAGCCTCACTGCAAAGATTGTCGACGCGTGCTGGATCAAAACTAATTGATGTGGCGATGGCGTCATTGGCTGTGCGTTATCGGGAAACCTTTCACTTCAACTTCGCCAACCCCAAAGAAGTATATCTTGCAGATATCGGTGCGGGCGTCTCGATTGCGGTATTTGGATTGCTCGAGAAGTACCGCTATCCGCTCGAAAGCACGATGGGTTACCTGATTCTCTCCAATGGGGTGCCCATCGCCTACGGTGGCGGCAGCGCTCTGTTTCGTCAGGTGAACACCGGTATAAATGTTTTCGACGAGTTTCGGGGCAGTGAAGCGTCGTTTCTTTTCACGCAAGTGATGCGCGTGTATCGCAGTCTATTCGGGTGTACGCGATTCATAATCAATGCGTACCAGTTCGGCAGCGAAAACACCGAAGCGCTCAAGAGCGGCGCCTTTTGGTTTTACTATCGCCTGGGATACCAGCCGGTCTTACCTGCAGTTCGGCTGTTGGCGCAGCGTGAATCGAAACGCATTTTGCGAGACCGTTCATATCGGAGTGATCGCAAGACACTAAGCCGCCTGGCAAGTTGCGACATGCACTTAACATTACCCGGTGCTCGTGAGAGCGATCTGTTCGATGAAGAATGGATAGAGACCAGCTCGATGCTCGCGACGAACGAACTCGCTAAACACGGTGAGCCTACCCGCACTGAAGCAGCCGATAAGGTCGCCAAAAAGCTTGCGCATGACCTGCGAATGCGGTCTGTAAGTACCTGGTCAGCAGCGGAGATACGTGGCTTTCGTCGACTTGCGCCGATTGTTGCAGCGACAAAACCAGCGACCTGGTCCGCCGATGCAAAGCGATCAATTAGAAAGCTGCTGCGCGCGAAGGGCAGCCGCTTTGAAGTCGACTACGCAAGACTGTTGAGTGAGGACAAGCAGTTCTTGTCAGAACTAAGAAAATGCTGCCGACGTGCGGATACTTAGGCTAGTCGATCGAACGAAATGGATTAACGAGCAACGCCCACAGCGATTGATCACGGCGATCACGAAATTCGTGCAGGCCGATCTGCATCGTCGTCTGTTCATCGCGAGGCTGGTCGCGGTAGCTGCCGAATATTCGGTCCCACAGGGATAAATGGAAGCTAAAATTACTGTTCGTTTCGTCCCAGTGAACCGAGTGGTGGATACGATGCATCTCGGGCGTTACCAGCAGCCAGCGCAAGCGGCGTTCGAACGTAGCAGGAAGGCGGATGTTAGCGTGAGTGAACAGCGCGCCGGCGCTAAGCAGTATCTCGAAAATCAGCACGGCCAGCGCAGGTATGCCAAAGAGTGCGATGAGCGCGAGCTTGATTACCATCGACACGGAGATCTCGAAGGGATGAAAGCGCACTGCGGTCGTGACGTCGAAGCCGATATCGGCGTGATGCACGCGGTGCATTCGCCACAGCAGTGGAACCTTGTGCATCAGCCGATGCTGCCAGTAGATCGCGCAGTCGAGCAGGATGACGCCGGCTGTCACAACTCCCCAGTATGGCAATATGCTGGGCGGCCCGCCGCCACCGTGTTCAAGTCGAATGGCAAGATCGACGGCTAACAGCGGAAACGCCAAACGCAATATCAGCGTGTTGATGATAATAAGCAACAGGTTGGTAAAACGGCGACGCCCGCCACCCGCGACGTTGCGCCGCGGCAGTACTTGCTGCAACACGATAAGCACGGCAAAGACCGACAAGAAGATTGCGAGACGAATTTGTGGCTCGTTTGCCAGCAACCAATCTGACACAGTCAGGCGCCCCAGGCTTTTAGGCCTATGCCGCAATACTCCGGTATCAGCGTCGTTTTGTGGTCAATTGGCATATGTTTCAAAATGAGCGAGTGGATAGTTGGCGGACATGTAATATACATGCAGCGAGACCGGTCGTATCTCCTAGTATTCACTAAAAACCGCAGAAAAATCTGCTGTAACGGGTTAAGCAATGACTGACGTCACCACTTCGACCGTTCCCGCTTGGAAACGGTTCCTGCCCCTTGGCATTATCATCGCAGCGCTGGCTGCCTTTTTTGGTTTCGGATTGCAGCGATATTTTACGCTTGACAGCCTCGCAGCTAATCAAGAAGCGATTAAGAATTACGCCGCCGCAAACCTGCTGACGACTATGCTTGGAATAATCGTAATTTATGCAGCTGTAACGGCCATCAGTTTTCCCGGCGCCGCAATAATGACACTGCTGGCGGGATTTATACTAGGCACCCTGTATGGCGGCATCGCTGTCGTCATCGGCGCTACTATCGGAGCAACAATTATATTTCTCGCCGGTCGATCAGCTGCTGGTGATGTGTTAGCGAAACGCGGTGGCGACACCGTCGCGAAACTCGAAGCCGGCTTTACAAAAAATGCTCTCAGCTATCTTTTCATTCTTCGACTGGTGCCGCTTTTCCCGTTCTGGCTGGTCAATCTGGCCGCCGCAGCTTTCCGCGTACCAACCCGGGTTTACGTATTCGCCACCTTCTTTGGAATCATGCCCGGCACGCTTGTGTATGCGTCCGTTGGTGCGGGGTTCAGTTCAATCACAGAGTCGTCCGATGTGGGCATTGACGTGTTGCTGCAACCGGCGGTCTTTCTTCCCATCATCGGTCTTGCAGTCTTATCGCTGTTACCGATCATATTCAAGCGTGCTATCAATGCGAACGTTGAGGAACAATCATGAGCGCAATAATTACGACTGATATCTGCGTAATCGGCGCCGGCTCCGGTGGCCTTTCGGTAGCAGCCGGCGCGGTTCAGATGGGCGCTAAAGTGGTGCTTATTGAAAAAGACAAGATGGGCGGCGACTGCCTCAATACCGGTTGCGTCCCGTCAAAAGCGCTGCTCGCCGCCGCTAAACATGCGCATGCATTCCGCAATTCAGGCCCATTTGGAATTACACCGGCGACACCGGACATCGATTTTGCTGCTGCAATGGCACATGTCCACGAAGTTATTCAGGGCATCGAGCCACATGACAGTGTGGAAAGATTCGAAAGTCTTGGGGTAAACGTCATCAAGGGCACCGCCAGATTTACGAGTGACCGTGAGGTTGTAGTTGGCGATCAACGAGTTCAGGCAAAACGCTTTGTGATTGCAAGCGGAAGCCGCGCAACTGTCCCCCCTATTCCAGGCATCGAAGAGACCGACTATCTGACCAATGAGACGTTGTTCGAGAACACCGTGTGTCCCGACCACCTCATTATTGTCGGTGCCGGGCCGATCGGGTTGGAGATGGCTCAGGCACACCACCGTCTGGGTGCACAGGTAACTGTGCTCGAACGTATGCGCGCGCTGCCGAAAGATGATCCTGAGTTGGCGGCGATTGTCGTCAAGTCACTCCGCGAAGAGGGTATTTCAATTCGCGAAGAAGTCGACATTGCGAGTGTTTCAGGCAAATCGGGCAATATTCGCGTCACTCTGAGCGATGGAGAGGAGATTCGCGGCAGTCATCTACTGATGGCAACCGGACGCGCGCCGGTCGTCGCCGACATGGGACTTGATGAGGCGGGCATTCAATATTCGCGTTCCGGAGTCGAGGTCGACTCGCGACTACGCACAACCAACAAGCACGTATTTGCTGTGGGCGATGCCAAGGGTGGATTGATGTTTACTCATCTGGCCGGTTACGACGCTGGCATAGTCATCCGAAACATACTTTTTAAGTTGCCCAGCAAGGCCGACTACTCTGCGATTCCATGGGTGACTTACACAGATCCGGAGTTATCCCAGGTTGGACTGACCGAAGCCGAGGCGAAAGAAAAATACGGCGACGCGATCAAGGTTACGCAGTCGGAGTATGCGGAGAATGATCGAGCCCGCGCTGAACGAATCACCGCAGGTTTAATAAAAGTAGTCACTGGCAAGCGCGGCAAGATTCTCGGTGCTGGAATTGCTGGCTCGAGCGCGGGCGAGATCATTCAACCCTGGCAGATTGCCGTCGCGAAGGGCTACACGATGAAGGATATGGCCGGAATCATCTCACCCTACCCGACCCTTTCTGAAATATCGAAACGCGCAGCTGGCTCTTATTTTACTGATTCATTGTTTTCGCCGCGCACACAAAAAATTGTGCGGTTTTTGCTCAAGTTCTAGCGCCTGTGGATCCCTCAATCCCGGTCCTGGTACTGTTTTGCAAAGAGCCACGACTCGGTCACGGCAAACAACGCCTTGCCGCCACTATTGGTGAACGACCAGCCCTGCGTATTGCTCGCGCCTTGCTGGACTGTGCGCTGGAGGACGCTGCCTGCTGGGATGGCACATTTGTATTCTCCCCCGCATCGTCAGAAGAAGTTGCCTGGGCGGAAACGTTGTCTGACAGACCAGAATTTCGTGACAAACACGTAGGCATCGTTGCACAAAAAAGTGGCAACCTCGGCTTCAGACTTACGACAGTCGAAGCCCACTTACGTGAGCTGGGCGCGACACAAATAGTCTATATGGGATGTGATGCGCCGTTACTCAATGACACCCACTATGATGCTGTAATAAATGCGCTGAACGAGGTTGATGTCGTATTGGCAGATGGAGCTGACGGCGGCGTTACATTGATGGCAAGTCGAAGTGGGTGGCCGGTGCTCGACGAACTTCCGTGGAGCGCCAGTGAGCTGGGCGATGCGCTGGCAGACAATTGCACTGCCAGCGGACGGAGTGTGCACAGACTGGACGGCGGCTTCGACGTTGATGAAAAGAGCGACGCACTCAAACTGCTTGAACACCTCAATAGCGAGCAGCGACCCGCCCGACAAGCTCTTAAGGCGGTGTTGCTCGAAGAGCTTGATCAAATTACGTGACGGAGCTGCCACAATTAAGCGTCATTATTCCTTGTCGCGATGATGTGGAGTCATTGGCACGTCTGTTGCCGCAGATTTCAGCACACGATCGGGTCGAAGTGATTGTCGTAAGCCATGCAGATCAGCATGCAGATGTCGCCAATGTGTGCGCCAGAAGCGGGGCGCAGTGTGTCTCTTCGAATGAGACGCGAGGCGCGCGCCAGCTTAAGGGTGCGGAACTGGCCAAGGCGCCAAACCTTTGGTTTCTGCACGCCGATGCGGTAGTTGCGGACGATGCCGTAAGAGCTGTCATGCAGGCTTTTGACGATGGACAAATCGGCGGCTATTTTCAATTTCGCCTGCTCGGAGCCAGATCGCTGCGTAAATGGTTGATCGAGTA
>RCNC010002165.1_pt1 | contig 13119 bp, 9 predicted proteins | sample 2041301 | NCBI WGS metagenome assembly RCNC01 (sample SAMN09708231, study PRJNA481090) | Marine sediment metagenome, whole genome shotgun sequencing project. | biome: marine sediment; feature: ocean; material: sediment; isolation source: Sewage treatment plant 13A marine sediment (STP13A) ... | reverse complement strand
TTGTTGAGGTCAGAAGAGGATCTCGCCGAGGTGGCGACCTCGTCGATGATACGTGAGAGAAGTGCGCCTTCCGCTCCCGCGAGGGAGGTATTGAGCCCGGCAGGCGACTGCGCCGGAGATTTCGAGGCAACACGCTCCCAGCGGTCTAGAAGTTGACTGAGACGATCGATGTGGGCTGTCGTCTGGTCATCTCCGCCGACGGCAGCGGACCCGTCCGCCGTTCCGGCGGCGTTCTGCGGAGCCTTCTGTTGAGGAATTTCGGGTGGCGGCTCGATCTGCTGTGCGGCGCGCTGATGCGCGTCGCTGGGGGCGGCCTGTTCTGCGTAGCCGGCAGCCGATTGTGAAGGCTCTCCACCACCTTGCCCTGCCGACCCGCCGCCTCCACCGCCACCACCCGTGGACCAGTCGCCACCGCCACCGGAACTGGACTGGGGTGACCTGCTGACCGAAATTCGAGCCGCCAGCGCCTCGCCGCCGCTACTCACACCGAGTCGACCCAGGTTCTCGGACAAATCAGTGCGATCGTGCTCCGGGCAGATGCTGACCAGAAGCGGCTGAAGGCGGGCCAGGTACCGATTGAGTTCTTCCTTGGGGATGAGCTCGAGTTCGCCGAGGTTCTGGACCTTTCGGGCCGAGTGGAGAAGATAGTCGCTGACAGGTGATGCATTCGGTCCCTGGAGTTGCGTGCCGACCCACGAGTGGATTTCGCGAGCGAGGACCTCGGGTGGGGCCTTGAAGAGGATCTCCGCCGCTTCGGCGAAGATCATCGGAGCGACTTCGTCCGATAGATACCTCGCCAGCAGCAGGCGTGCTTCCTCGATCTCCCGAGCATCGGATTCCGTGACCAACGGGCCTCCCATTTTCAGACCGGCGTTACAAACACCCTCTGTCGCGCCGATTTCGCAGCCCCTCTGCCGGATACGCCGGCGATCGTATCTGAGGCCTTATGATCGCATCATCGACGCGGTTTGAGCAAGTACAACCGATGCCGTTCGGATGCCGGATCAGGGATCGGTGGGAATCGGCGCTGGCTGCAGTTCGGTGGGGCAGTAGGCGTCGCGACGTTCGGTCAGGTCACTGATGACGGCCTTTCGAAAGGCGAGATCGGGGTACTTGACCGCCAGGTCCCGCTTGAACTTTTCGATGTCGATCATCTCGAAGCGGCAGAGAATCGGCTTGAAGGGTCGAGGCAGGAGTTCTCCGGGCGCCTGAATATGATGCAGACCGCCCGAATAGACCGTGAGTATCCGGCCATCCGGCAGCGCCTCGAGAATATCTGCGATCCCGGCGCGGACGGTCATTTCTCGTCCTTTTGAGTCGAGCCCGTTTCTGCGTTTCATCCGGCCCTCAGGCAGGATGATCACAAGGGCCCGACTGTCGATCTTGCTGAGGACGTCTTCCCAGGTCGAGTCGCGCTGCCGGGTGACCGTCACGGTGTGGCGAACGAGAAAACGGAAAAACAACCCGACGGGCCTCTTCATTGTTTTTTCGGCCACCGGAAGGACTCCGTGTCGCGCAAACCGCCACAGGAGCTTGGTTGATGCAAAGCCGGCGATCAGGGGTTCGTAGAGGCTGGTGTGGTTCAGGATCGCGACGATTCTGGTGTCGTCCGCCATCTCGTGGGGTTTGGTCGGCATCCAATCTTCCCGGAGCCGGTAAAGAAGCCGGGTGGTGGCTCGCACGCCGAGCAGCAGCAGAAAAACGAGAATTGACTGCATTGATCGAGTTTATGGGCCATTGAAGGCCCTATAGATCGCCGATCAATCTAACTCAAACCTCCAGGTTCGGCACGTCGCAGCGCGGCAAAGGGCGGCCATCGGCCGCCCTTTGCCGGATCCAAGATCCAAGATCAAGAATTCAAACGTCCAAGACGCAAGAACCAAGATTGCGACATCGTGGTCCCCGTATCTTGGATCTTTGTTCTCACCAATCAAACACCAACCCCGCATACACGTTTCTCGTTGCCGCCGGGATCCAGACCGGCTGGTACCCGTCGAAATAGCCGAATGTCGTGAAGAGGGAGTCGGTCAGGTTGTTGATCCGAAAGTTTGCCTTGACCCTTTGAGCCATGAGGGCGCTCGCCACCGTTCGTCCGAGATCGATCTCAAACCCGATGTCGAGGGCGGTGTAGGCATCGTTGACCCGGTGAATGTAGTCGGGGTCGTTACGAATCTCCGGGAACTTCCGCATGTCCTCGGTATTGTCGAGGTAGAAATCATCGACATAGCGCAGGGTGAGCACGCCCGTGACCGGGCCGGCGGTACCGTGGACCTCGAGAGAAACCAGCCACTCGGGACTCACCGGCAGCGCGTTTCCCGAGTGATCGATGGCATTGCCGTCATAGTCGTGTTCGGTGAAGTCGACGATGCGGTTGTTCGACCATGCAAGATCGAACCGGCCGCCGAAGGCCGGGATGGGTTGCCACTCGAGATCGACCTCGACCCCGCGGTGCTCGGTGACCGCACCGTTGGCGGTCACCGGATCGCCGTTGTTGTCGAGGCCTCCGGCCCAGACGATGGCGTTGTCGAAATCAAGATAGTAGAGATTGAGTGAAGCTCGCCCCGTGGACCATGCAAACGAACCCCCGAGTTCGTAGTCGGTGAGTTCCTCGGGTTCGAGGGCCAGGGGCGCCGGCGACCAGTAGCTCTGAGGGTCGTAGATATCGCGGAACGCCGGCTCGCGCCCGCCGCGCGAAACATTGGCGAAAAAGCTCAGGGTTTCAGTTGGTCGGAAGGTGACGCCGAGTCTCGGGAGGAGGTAGGAATATGTCTGGTCCACCTCGACGCCTTTGAGTTTGTCGTCGTGCATCTCGTAACGGTGGTACGTCCATGTCAGCCCTGCCATGAGGTTCCATTTGTCGGCTAAACGCCAGCTCTCTTGGACAAACGGCTGGATGGTCTGCTTGTCGAGGCGGTAGTCGTAGTAGCGGTGGTCGGGATCCAGATCGGGGGGATAGAACTGGGCCCACTGGACAAAACCCCAGTGGCGTCCGTTGTGGAGTCGGAAGGCGACACCCGCCTGGAGACCGCCGCGATCGTTGCCGTGGCGCCACTCGAGATTGGGAATCCACCCCGCATCCCACTCATCCACCTCGCGCCGCCGGACCAAATCTGTGGTGTCGATGACCGAGCCGTCGGGCAACTCGATGGGCTCGAGGCCGTACTCGGGCATCCATCGATCCTGTTTGAATTGCTGGAAATAGCCGTGCCCCTCGAAGAGATAGAAGGTGTTCTGCAACGCGAGGTCGGGGTTGATCTGCCAGCTGTGAATCACCTGGTAGTGGGGCTGGAAGAAGTTGTCGACTTCGTTGGGGTAGGAGAGGGGGTTGTATCGTCGATCGTTCCGTTTGTCGCCGGTGATTTCGCCGTCGAGATAGGCCTTGGATACGCCCTCATACGCGAGGTGGGTTTCCTCTGGACCTCCGAAGAGGTTGATACGAAGGCTGGTCTTCTTGCCATAGCGAACGACGGAGAGATAGTAGTTCCACATCTCGGACCAGCTCTGATCGCGATAGCCGTCCGACTGGACCCGGGAGTAGCGGGCGGTGGTCGCCCATTTGTCGTTGATGAGTCCGCTGTCGAACTCGAAAGTGAGGCGGCTGGTTCCGAACGAACCGCCGAGCATGGCCAGGTGGAGTCTTTGTTCGGTCAAGGGCTGCCGGCTGGTGACGTTGACCGATCCGCCGATGGCGCTGCCGCCGTAGAGGTTGGTGCCTACGCCGCGTTGGACCTGGATTTCATCGGTTGTTGAAAGAAAATCGGCGAGATCGATAAAAAACACGCCGTGGGAGTGGGCGTCGTTGAGCGGAACGCCGTTGAGGCTGATGGCGGTCCGGCGCATATCGAAGCTGCGCAGGAAGAAGTAGGAGTAGCCGATGCCGTTGCCGCTGTCGTTGTATGCGTAAAAACCGGGGGTCTGCTCCAGGAAAATCGGCACGTCCTGGGCCCAATAGCGGCGCTCGATCTCTTCGCGGCCGATGTTGGTCATGGTCACAGGTGTCTCACCGAGGGTGGCGTGGAGTCCGGTGACCTCAACCTCGCCCCGAAATACGGTTGGTTCCGCCTGGAGACTGAGTTCGACCGTGTGCTCGAGATCGGTGAGGTTGAGGTCGAGGGTCTCGTGGCCTTCCGAGGTTACTCGGAGACGCATGGAGAAAGGCGGTGGGTCGGTGAGGTTGAGGACGAAGCGGCCCTCCGCGTCGGTCGATTCCCGAAGTTCCAGCCCGTCCGCGGTCGCCAAGAGCTCCGCGCCGGCGATGGGTTCCTTACTCAGTTTGTCGACGAGGCGGCCGCGAATCTCAGTGGGAAAAGCAACGTTTGAGAGGGTTGCGAGAATGATCGTGGTGATGGTCAATCGAAACAAAAACATGCCGTTTCTCCGGTGCTGAGCTGATGAGGACTCTGTCGAGGGAGAAGACGGCATTCTGATGCTCCAGTTCCCTCCGCCGGCATGACCCGGATCAGGTAATAGGGGTTTGATCTCAGCCCCGTCCGAGACGGGACACCCCCATGGATGCGATTAGATTCACAAAGAGCCGGGCCGAGTATCCGAGCAGACTGCGTGCTTGTCAAGGCGTCCGAGCGAACAGACTTTGCGATGGGACGATCCCGGAATCCTACCGCCCAGGTCGGAACACCAGCGCTCCCAAAGTTCTCAACAAGACGATGGCGTACATCGAAGAGCCGTGGTGCCTGACGGCGTAGAGATCGAACTCGAGCTTGATCATGTGGTCCTCGGTCCGGGCGCAGTAGGGGAGGTGGATCTGGGCCCAGCCCGTGAGTCCCGGCCGGACGCAGTACCTGAACGCATAGAAGGGGATCTTTTTCTCGAATCGGGCCGCCACATCCGGGCGCTCCGGCCGTGGACCTACCAGGCTCATCTCGCCGCGAAGGACATTCAGAAGCTGGGGGAGTTCGTCGATGCGCCACCGTCGGAGCAACCGGCCTGCGGGGAACACTCTGGCGTCGTTTTCCTCGGCAAAGGTGGGGCCCTTGCCGCTCGAGTTCTTGCGCATGGTCCGGAGCTTGAACAACTCGAAGGGTCTGCCGTACTGACCGAGCCGCTCCTGGCGGTAGATGATGGGCAGGCCGTCGGTGACCAGCACCGTGAGGGCAGCAATGATGAGAATAGGCGCCGTGAGAACGAGCATCACCGTCGCTGTCACCAGATCGAAGAACCGCTGGAGATAGTGGAACGGTGACGTGGCGATGGACGAAAAGTCGCCGGTAGCGATAAACCACCTGGAGTCCACCTGACGAACCGGAATACGACCGGTTAAGGCAGAGTAGGCGCCGGCGGCATCGACCACGGTGGTACCGCGAAAATTGAGAGCGGCGAGGCGATCGATGGTGGGATCACCATCGGCAAGCTGAGCGACGATGATGAGATCGATGCCGTGCACGTCGACTCCCGCGAGAGGGTCGGCTGTACCGTTTGTCGGGGCCGGCAGGTGTCGAGCTATCTGAAACGGTGGGTTCGGTCGATTCTCGAGTTCTCTTCGAAGGGCCCCGACGATGGGGCCGTCACCGATGAGGATGGCGTTGCGGGCCTGTGGTCGGGCCGCGAGTTTGAGCCAGATTGAACGAAGGAGAACCTGAGAAGGCAGCGAAATGGCGAGAGTGATTCCCAGGAGACCACGTCCGAAGCGCCACGGCTCGACGAGATAGACGCCGAGGACCAGCGCGATCGCCATGGTGATTGCCAGGGCTGTTGTCCGCGCGAGCACATAGTCGGGAGTTCGCCAACTCGACGGGCGGTAGAGATCGAAGGTGGTGGCGAGACCGAATTGAACCAGGACCGCGTAGAGGATGAACCCGGGGTGTTGCAGAAGTTGATTGAGTTCGCCATCAAATCCGACCGAACCGAATCGGATCAGGGCCGCAAGCACGCCCGCCCCGAGAAGGATCATGGCGTCGGCTTCGGCGAGCAGGAATCGGGTTCGCAGCTCGCGAATCGCGATCTTTTGCATAGAGCCTCATTTTCGCCGGTTCCGGGCTTCTGTCAACCGTTTTGGCTTTCACCTAAGATGAGCGATTCTCGGCGGCGATCTGCACCAATCTCTTGCGCTCTGAACGTATGCGAAAATACTCGACATACCAACAGGTATGCCTCCGTTTTTAGCAAACGTCAGAGCATCAAGATCTTGGCGCATCTCATCCACCAGAATCGCTCACCTTAGGTTTCAGTAGGTGGCTGGTCAACCGGGCCGTTTCGAAAGACGCGCAACCGTGAAAGAGCTTGTCACTTTGTTTCACAAGCCCTATACTCTGTTGCGTGAGCGCGACCCTTGAAATCAGAATCAAGAAGTGAAATTTATCGAATTGGAACGACGGCGCAATATTTGAGAATCGCCATTGCGGCCGCCGAGACCACAAAAGGAGAATGGACATGTCGACTCTCAAGGAAACCCTCAAAAAGAAGATCGACGAGCACCGGCCGCGGACGGTTCGCCTGCTCAAGGAACACGGCGACGTCAAGATCAGTGAAGTCACCATAGGTCAGGCCATCGGTGGCGCCCGCGGCGTCAAGAGCCTCGTCACCGACGTGTCCTATCTGGATCCCTTCGAGGGCATCCGGTTTCGTGGTCGCACCATTCCCGAGACCTTTGCGGCGCTTCCGGCGGTTGAAGGCCAGGAATATCCCGCGGTCGAGGGCTTTTTCTACTACCTCATGACCGGTGACATCCCCACCGCCGAGCAGGCGGCAGAGGTCGTTGCTGAATTCAAGACGCGCCGCCAGCTTCCGCAGTACGTCATGGACATCATGCGCGCCATGCCGGCTGACACCCATCCCATGACCATGTTCTCCGCCGGCATCCTCGCGATGCAGCGCGAGTCGGAGTTCGTCAAGCGTTACAACGAGGGCATGAACAAGATGGAGTATTGGGAGCCCATGTTCGAGGACTCCTGCAACGTGATGGCCAAGCTCCCGGTTCTCGCGGCCTTTATCTATCGCCTCAAATACAAGAACGACGAGCAGATCGCGGAAGATCCCAACCTCGACATGGGTGGCAACTTCGCCCATCAGATGGGACTTGAAAAGCCTTACGACGACGTTGCGCGGATGTACTTCATCCTCCACTCCGACCATGAGTCGGGCAACGTTTCCGCCCACGCCACCCACCTGGTGGCCTCGGCGCTGTCGGATGCGTACTACTCGCTGTCAGCCGGAATGAACGGTCTCGCGGGTCCGCTCCACGGCCTGGCCAACCAGGAGGTGCTGAGCTGGACCATGAAGTTCATGGAGGGCCTCGAGGGCAAGGAGCCCACCGAAGAGGTCATCAAAGAAGCTCTCTGGAAGACCCTCAACTCGGGCCAGGTCATCCCGGGCTACGGCCACGCGGTGCTCCGCAAGACCGACCCGCGCTACGAGTCGCAGCGTGAGTTCTGCCTCAAGAACCTGCCGGACTACCCCTTGTTCAAGGTCATCTCCATGATCTACAAGGTCGCCCCGGGTGTGTTGACCGAGCACGGGAAAGCCAAGAACCCGTGGCCGAACGTCGACGCCCAGTCCGGTGTGATCCAGTGGTACTACGGTCTCACCGAGTGGGACTTCTACACGGTTCTCTTCGGCGTCGGTCGCGCCCTCGGCGTCCTGACCAACATCACCTGGGATCGCGCGTTGGGTTATCCCATCGAGCGGCCCAAGTCGGTCACCACCGCCATGCTCGAGGACTTCGCGGGGATCAAATAGATCGACGATCCACGGATTCTGACAACGAGGCGCCTTCGGGCGCCTCGTTTTTTTGCGATTCGTTATCGGTCACTCACTCCTCGTGACTCGTCGCTAGTCTGTGATGACCCGTCATCGGCAACGGCCAACGAGTGACGAGCAGCGAGAAACAAGCTATGGTGATCAGACGATGACCATCGACGACCAACCCACCTTGCCCTTTGAAGTTTTCTGGCCCTGGCTCATGGGTCACCCGAACTGTATTTTGCGTGCCGGAACACCCGAAGCGGTGATCTACGACGACGAGGATCTCCATTGGCACTTCGCCAAGGAGGAGCCGGACACCCTGGTTGTCCAAGTGCTCAGGGGCAAGCTTCTGGTTGGCGAACTTCTACTCTCACCGGACCAGATCACGTTTGTTCAGGGTGGGTCGGGCGATCGAGAACATGAGTTCGTCTTCGAGCTCATCGCCGAGAACGAGACCGAGAGCTACCCGGCCTACTTCTTTGTCCTGATCCACGGATTCGATGAAGAAGGCGAATTCAGCCCGAGTCGGGTGCACTGAGCTGAAGCTCAACCCTGCAGCTGTGATCCGGATACCTAGGAGCCTGTAACACAAAAGCCGAACGGTGTTTTTCGGGTGTCGTTTGGCCCATTTCTCGCCCGATTCTTGGCCCATACCACCAGTATGAACCTGCAAATCGGTCAAGAAATGGCCTCAAACGGCACTCCGAACTCCACCATCCGTTTTTGCGCTACAGGCTCCTGGACGACTCCGCCCTGCTATCGTGGATTGACGATCGTGGAGGGGAGAAAACGGCCGGAGAATGGTGTCAGGAATCAATCGACCTTTGAAGCTTCGAGTCTGGATCTGCATTGTCGCCTTGATCTTGACCTGCGGTTTCGTTGCGGGTGCCGATGGTGCAGAGAGCGATCAGCAGAAAGCGGCTGAGGTTCCGATCGTCTTCCCCGTCAACGAACGACTCTCGTACGCCATCTCCTGGTCGGGTATCCACTGCGGCGAGATGGAGATAACGAGTTATATCGACAACGAGGCGGCCGGCGGACCGATGTATCGCATTGTCGTCCTTTCCCGAACCACGAAGTTCTTTGATGGAATCTATCGAGTCCGGTCCCGGTTGGATTCGTATTTCGATCCGCGGCGAATGACATCCATCCGCTACGACGAGAGATCGCTCGAGAAGAAAAAGAGAAAGAACGAGACCTGGGTTGTCGATCTCGAGGCCAAGGAAATCGTGAGGACAAAGAACGGGGAGGAAAGCCGAATCCCGGTCGAGGTTGAGAGAGCCAACGATCCGCTGGCCTTTATCTACCGACTGCGCATGGTGGATACCGAAATCGGACAGGAAACCGCGCTCGGTCTCATGACCAGCAAGGGAGCGGTGGAGACCGTTGCCCGGGTGACGCGGCACAAGAGGATCAAGACCAAGATGGGGAAGTGCGACGCGGCGTCGGTGGTCCCCGAACCACGCGATGAGATGATGTTCAGCAAGTCGGGTTCCATGGTGATTTGGATCGACCGCCAGGAGCCTCACCGCCCGTGCAAGATCGAATTCGACCTCTCCTTCGGCTCCTTGACGGCGAGCCTGAGAAGAGCGGAAGCTGCGCCTGAAGGCGGAGTTTCGACCGATTGGGAGAACTGGGGAGATTCCAAGGGGGAAAGCCCGTGACTTCGATTTTGGGAAACGGATGTCGTCGGTGCGTTCGGACAGCCCGTTTGGGGATCATTGTGTCTTTGATTCTGGCGACGGCGCCCCTCGTCTGGGCCGGGATGGAGGAACAGGCAAAAGAGGCCTTTCGGGAGCTCCAGTTGGGATATGTGGCTCTGGACGAGGGCGCCTTTGAAACCGCGATCGTTCACTACGAAAAGGCACGCGACCTCTCCCTGGGAGATGAGCAGCGATACAACGCGCTCTTCGGTCTGGGGTCAGCCGTTCTCGAACTCGGCCGTCTCGACCGGGCGCGCGCCATCTTTGACGAAGCACACGAACTCAAACCGGGCGAGGTTGAATGCACCTTCATGCTTGGAGTCACGTGTCGGCGTCAGGGTGACTTGAGCGCCGCGGTGACCTATCTCGCCGAGGCCGCCGCCCGTGATCCGAATTTCACTCAGGCGTTTGTCGAGCTGGGCATCACATACGCAGCTTTGGAACGTCACGCCGATGCCCAGCGGATCTGCCAGGATGTCTTGAAGGTCGATCCCGAAAATATCGAAGCTCGACTCGGTTTGGCGGTCGCCCTCTTCCATCAGGACGAGAACGCCGCCTCGGTCCGTGAGTTTCGCGAGGTTCTGGACCGGGATCCGGAGAACATTCGCGCCCACTACGGATATGGGCTCGCCCTGTTCTTCGAGGGCGACCGCGAAGGCGCCAAGAAAGAGATCATCTACCTCAATTCCCATGCGCCGGAACTCGGCTCAGATCTCTACGAGTGGGTATTCCCGCAAGAATGAACGCCGGCCGGTTTACGGACCGCCGGGTCGCTCAATGAGCGGCGATGAAGTCCTCGACACGCGCGAGCGCCCTGTCGAGTCTCTCCTTGACGTGAGAGGTCGAGGGGCGACGCGGTTCGTGAAGTCGCACCGATTCCCAGAGATCGCGGTCCGGGTCCTCGAGGATGTCGGTTCGCAGGGTGATGCCGTGGCGGGCGAACACCGGTTCGAGGCGGCGGCGGTTGCGCCAGAGTTTCCGGCGGGTGCTCCGGTAGGCGTGTTCGCAGACTGTTTTGCGGTTCGAGTAAGAAAAGACGTTTGAGAAGAACATCGAGTAGTCATCACGGCGTGGTTCGAAGACGAGGACGTCTCGATCGCTGTACTTCGTCTCATAGGCAGAGAGACCGGCGCTCATCCGGGAGTGGATGATGGTCCTGAAGGTCTGCGCGAGCACGGTGGGAAGACCACGGTCGGTGAGCCTCCCGCGTTGCATGATGCCGAGTTCGACCGAGCGAATCGTGTCCACCGGGACGATGGGATTCACGCAGATGACCAGATCGGCGCCGGCGTCGAGTGCCACCGAAGCGTGGACCGTCTTGAGCAGCACGCCATCGACATAGTGCCGGCCTTCAATCTCGACGGGAGGGTAGAGCCCGGGAAGCGCTGTGGATGCCTGGACCGCCTTTGAGACCGGGATGTGGTCGAGCCCGGGCTCGCCAAACCGAATCGGACGGCCCGAGTCGAGATCGGTGGCTACCACGACGAGCTTTCTGCGAAGCTTCCTGAAGTCATCGCTTCGACCGGGTTTTGAGAAGATCTTCTCGAGATAGACCCTGAGTGGTTCGCTGCGGAAGAGGCCGACCGGGAGAGCGCGAGCGAGACGGCTGAGGGGTTCGAGGAGGCGTCGATCCCCTGGGTGCCGAATGACATCCCAAAGCCCCTCGATGAAGAGCCTCGGGATCTTGATGCCTCCGCGGACAAACTCGCCGACCGCGGGGGACATAAAAGTCTCGGGAACAAACGGGTGCTCACCCGGTTCGTGTTTGATGATGGCGCGGCACATCTGTGCGGTGGAAAGGTTGTTGACGAGGCACGAGGCAATAAAAGCGCCCGCGCTGACCCCGACATAGAGGTGGAGATCGTTGAAATCGATCCCGTCGAGGGCCTCATCGAGAGCGCGGACGGCGCCGATTTCGTAGATCGATCCTTCAGGGCCACCACCGGCCAAGGCGAGGCCGACCTTGGATACGCTGCGGGAAGAATCGATCACTCGTGACTCCCGGGATGTGTCAGAACGTCAAAAGAACTCGTGAAAGCACGATGAAGCTCCGTGGCCGTCACTTCTCTCCCGGCTTTGATGTCGAACTCTGTCTCTCACCCTCAAAAGCCGCCAACGAAACTTCGAGTTCCTCGAGCCTCTCCCTGAGCAGACCCATCTCTTCACGGGCTCGGCGGACCGGGCCGATGCGATCCATCGATGCCTGAACGAGGCGGTCCATCCGGTGCTGCAGTTGTTCCACTCCGCTTGATACGGCCTTCTCGCCGGCGCGGATGAGATCGTGGAGCAACTCGTTCGGCAGAAGAGACGTGCCCTTCCGCCCTTCCTCGGAGATGATCTGGGTCAGGGTCTGGGCGGTGACGTCGTCGGAGGTTTTGTTGTCGATGACCTTGATTTGTTGGCCGTTGCGAATCCAACCCGCGAGTTCATCGAGGGCGACATAGCGGCTCTCTTCGGTGTCGTAGAGCTTGCGGCTCCCGTAGCGTTTGATGAGTCGGATCATCGTTGACTCCTGTTAGCAAATGACATAGACGGCGTCTGGCGCCGATGCCAGTGTTGTACCGCAGTGCGGCATTCTTGTCAACTCAACGGCACCTTCAGTGGATTCTGAGAGAAACGACTATTTTGCTGATAGGCAAGGGCTTCCACCGGTGTTGTTGGATTGCCCGGTAACGGCGCCGGGAGGGGATCGGGCGATTATTGCCTTAATGGAATTGCCGCACTGCGGCATTCTCTTTGAGAGGATCGAAGCCAATCGAGTTGCAGGGGATTGCTAAGGTATCCAAATGAAAGACGAGACCTTTCGCGACCTCAGGACATTTCTCGATCGGCTGCGTTCGAATGGCGATCTCCGGATTGTCGATGCACCGGTTGATCCCCGCCTTGAGATTGCGGAGATCCACCGGCGAGTGATTGCCGCGGGTGGTCCGGCACTGCTTTTCACTCATCCCAAGGGATCAAAAATTCCGGTTGTCACGAATCTGTTCGGCACCGCCGCCCGCGCCCAACTCGCTTTCGGTAGCCGACCTTCGAATTTGATTCGTTCTCTCGTCCATTTGGTCGAGAGCGGACTGCCGCCCTCTGCGTCCACTCTCTGGGCCAACCGAAACCTGATTGGCGCCGGGTTGAAACTTGGGACCCGCGGTGTCGGGGGCGGCCCGGTTCTCGATGTGGTTTCGACCGAAGTCGATCTCGGCGCCCTGCCGGCGCTCACCTCGTGGCCGGAAGACGGCGGCCCGTTCGTCACCCTGCCGCTGGTGGCGACCCACCACCCGGAGACCGGAGGGCCGAATCTCGGGATGTACCGGCTTCAGATCCACGATCAGCGAAGTACGGGAATGCACTGGCAGATCGGCAAGGGTGGAGGGTTTCACTATTCAGTGGCCGAGCAAGCCGGCGAAGACCTCTCGGCGACCGTGTTTCTGGGCGGCCCACCGGCGCTGATCCTCGCCGCGGTCGCACCGCTGCCGGAGAACGTGCCCGAGTTGATGTTGGCGTCGCTGGTGGCCGGAGGCAAAATCGGTCAGTGCCGGGGTCCGGACGGCCGTTTGCTCATCGCCAACGCCGAGATCGCTCTCTGTGGTCGGGTGCCTGCCGGTGTTCGGAGGCCGGAGGGACCGTTCGGGGATCACTACGGCTACTACTCGCTGCGCCACGACTACCCGGTGTTCGAGGTTGAATACACCGCTCGTCGGCGTGATGCCATCTACCCGGCAAC
>RCNC010004769.1_pt1 | contig 13121 bp, 10 predicted proteins | sample 2041301 | NCBI WGS metagenome assembly RCNC01 (sample SAMN09708231, study PRJNA481090) | Marine sediment metagenome, whole genome shotgun sequencing project. | biome: marine sediment; feature: ocean; material: sediment; isolation source: Sewage treatment plant 13A marine sediment (STP13A) ... | reverse complement strand
GGGATTTCATATCTGGTTTTCTCAATAACAGTTTCTTCACATAACTCAAGCAATGCCTCAGCTTCAGAAATATCAATCTCTTTTTCCCATTCAAACCGCGATGTTCCAGCTTCATTGGAAATACCTTTAATGGTCAGAAAGCCCTTGTTCCCCTTTATACGTACCCGAACAGTTCTATTGGGATGTGTATTAAGAAAACCCTGTACTATTATTTTTTTTGAGCTCGCTTCTTTTTTATATGCATCACTCTTAACTAAAAATTTGCGTTCTATTTCTACCATAGAAAAACCATTTCGTTTTTATAAAAATATATAAATCGATGCTGTCTTGGAGATATATTCCAAAGGAATCATTTAAAGGACGGGAAGGTCGTCTTTAACATTGATCCAAAAATTAGGTTCAAAAAGTCTGGAACTCCCTATTATCGCGGCATCTTCCATTAGATTGGATATTTCAAAATCCAACTGTAAGCCGTTTTTTTGCAATTCGCTTTTAAATGATGGCAGAAAGAGCCTACTTGCCTTGGATATGTTCCCTCCCATCACAATAATATCTGGTTGAAACTTTTCAATAAAAGGAATCATAAAATCTGCCATATTTGAACCAAACTCTTTGAAAACGGTTCCTGAATGGTCATTGTTGGCCGCAGCAATTTCTTTAACTCCTTTTACTGAATCTGATGATAATTCATGATACCTATCGATGCACCAACGCGTGGAAAAATAATCATCACTTATCCCAGATTTATATGGCTTATCCCACAAACACCCGCCTTCGGGAACTTCTTTCGTATTTACCTGAGGTATTCCATTCTTAATAAAGGCAGAACCAAAACCTGTACCTAAGGTTACAACGATTATCCTTTTGCAATCTTTTGCCTTGCCTTGTGTGGAAACTCCAACACCAAAAGAGGTGGCATCATTAAGAAACCTTAAGCTGACTTCTTCGCTATTAATATATTTGGGTAATTCATCCGGAATAGAAATCTTGTAAAGACTTTCATATTTGTCATTATCACCTTCGAACATAGCAACTCCCGTTCTGTAATTAAAGGGCCCAGGTATGGCAATCCCAATATTGGCTGTGTTTTGTATTGAAACACTTTCAATGGTACGGTTAATAGCCCTGCTCCAGTTTTCCAGTACTATGTCTTTTGATTCCTTATTGTTTATTTTGACTGAAAATGTTGTCTTGGGCAGAATTTCACAGGTATTTAAATTCACTGCCGCACTAACAATATGGCTTCCACCTACATCTACCCCAATGGCTATTACATCCTTCATTATAATTTTGATTTAGAATTCTCTTTTAATCTCAATATCATACGTAAAATAATCAGTGTGATAATAAACAATATTGCATTCTACTGGCCTATCTCCAGGATCACACACTAATCGCTCCCTTTTCAATATTGGCATATTCATTGGCAATTCAAGAATTGTACTTAGTTCCTTATTAGCTTTTATTGCGGTTATTCTTTCCTTTGAAGTTGCTACAATCGTATCATGGGTAGTCTCAAGAAGTTCGTAAAGTGGGGTTATAAAATTTTCTTCGCCTGTTATCCCTACTCTTGGATGAAAATAGGAGACTGAATACAAATACTTCGCTTCTTTTGACCCTCGGATTTTTTCCAATTTCCATAGTTCTTTAGATTTGGAAACATATAATGCATCACACACTTCTTCAGGCGCTATTACCAGGGAAATATTGACCAAATAATTGACCACTTCAATTCCTTGTTTCCGCATTTCCTTGGTGAAACTGATCCAATTGTCTAGCCTAGTCGTTATTTTTTTGTTGATCACTTTAGTTCCTACACCCTTTTTTCGTTCAATAAGATGTTCATTTACCAAGGTATTCACTGCCTGGCGAACAGTATTTCTAGAAACCCCTAACTTTTTGGCGAGTGTTACCTCTTTAGGCAAAAAACTTTTCCCATTTCTGTATTCGTCCTTATTTATCAAAGCCCTTAAATAAGCCTCAATCTGTGAATGTAAAGGAATAGGGCTCTTATTGTTTAGTTTAAAGTCCATTAGAAAAGATTATTTATTTTGGGAAGCCCATTCTTCCAATTGATTTATTGCAGTATAAAGTACTCCTGCAGAACCTCTGAACGTCCCTGAACCTTTGGGTTTATTATCCACGGTATACCATTCGTAAAATCCATCATTCTTCACCACCCTATCAGTCATTGGCAATAATTGTGCATAGGCATCCTCAACGAAACCATATTTGATCAATTGCTGAACCATTCTAGCTCCAAACCAGGTCCAATCCCCACCATTTTGGTAACTGTACTCAGGATTCATGATCTTATTCACGAAAAAACCATCTGGATAAGGAGGGTATAAGGTTAATCCTATGGAACCTGCGCCAGCTTTTTTCACTCTGGCAACCATTTCATTGAGAGATATGCTGATTTCCTCCTCCGTTAATAATCCTGCCTCTATTGCTACCGCTGTTCCTCCAAAATAATATATTGCATTTTCATCAAAATCTTCAGGAAAGGGAGATCCATTCAAGTAAATGTGTGGAATGAATTTTTGGTCTTTTTCGTCCCAAAGGTGCTTTTTAGAGTTTTCTGCCAGTTTATGGTGAACAGGAAGCCATTTGTTTGTTGAGTCAGGTAACAATTCCATCAAATTATCCAAGGCAATTACAAACATGGCATTATCGTAAATATCAATTGCTTTATGTGTATTCCCATCAATATCCACTCCCCAGCCATGTTCTGGTTGCACATCGCCCCAATCAGCAGTGGTGGCGCCCCAAATCAATCCATATTCAGTAGAAAATCGTTCATTCATAAGAAACTGCATTGCCCATTCCATACGTTGGGACACAGTTTTATCTCCAATTTGAACATCAAGAATGGTTTTGTCACCTGTTGTCTTTATGTACTTGTAGACGGTTTGTATCAAAGAGGTTTCTTGATCGGTCTCTACGGTATTTTTATGACCGGCATAACGAGGTTCCAGTTTAGAATAACTAAAGTCAGTTTCTCCCTCGCCGATTTTTTCAGCGGGTGTAAAGCCGTCGATGATATTCCCATCATCCCCCTGCATTCGGAAGAACACCAAAAGGTTTTCCTTTAATTCCTCAGCAGGATAGACTTCAGCTGAAAGTTCGATAAAGGTATTATAATCACGAATCCATACCTCCCGATAGCCGTCCCCAGCATTGAATCCAGTTTTGACTACCGCTAAAGCTCTGCTTTTTACTTCATTGAATTGTTCATTGGCAAGGATTTTCTTGACTAATTCTTTGTCTTCTTTTTGTGTGGCACACCCCATAAGTAGGAGTCCAAGTACGAAAATTGCTATTTTATTCATCATCTGTTATTTTTCATTTGACATTGAGGGTGGCGGGGTTTCTATTCCCCATTCTATATTGGGCTCGGGACCTAGTTCAAAAACAAGTGAACCTCCTTTCATCAGTTCTTTGTGGTACATCCAGTTTTTGGTAATCGGTTTTTCATTTATAGTGAGCGATTGTATATATAAATTATCCGGGTGTTGGTTTTTGGTTTCAATTACCAGTTCTTTTCCTGAATAATAGTTTTCATCAAGCTTGATGTTTATTCTATTAAACAAGGGACTTCCAAATTGAAATGAAGGATTTGCAGAAGTATGCCCCTGCACATCAAACAGCCCCATGGATGCCATTACATACCAAGCTCCAAGCTGTCCTTGATCCTCATCCTGCCCCACACCGTATCCATGCAATGGTTCTGTTCCATAAAACTCATTGCAAATGGTACGCACCCATTTTTGGGTAAGCCATGGTTTCCCTGAGTAATTAAACAACCATGGGTTGTGCAAACATGGTTGGTTACCATGATTGTACAATTTCTCTACCCCCGAAAAACTATGTATTTCTTCTGATCCACCGCCGAACATACTTTTTTGTGCATTGGCGAACATGGTTTCCAAACGCTCATTGAACAAGGGTTTCCCTATTAAATCAATCAATCCGACAGGATCATGAGGTACATACCACGTATATTGATAGGCATTCCCTTCCTGAAAACCATCCCAGCCTTTCATCGGGTCAAAATCGGTAATAAAAGACCCATTTTCAAGCTTGGGCCGCATGAATTTAGTTTCGGGATCAAAAAGGTTTTTGTAATAATCTGCCTGCCTCATCAACTTGTCATAATTTGACTTATCATTCCTTTTTTTTGCCATTTGAGCTACCGCATAAGAGCTAAAACTATATTCCAAGGTATGCGAAGCACCAAAATTGAAAACCCATCCGTTTGAGATTATGGTATCCTTATAAGGCACATACCTGTCTTTGACAAAATAGCTTAAGTCATATTTGCCGTTTCCCAAGTTGCGACCATTGTATTCTAGTTCATTCTTTAACGCTGCCTCATATCCCGTTTCTACGTCAAAATCACGAATCCCTACATTGTACGCCGATGCCAATAAAAGTCCTTGAAAATTTGTTTGAACGCCATTGGTGAAGACACCATTAGCTGCTCCATCATGCAGCCAGCCCGTATCTTTATAGAAATCGATATTCGATTGTACATAGTCACTAAAATAATCAGGATATGCCAATGCCCATACTTGGCTTAAATTCCAAAATCCTCCCCAAATACCATCAGTATTGTAATGATTGTATTTAGGATTCCCCATTTCGTTCAATTCTGTACGCCCAATTTTTCCATCGGATAATGGATAATCCCCATTCACATCGTTTGAAAGTCCTCGTCCCAACAAGGCATGATACAAGCCCGTATAAAATTTAACCCTATCTTCTTTTTTCCCTCCTTCAACTACGATTTTATTGAGTTTATTGTTCCAAATTTCCTTGGACTCCTTTTTCACAGAATCAAAAGTCTTTCCGTTGGATTCTGTTGTTAAATTCAAACGTGCATTGGCTATTGAGGTATGACTTAGGCCTGTCTTAATTTCCAAAACCTCATCTTGTTCCATGTCAAATGTCAAGTACAACCCATTGTTGGTTCCAGTGGTTTCGGATGCTCCTTCCTTCTTAATTTCATCAATAAAACTTCCCGATTCCAATGGTTCTTTACTGAGCTTGGCCACGAAATACATTTTGACGGTTTTACCAGGGTCACAAAACTTCGCATATTCGGGGTTGGTTTCAATATAACCTTCTATCTCAGTCTCATTGACCATCCTAGCCTGTGCCAGAATCACATCACTACTTTCTCCCTGTTTATGACCTATGTCGATAATCACATGAGCTTCATTGGACTTCGGAAAAGTGTAGCGGTGATAGCCCACTCTTTCGGTAGAGGTGAGTTCTACTTCCACATTATAATCTGTTAAGCTTACTGCGTAATATCCTGGCCCAGCTGTTTCATTGGCTTTATCAAATCGAGACCGATAACCCCTATCAGGGTCTTCCAAAGTGCCAGGTGTCGTTTTTAATGGCCCAACTATTGGCATAAATACCAAACCGCCAATTTGAAACTCATGAAAATGACCAAATCCTTCAATAGAAGTATGCCTGTCGTCGTACCCCGTAGGTCCCCATCCGCCTTGACTATTATATGCATTGGTGTGAGGTGCCAACTTTGCCATTCCGAAAGGTCGTGCGGCAGGGGTGTAAAAAAACCATCGCCCATGTACAGAACCTATTTGAGGGTCTACATATTGGGTCAATTCATATAAAGGTTTTTGTTTAATTTTCTTATCGTCTTTGCAACTAGCAAAACTTAAGAATATCATCAGAAAAGCAACAAAATGTTTCATATATTAGTTTGTTTTTGGGTTTCTTGATAAATCAGTAATTCCCATTGACGGTGACTTGTCGAGGTTGCATTCCAAAATGTCAATTGCCAATTTCCAGTCTCCATAACTTGGTTTTTCTTCAATCCCGGACAACAAATTCAATTGATGAATGCGTATTCTTAAAAGTCTTGATGCACCTCCCCAATAATCCATAACGCCCGGCAACATATACGGAAAGTCTTTTTTAATATCGGAATGACCAATAACAAAAAACCCATCTTCCCAGCCAATATCTTTTTCAAGGAATTTTTTATAAACCCCTCGAGCAAGTGATAATTCTTCGCTATTATTGCCTGATTGTACAATTTGCCATACAGTTTTCCCTTGTGCTAAACCGAAAGTCAAACCAAAGAAATACACCAGGGTGAATACCAATTTTCTTATATTTATTTGAATGAATTTTAACATGCTAACATCTGTTCTATTCAAAATTGGGTAATTGATTATTTCAAGATAAATGAAAGGGGCTGATTAGACTTAATATTCGTTTGAAACTTATTGTTTGAGATGGTTAACCCAATAGTGCCCAAGACCTCACCTCTTAAATTGCAGGCAAATGCCCTTTTAAAGTTACTCCCTTTGGGAAGCGTTACTTCACAAGACCCACCTTCACCTGTTTGCTCCCATAATCTGAGCAGGATACCGTCTCCATCACGATTTTTGCCATATGCGGTAACAGCCACTCCTTTTTTTGATAAGGCTATTCCGTGTTGTTTTATTGGAGCATCTCCTTTTGGTCCGTCATAATATGTCCCTTTTAAGGGAACACGAGTCTCTTCTGATGGGACAATAAAGGTTTCCTGCGAATCATATTTAGGATAACTCCAGATATAGAACCTAGAAGAAAACGAGCCTTCGATCCACTCGGTGAAATTTGTACCCCATTGGTTGTTGAACAAGTTTATATATACTTTTCCCGAGCTTAACTTTTTGTTTTTTGAAAACTTGAATAGACCCGTATTGTCAATGCTGATTCCTGGGGCATCAGGAGTATTCAGGCCTATTCCACTACCTTTGTTATCGAACATGGCCATCGAAGTATTTAAAAAATAAAAATCATGGTTGGTTCCTTTAACCAACTCGCGTTGAGGGTCTACAATACCCCCGATGCGATTGAGACGATATTCAGGATTTTTTAGGGCAAACGGGAATGAAAGCCACCCTGCTTCTGGAAGGGCATTGGGTGATTTGCCATTTATCCCCCAGACAATTTCTACAAAAGGACTGTTTTCATATAAAATGTAGGTAATCAAGTATTGTTGTGGATCCGATGCCTGCACTTTTCCAAATACCGTTGCCCTGACTGAATTCCCCATATCTAAGAACACTACTTTCTCACTGGTCCCTTTATAAGATTTGGTTTTTTTAAATGGAACCGATGGTCTTCCCATTTCTTGATTGGCCCAACTTTCTGAGCCTGGTTTTACATATGCTTCGTTATATGAATCCAATGCCTCTTGTCCAAACTGCTCGTAATAGTATTGGCCAAAACCTTCATCACTGTTACGGTCTACCAGTTCCTTTTTAGCTTGTTTATCATATAAAGAGGATAAAGCTCCGGTAACTGGATCAATTTGCAATTTAAAATAGTTGTTTTCAAGTATATGTTCTTTTTTATCAACAATCAATGATGATTTATTCTTTATTGGCGTCAATATGGGGATATAAGTTTTATATCCCATGGATGGCACATTCTCGGCCTCAAAAGAAATTAAATTATAGTCGTTGTAAACCGAAATTACTTTTCCCGTGTCTGGATCTTCTAATCCATATATTTGAAAATCTTTTTGGTAAACACCTGTAAAAAAACTCACTTTTCCACTCCTTGACCATGGTAAAGGGTTGTACACCACAATTCTTTTGCCTTCAATATTTACCGAAGCTGCCAATTTCTTCATTTGACGTTTCATCAACGGAACTACAATTTTTTCAGCTTTTTTGATTCGGCCTGTTTTTTCATCCCAAGATCCTTCAACAAAATCATAATTGCCTAAAGACTTGTTGATTTTAAATTCGTCGTTATATGTCCATTTGTGTTGATTGCCATGGGTCATGGCAATACCAAAGGTGTGTTCATCGTAGAGAATCATATTTTCAACAGCCTCATCTATATAGTTTTTCACAGTAGTATCGCTTCCCAACCACTGGTTCATCTGAGTGTTTAGTATTTCAGTATTGTAAGTTTTGCGCTGTAGGTTCTTGCTCAACTTTGTTTCACGGGGCATTGACATAAACCCGTGTATCCAAGCGTCTGGCATATCTCCTGTTATTACCGGCAAACTGGGGTTTTCTTTTATCAAAAGGTCATAAAAATCAGAAATGCGCCCTATTTTAACTCTGGCATTTGGCATCTTTTCTTTTGCATCTTTTAATACTTTGGCAACCTCTTCCGGGGAAGGGGCTCCAGCATTTTCATGGGTGAATATCATTGCCATCCAAGTTTTATGATTCCAATCTTTAGGTGGAAGAATCCCCGATCCATAATATTTGGCCCAATAGAATGTCAAAAGTTTTGACCCATCGGGACCCTGCCACCAAAACAAGGGAGGGACATCTGGGGCAGAGGATCCCGGATTGCATCCGATGTGAAGGATATCGATTCCAGCATTTTTTAATAGGGTAGGCATTACCCTAGAGTAACTAGTCACATCGGTAAGTTTTGCTTCTCTAGATATGGGTGTACCGTATTTTTTATTTATTGTAGTATTGTACGATAACCCTCTGACCAAACTCTCAACATCGCTGGCTCCCGTTTGATAGGTCAAAGGAAGTGCATGTGGTATAATACGTTCCTTTTTTATAGCTTGTTCCATATTCTGTTTTCGGATGAGGCATTTTCTAACATATACTTTAAAGGCCAGCTAGGAATTGTCCATTTGAATTGTTCGGGCTTTGGTAAGAACGAAGTTTCTTCAATAGATTTCAATGTTTCACTTAACATTTCACCGCTATATTGCTGAAGTACTCCTTGGGACCAGTCAGTATACCCAATATCAAAATGCATCTTAAAAACAATTACGATATCGTTTACTTGATTATTAATTGCGCCAGAATCTGATTTAACAGCTTCAATTTGTCCGCTTAAATTCAGTGATGCCAATAGCGAAATTAACAGCCAAAATAATTTAACACGATTTGCCTGAAGACATATTTTATATCCATTTGTGTTTAAATTTTGAAAGTTTAATCTCTCTAGTTTCATGTCCCTGGGAAAAAAAATCATCGATGTGGGGATTACAAAATAGTTCATTCTCTTTAATTTTAACAAGCATCATCCTTTACAAAGCAGACTATAACCTTTGGTTTGCTTTTTCCATTATTTATAAGGGTATACTTTTTTACTGCCGCAGGAATTGCAAAGGTCTCCGCAAAATGAAAAGATTGATTTTCAGCACCCTCTATTTGCAACTGCAATGATTCACCTTCAACCAACATCAGCACATGGCATTGATTGTTTGTTTCAACGGTTATTTGACTTTGGAAATCATATCTATAAACATCGTAAAAATGATCTTTGTGTGTTGGTAGATGTATTTTCTCCCAATCCTCTCCAGAGCCCTCAAGCCTGGGTTTTGAAATGAGGGTATCTTGAACCTTTTGGCCTTGCCTGTCAAAATTTAGGTTCTCAAAAGCCCTGTCAATGTTTAGGGGTCGTGGGTTTCCGTCAAGATCCAACCGCTGCCAATCATACATTTTAAAGGTGAAAATATATGGCGTTGCGCTGATTTCAAGCACTAAATTGTTAGTCCCAGAGCAATGCACCGTTCCATGGGGAATCAGAAATAGGTCGTGTTTTTTGGCGGGAAGTTTTTGAACAAATTTTTCTACATCCAAAATTTCCTTGGTTACAAAACTATGGTTAAGTGCCTTTTTGAACTCAGTACGATCTATGCCCTCCTGAAAACCGAGATAAACTTCTGCATCTTCACCAGCATCCAATATATAATAAGTTTCATCCTGGGTAAAATTTTCGCCGAACTCCTTCTCAATATAGTCTGGCTTAGGATGACATTGTACCGAAAGGTTGCCGCCCTGAAAAGTATCCAAAAAATCGAACCGAATAGGGAATTCATCCCCGAATCTTTTCACTGCTTTTCCTAAAACATTTTCCTTTTCCTGAAACATCAACATATCAAAAGACACTTCAAGTAAAGTGTCATCACCTTCAAATATCAGCCCGTTTTCAGGAACTATCATCTCAAAGGACCAAGCGTAGTTACGCACGTTTTGGTTTAGACCTTTGAACCTTTCTTTTATCCATTGTCCGCCCCAAACGCCAGGCTCAAACCAAGGTCTAACCCTAAAAGCACTTTTGGACAATTTATTTAGTCCGTTCCTTAGGTTTTCACCACTCATCCAGACGGGATTCCCAGACCTTTGCTGATCAACTATTATTGACACTTTAGGTAGTAATTCCTTTTTTTTTCTATTCAAAACTGGCCAATCCACAAAGTAAAAATGCTTGTACATCTGCTTATGGTCTTTAGGTGAACTAAAGCCAAGATTGGTAACTTCATTTGCCCTCATGCGGTATTGAAGTTCATTTTTAGGGATGTCAAAATAAACCAAGAAACCTTCAATCCCAGACTCATAGGCCCCTGTGCCAAAAACAATGTTAATGTCCGCACTTGCATCCAAAGCCATATTAATCATCTTTTCCGAATCGAAGTATTCTGAGAGCTCTATATTCGCCCTATGTCCAAAAATAGGGTCTTCCCCTCCTAAAAAAGGGGCTGCTAAAGATGAGATTTCATTTTCAGGTCTTAAATAATTTTTAATATTGATGTATGATGGATTAAGACCCATCTCTTGGAATGTACTATTCAGAGAATCGCAAACTTCGTCCCAATCGATACCAATATAACCATCCATTATGACAATACTTTCCTTCCAAATTTCTTTTGCTAAGGTAACATAGCCTGTTTTGACTACACCTCTTTCCAAGGGGTGCGAAGGATAGATATCATAGGAAGATTCACCGGAGTTTTTCTTGATGAGAGGAATCAGATTCTGGGAAGTTTTTCTTCGCATGATATAGTACTAAAAGAAAGTAGCACTAAGTTACGAATTAATATGTTCATATGTTTAAACATACTATAAAATATATAAAAACCCATAGATTGATCTTAGGTTCCCTATTAATGATTTCTTGCTAAGTTATGAATGATATCAGATGGTATTGTAACTTGCCCGTATTCGTTATTTGCTAACCAAACCATCGCCTTCGCGATATCATTAGGATGAATGGATTTATACTTCTTCAACGGTCCTGCCATTACCAAATTTGCCGCTCTCATCAATTGTTTGAATATCCATTCCCCAATTCTTTTTTCCTCTCGTTTACCACTAATTAAAGAGGGTTGTAATATATGGATTTTAGGTATTTGAAGTTGTAAAACAGCATCTTCCATTTCCCCTTTGGTACGGTTATAGAATATATTGCTTTTTGAATTGGCGCCCAATGCAGAAATTAATACAAGCGTATTGATGCCATTTTCATTGCAAAGTTTAGCGGCCTTTGTAGGTATACCAAAATCAATCTTTTTATACAGTTCTTTATCAGGAGTTTTTGCTTTAGTTGTCCCAATACAACAAAATACCTCATCGGCTTTAAAATCATTCTTGAATGTATCCAAATTAACAACATCACCAAGATATTCTTCAATTTTAGGATGAACAACTCCAGAGGTCGAACGGGAAAACAAATTAATTTTTTTGTAGCGATCATCTTTTAACAAAAGCTGTAAAAGCAAGTTCCCTGTTAGTCCCGTAGCGCCTAATAGTATCGCTGTTTTCTTTTGGGTATTCATAAAACTAAGATATGACTAAATTTGTTTATGCCCGAAGATGCTCCTTTGCGAAAAATAATCCACGTAGACATGGATGCTTTCTACGCCTCTGTAGAAGAACTCGATGATCCAGAACTGCAAGGCAAGCCCTTAGCCGTGGGAGGAAATGAAATTAGGGGCGTTGTTTCAGCAGCGAATTATGAGGCTCGAAAGTATGGTGTTCGCAGTGCTATGAGTGGCTATTTGGCAAAGAAAAACTGTCCGCACCTTACTTTTGTGAAACCAAGATTTGCACGTTATAAAGAAATATCCCAAAAGATACGAAGCATATTCTATGATTATACTGATTTGGTTGAACCGCTTTCTTTGGATGAAGCGTATTTGGATGTGACCATCAATAAAAAAGGTAATCCTTCTGCAACTTTATTGGCCAAAGAAATTCGGCAGCGCATTTTAGATGAAGTTGGACTTAAAGCTTCAGCTGGGATTTCGATTAATAAGTTCATTGCAAAGGTTGCGAGTGATTTTAACAAACCCAATGGCCAAAAAACGGTTAATCCCGAAGAGGTGTTACAATTTTTGGAAGATTTGGAAATCAGGCAGTTTTATGGAGTCGGTAAGGTAACGGCTGAAAAAATGTACAAGTTGGGAATATTCACGGGCAAGGATTTAAAGGCAAATTCTAGAGACTTTTTAGCAGAACACTTTGGGAAAAGTGGATCGCATTATTACAACGTTGTCAGGGGAATTCACAATAGTGCTGTAAAACCTGACCGAACCCCAAAATCTGTAGGTGCAGAACGTACTTTTAGCGAAAACCTCAGCAGCGAAGTTTTTATGCTGGAGCGTCTGGAACAAATCGCGAATGAACTTGAAAGACGATTGAAAAATTCAAAATTAGCTGGCAAAACCATTACCTTAAAAATCAAATACAGCGATTTTACATTACAGACCCGTAGTAAGACCCTTCCATATTTCGTTGCCGACAAATCTCTTATTCTAGAAATCGCTACAGAATTGCTATATCAGGAAAAAATGGAAAATTCAGTCCGCTTATTGGGAATATCATTAGCCAATCTGAATACCGAAAAAAAGAAAACCGAGGCTAAAGAAGACTCGGTTTCCATTCAATTGAAATTTGATTTATAAAGCCCTTTTATTAAAAGGTACAGGTCTCGATTTCGGTTACCCTTAGTGTATTTACCATTCCCTTATCCTTAATAGGCATTGCCGCTAAACTAATAAGCATATCCCCTACTTCCAAAAATCCTTTTTTACAGGCTATACCATTCACATCTTCTATGGTCTCATCGGTTGACACATACTTGTCGTAGTAAAAAGCCTTCACCCCCCAAAGTAGATTCAATTGGGTCAAAATTCTTCTGTTGGAAGTAAATACCAAAATATGTGCACTTGGTCTCCAAGCCGATATTTGAAATGCCGTATAACCACTATTGGTCAAAGTTGAAATAGCCGTTGCCTTTTCTCACGGTTCCGGTGGCGACTCCGCCATAAACCAGTGCTTCACCGCCGGCCTTGGCCGAGGCATCGGTCAGCGAAATAT
>RCNC010002164.1_pt1 | contig 13122 bp, 9 predicted proteins | sample 2041301 | NCBI WGS metagenome assembly RCNC01 (sample SAMN09708231, study PRJNA481090) | Marine sediment metagenome, whole genome shotgun sequencing project. | biome: marine sediment; feature: ocean; material: sediment; isolation source: Sewage treatment plant 13A marine sediment (STP13A) ... | reverse complement strand
GCTAACAAACCAGGCTAAAGCATTTGGAATCTCTTTTGATAACCTGAAATTAGATTATGCGGCTGCAGTGAAACGAAGCCGCCAGGTTTCTAAACGGCTGACAAAGGGTGTTGAGTTCTTGCTGAAGAAGAATAAGATCACCCTTTATATTGGAAACGCAGAATTTACCTCACCAGATACTTTGAAAGTGGTTGGAGCTGATGGAGAAGAGCAAATTTCCGCGCCTAATATCATCATTGCCACCGGCGCCCGGCCATTTATCATTCCCGGGATAGAAGTGGACGGCAAACAAGTGGTGACCTACAAGGAAGCCATTCTCCAGGAAAACCTGCCAAAATCCGCTGTAATCGTGGGCGCAGGCGCAATCGGGATGGAATTTGCCACAATTTGGAACAGCTATGGCGTTCCTGTTACTGTAGTAGAAATGATGGACCGGATCATGCCCAATGAAGACCCGGAAGTCAGCGACACACTAGAAAAAGCCATCAACAAACACGGCATTAAAACCCTCACAAAGACCAGGGTCACCAAGGTTGAAAAACTAAAAACCAAGCTAAATGTGACTGTTGAGGGCCCTGAGGGAGAAGAGAAGATCTCCGCTGATCAAGTCCTTCTGGCAGCCAGTTTTGTTCCTAATACTGATAATCTAGGGCTGGAAAAAACCGGTGTCAAGCTGGATAAGCACGGGTTCGTCGAAGTTGACGACCGGATGGCTACCAATATTCCAGGGATCTGGGCTATAGGTGACGTCACCGGAAAGCTGATGCTGGCGCACGCCGGCATGGCTATGGGCATGGTTTGCGCAGAAGTCATTGCTGGAGGATCGCCGGAAAAACTGAACTTCCAGAACATGCCCAAAGCGACCTACTGCCATCCCCAGGTAGCATCCTTCGGGCTCACCGAAGAAGCTGCCAAAGCCGCTGGCTACGACGTTGCAGTTGGGAAATTCAACTTCCAGGCCAATGGAAAAGCCCTGGGGTTGAATGATTACGCAGGTTGGGTCAAGATCGTCACCGATAAAAAATACGGGGAGATCCTGGGAGCTCATATGATCGGCCCAGAAGTGACCGAGCTGCTTCCAGAACTGACCCTGGCCCAGGCTAACGAGCTCACAGCAGTTGAGATCGGGCATAATATCCACGCCCATCCAACATTAAGTGAGGTGCTGCACGAAGCTGCAAAAAGCGTGACCGGAGAGGCTATTCACTCTTAGACAGTCATCTACTTTATTAATATCAAAACCGCCTTTTGAAAACACAATCATAAGGCGGTTTTTCATTCTTATCCCGTAAACCTTCAAACCCTGGCTCTTTTCGTTACTAGCGGGCAGACTGCCGGTCAGCTCTTAGAGGCTAGCAAAGCTTCTCTTTCTGATGATTACTCGTAAGAACCAAATTCTTTCACTGTTCGTACCATAACAGCATAGTTTTCAGGTTTAACGGCTGAATGGATCGAATTACTGGAAGAGAGAATAAAACCTCCACCAGGCATACCCTGCTCCAGCGCTTTCTTGGTTGCTTCAACCACTTCATCCGGTGTGCCAAAGGTCAGCAGGCGGGCACAATCCACGTTTCCTTTCAACGCGACCTTGTCTCCGTATTTGGCTTTAACTTCGGCCAGATTCATGCCTCCTTGCGGATCGATAGGATCGAGGCAATCAATTCCCGAGTCAATGATCATGTCAATGATCGGCCAGATGTTACCGTCTGTATGTTTGATTACGTAAAGGCCTAGCTCTTTAAAACCCTGGACAACTCGTTTGAGTCCAGGATAAAACAGCTCTCGAAAATGTTTTGGTGACATCAACGGACCCTTGTTATAAGCGTAATCATCCCCGGTATAAATAATTTTCACCCCCCGTGAAGCCACTTCTTGGGCCAGTTTGAGATTAACGTCGACCGACAAGTCTATTAATGCCTTAACCAGGTCAGGCTCGATGACGATAGCCATTAACAGATCCTGCATGCCCATCAGATAACGAGGAAGCGTAAAGACGTCATTCAGGTGAACGACAACTGCCCGGCGATCGCCATATTTTTCAACCGCAGCCTCAATTGCCGCAAAGCGGCCCGGGGCGCAGGGATCTGGAGGTGTGTAACCTTCAAAATCAGCCAGAGTCTTGATAGGAGACTCTACTTCAATGCCGTGTTCCTCAGCCGTATCTTGGGTGACAAAACCCCATTCGCTGAGCCAGCGGTTTTCCCCCACTTTTTCTTTTTTATAGACCGTATCAGCAATAACAGCATCCCAGTCCATCTGATCATAAAATTCCAGGGCGTCTTTGGCGTCAGGACAAAGCACTTCGCGTACATGGCGGTCCACCATCCACTCAAAATGGGGCACCCGGTCTGGCTTTTTGCGCTGTAATGCGCACATGACACGTTCAATAGAATTCATCTCAGACATAAACTCTTTTCCTCGTGTATATGAATCGTCCTGTTTTCTGGAAGCAGAAAACAGGACGTGTGGAAATATGGATTGAACACAGTTAATTCTATTTTCCAAAACCCCATTCAGCCCGCATACTGTCCATTGTTTTCATGATCGCCAGAGTTTCATCCAGCGGCATAATCTCACTTTCATTTTTGCCTTCCCGGATACAGTTCATAACTTCCATAGCTTCATATTCATAACCTACATAATCATCCAGGGGGAATTCAATAGACTCGGGATCTTTCCCTTTGACATGCAAGGTCATTGCAGTTGGTTTGTACCAGGGGGCATGAATTTCGATCTTTCCTTCAGACCCGAAGATGATCGCTTCCTTGACGTCATATGTGGTGCGGGAAGCCATCCAGGTGGTCAATTTGCCGCCCTCATGTTCAAAGACACCAGACACCTGAAGGTTGAGCCCCCGGGTTCCAAAAGTGGCAAAACCGGTGGTCCGCAGAGGCTGACCCAACACTGAAAAAGCAAAACCCATACCATATGGTGCTTGGTCCATGAACGTGCCCATTCCCAACTCATCCGGATAGCTGTCCGACAGCTCCGGCAATCCCACATAATTATGATGGATCACTAGGCCCTGCAGCTCGCCCAAGGTTCCGGCTGCCAGGATCTCCCGAACGCGTACCTGGGCGGGGAAAAACCGAGTCCACATGGCTTCCATCAAGAATAGTCCTTTCTCGCGAGCCAAATTGATCAGGTCCATCGCTTCATCCGCATTCATGGTAAAGGCTTTTTCACACAGGACGTGTTTGCCTGCTTCCAGGCACATTCTAGCATCCCGGTGATGCACAAGATGCGGGGTGCCAATGTAAATAATGTCCACATTGGGATCATCAGCCACGGCCTGATAGCTGCCATATGCGGCTGGAATATCAAATTTTTCTGCAAATGCTGCTGCTGTATCCTGATTCCTGGATCCGACAGCTACCATTTCCGCCTGATCTGAAATATTTTGTAATGCTTTTGCGAATCTATTGGCTACATTTCCTGTTCCCAGGATGGCCCAGTTATATTTTTCAGACATTTACAACCTCCATAAGTTCTATTTTATTCTATTCTTTCCAATACCCATCAAGAGCATCCGCGGCCTCTAAATAACGGGCGTATTTGTTATCATAGATCTCTTTTTTACTCACGTCCGGAGCAATAACCTTGGTGGTTTTGACCATACCCGCAACCGCATCTTCTACATCCTTGTAGTGACCGGAGCCAACTGCCGCACAGATAGCGGCTCCAAGGGCCCCCAGTTCACTGGCTTCGGTGATCTCAATTGGTATCTGAAGAACATCAGCAAACATTTGAGCCCATTCAATGCTCTTTGCGCCACCACCCGCAATTCTGACTGCTTCGGGGGGTGTCAGGTATTTGAGCAATTTTCCAATATGGTAGCGGTGAGAAAAACAGATCCCATCATAGATGGATCTGATCACATGATTTCGCGTATGCCAGCCTTGTAGTCCGATAAAACTCCCCTGCGCCAAGGGATTAAGGTTACTTCCATACAGGAATGGCAGGTAGAGAAGATCGGAATCCTCTGGTTTTACAGCAAGAACAGCCTGATTGCAGAGATCATAGACACTTTGACCTCCTTCTTTGGCAAGTTTCGCTTCTTCCCCCATGAACTCCCCAATGAACCATTCCAGGTTGCTTGCCGAGGTTGGTGATCCTTCCAACATCAGGTAATACCCCGGGCGGGAAAAGACAGTCGTGGAGAAGAACTCCTTGGCAACAATTGGAGTTTTTCCAACATATTGATTATTTGCCCAGGTGCCCACAATGACGCAAATTCTCTTTTCGTCGATAGAACCTGTTGCAAGTGAGGCCGCATCAATGTCATAACAGCCTGCAAATACTGGAATTCCTTCCTTAAGGCCTGTCTGGTCAGCCACTTCTTTTTTGATCTTTCCGGCTTCATCAAACGATCCCACCAGCGGAGAGATCATGTCCGCGACTTCCTCAATGCCTCCCTGCTTTAACATCTCCCGATCGATTCGCCGTTCCTTGGTATTGATCAAACCGGTTCCAGAATTAACCGAGATTTCCGCTTTCAATTCACCGGTGAGCTTAAAACGAATATAGTCTATAGCCGTCAGGAAATATTTTGCTTTATGATAACTTTTTGGCTCGTTATCTTTCAGCCAGCGCAGCGCAACAAATGACAAGGCCGGCCACAGCACTTGCATATTCAGGGGATGGACTTTATCGTAGTAGCCCTCTTTTTCAAGGATATCCAAATAGGGAAGACCTCGGCTGTCTGCGCCTTCAATAGTGTTGCGAACGGGTTTCTTATCGGCATCCAGGAGATGGACGCCGTTTCCGTGGCCAGTTAAGGAGACAGCGATAATATCCTTGCCGTCAATTTCTGCTTTATTTACCACGCCCTTGATGGAATTTAAACTTGCGGCCCACTTTTCGCCCATATCCCGTTCATAATATCCGGGTTTGGGCGAATAATTTTCAGCCAGTTCTCCATATTCACACACCTCATTACCTTCAAGATCGAAGATAGCCGCTTTTAGAACCGTGCTTCCAATGTCAATTCCCAAAAGATACATCTTTCCTCCTAAATCCACCGGCCAGCTGCTATTTGATATTAGATCTTTCCGAGTCTTTTTTGTTTGGAAAGAGATACATATCCATCAACTGTAATTACGAGCAGCAAGATAATCCCCACCAGGATGGACTGCCATTGAGGGGGAATGGCGTACAGGTTGAACGCATTGGACATCAATACCATGAAAACCATGCCGGAAAATGCGCCAACAATGGAACCCTGGCCGCCGATCAATGATCCACCGCCAATGATACAGGCAATGATGACGTCCATGTGAGCCCCGACCCCCGTATAGCGGTTGGCGATGCCAGCCCGGGATGTGACCAGGATTCCAGCAAATGCTGCCAAAGCTCCGCTTAATACAAAAGCCAGGATCCGGATCCTGCGAGCGTTTATACCTAGTTTTTCAGAGGCTTCGTAATTCCCACCGATAAAGAACAGCTGGCGGCCAAATTTCGTATATCGCAGGACAAGCTGAAATATCACCAGCAAGGCAAGCAGTATCCAGAACATATAATAAATATTCAAGAATTGACCCCTGCCCAAGTTGTTGAAATTTTCTGGAAAGTCTGTATATCCAGCATAACCTCGTCCTACCAAAACGATCTCACTGATACCCCTTCCTATATACATGGTTCCTATGGTCGTAATTAGCGCATTAACTCCTGCGATCTCCACAATCAAACCGTTGATAAGGCCAATAAGCAAGCCAGATAGTATACCCGTCAGGATTGCCACTGCCGGGGATGCGCCAAGAGTCAAGGTGATGGCACTGACCAGCCCTCCCAACCCCATGGTAGATCCAACTGAGAGATCGAAGACACCGGATATCAGCAGGATCATCATACCGATGGCCATAATCCCGTAAGGGGCAATGGAGGTCTGGAGGGAATCGAGATTTACCCTATCTAAGAAATTAGGTCTGGCGATTACAAGAAAGACTAGCAGCAGTATTGCCAGGCCTACAGAGACAGTTTCGTTTTTTCTCAATATATTTAATATTTTTTTGTTGCCGTTTGTTTTTGAATTATTCATTCCCATTGATTCATTCATCCTTAAGCATGCTTATTCAGGCGTGTATCAACATAAACTGCAATTATCAAGATGATGCCAACGATCAGCTGCTGGAGAAGAGGTTCAATATTGAAAATGACCATTCCGTTCAAAATAGTGGCCAGGAATATCAAACCAACAGAAGATCCAAGCATGCTTCCTCTCCCGCCGTAAAGACTTGCCCCTCCTAGTACCGCAGCTGTAAGCAAGTGAAACTCTAATCCCAAGCCGATTGCAGTATCTGCATAGGTCACACGGGAATTCAATAGGATTCCTCCTATTCCTGCGGCCAAGGCGGAAAGCGCAAACAGGGAAATAATGATCCGGTTGGATTTGACTCCGTAAATGCGGGCGGTTTGGCGGTTTTCTCCCACACTGTACAGTCTTTTGAATATGGATGATCTTTTTAAAAGAATTTCAAGGATAACGACCAGGATAATCATGATTATTATGGTCAGAAATACTTCCTTGATCTTGATCTTTGAGAGATGGCGCATGACGGACGGATAAGTAGCGCCGTACATCCGTTTGACAAAGTTGGATGCCAATCCCCGGATCAGGGTCATGGTCGCGATGGTCACCATCATCGAATTAAGCTTGAACCGGACGATCAGAAAACCCGTCAAGGCCCCCATCACCACGCAGGCCAGCAGGGACAGGCCCATTGCCGGAAGCAACGGCACATCTTTCATGACCATCAGGTACCCCATAAACATTCCTGAGAAGGCATAAACCGATCCTACGGAAAGGTCAATTTCGCCTATGATCATCAAGTAGGTAAACCCAATCACAGCGATGAACTGAAATGAGACCCCGTAAAATATGGCGTAGATATTTCTGTAGGTGAAGAATGTATCACTTGTAAAAGTCAGAAAAGCAAAAAGAACAGCTGTAATCAAAACAATTGTAAGCGCACCAAAACTGAATCTCTTTTTCCGGCTGATATTTATTGCAGTTTCTGTTGAACTCATTGCCATCTAGTAAATCCTCCTTAATTCCTTAGGCGCAGGCCATAGCCAATATGGCCTCTTCATCAATGGCATCACCTTGCAGGTCACCTACGAGGGTCTGATTCTTCATGATGTAGATCCGGTCGCACAGCCCGACCAATTCAGGCAGGTCTGAGCTGAAAATGATGAAACCAGTCCCTTTTTCTGAAGCCTGTAAGATGAACTTGTGGATCTCACTCTTTGCGCCCACGTCGATACCCCGGGTCGGTTCATTCACAATCATCAGCTCGGGCTCCGCTCCGGTGCACATCGAAAACATCAATTTTTGTTGATTACCGCCGCTTAGATTTCGCGGCTTTTCGAAAATGCTGGGGATTACGATAGAAAATAGCCGGATATATTTTTCAGCATAATCTGCAATAGCGTTATTCTTTAAGATTGTCATGACGGACAAATCATCCATTCTTGGCAGCATCATATTATCTGCTGCGCCGCTGTTCAACAACAATCCGGCTTGTTTACGATTGTTGTTTAGGTATAAGATCTTCTTCCTTATCATTTCCTGCGGAGTGATACTGGATAATTTTTCATTCTTAAATGTAATCTCTCCAGCGTCTTTTCCTTCCAGTCCATAGATCATGCGAGATACTTTATTGAGACCGGAACCCTCCAACCCAAAGAATCCAATGATCTCACCTTCTTGGAGCTCAAATCCAACCGGATTAAGCGCATTTTTCTTTTGCAGCCCTTCAACTTTAAATAAAACCGGATTCCCACTAGCATCATAGAATGCTTTTTTGGAGTACAAGCTTCCAGACAACTCACGTCCAACCATGGAGTTGACCAAATCATCTTCCGTTAGATTTTCATCGTTCACAAAGGTGCGGATGTATTTTCCATCGCGCAAGATAGTGATCTTGTCACTGATCTCGAGGACTTCATTGATCCGGTGGGAGATATAAATGAAAGTGATACCTTCGGTGCGCAGCTTATCGATGATCGCCATCAACTTGTCGGTTTCAATATTATTCAAACCAGATGTAGGTTCGTCAAGGAGAATGATGCGCTGATTGTCACTGATACAGCGCAGGATCTCAACAATCTGCTGTTGAGCCAGTGTAAGTGAATCCATTTTTTGGAAAGGCGTGATATCGATATCAAAAATTTCGATGCTTTCCTCGGCGCGTCGTTTTAACTCGCTCCAATCGATCGCACCAACTTTGTTGGTAAAGTAACGGGATGGAAAAATATTTTCAGCAACTGTCAGATTCTCAAATATCGCCAGTTCCTGATGTACCATTGAGATACCCATACCATATGAATTTTCAGGTGAATAGGACTCGATCTCCTGTCCGTCGATCAGCAGCCTACCCGAATCGGGAGTTTCTTCACCCATGACAACTTTCACCAGAGTGGATTTACCAGCGCCATTTTCCCCTAATAATGTATGCACTTCACCTTTTTTTATCCCAAAACTTACCTCATTCAATGCCTCAACAATACCGTACGATTTGGTAATGCCGTGCATCTCTATGAAGTCATTTTTTTGAAAGGCCGGTGCGATCTTCGCTTTGGATTTGCCATTGACAGAATTTGGCTCCATTTTTCACTCCCGTTACTTTACAACATATCTCAAGTTCTTGATTGCTAAAAAAGTCGAAAGGCATTGGAATCTGCCTTTCGACTTTTTGTTTTAGAGCTGTAAAACTTTAGTAGTTGTACAGACTTGTTTCAAAGGTCGGCATATTCTCTGCGACAAAGAAATCAACATTATCAGCATCGATTACTGCAGCAGTATTATACATGTTTTCAGGAACAGGGTTTACGCCGGCAGCTTCGTTGTCGGAGGAAACGGGGATGTCTTTCAATCCACCATCGTTCCAGTCTTCCATCAGCAGGATGGCCATGTACTCATCAGAGGCTGTCTTGTTGATCAGGGTAGCATCAATGTAACCCTTGGCGATGTATTCCAATGTGGCAGGTTCTCGGTCGTGTACAACAACTTTCACGGAACCAGCAGCAATGTCAAGTTCTTCCATCGCGAGGGCGATGCCGGTGCCGGAGCTGGAGTCCAGTCCGACTACTGCGTTGACGTCAGGATAGTTGTTGAAAACACTCTTGGCAGCTTCGATGGCATCCGCGGTTGCGGCTTTGTCATCGGCTTCAACGACAACTTCCCACTCAGAGTACTCAGCAAGGTAGTCTTTTACACCAGCCAGTTTTGCATCGGTATTGGCAGCGCCCCAGTTGCCCATCAAGGCAACCTTGCCGGTGGTGCCAGCGCGCTCGATCAGTTCTTTCGCGGTATCACGTCCGCACTGATAGTTGTCGAGACCAATGTAGGTCAAGCCAGGATTTACAGCTGTTCTGGTTTCGGTCACGATCACGGGAACGCCAGCAGCCATAGCTGTCTTGACAGCTTCAGCGGGGGAATCATCCCACATTCTGGTGATGATGCCGTCTGCCTGATTAGCGACTGCAACTTCAATGGCATCGGCCTGGGCCTGGGTGTCCCAACCCTCAGGACCGGCTGCAATGATGTTGACCTGGAAATATTCTGCGGCATAGCGCAGTGCCAGGTGGGAGTCAGCAAAATAGGGATGCGCCTGGTGGGATGAAACCATGTAGTAAGTGCGCATTTCTGCCAGTTCTTCAGTGGCTGCTTCAGCTTCAACGGGGGCGGCTACTTCAGGTGCGGCCGGGGCACAGGCAACCAGTAAAGTTACCAGCAATACAACAACTAATACGATTGAAACATTTCGATACTTCATCTTTCTCTCTCCTTGTGATTGATTCTTAATTTCAAGGGGGAACTTCTTTTCGAGTTCCAAACACTTCTATTCATCATCAGTTGATCCACTTTTCTCCTCCTCACCTCCTTTTTCTAATCTCTTTAGGTTTGACACTTCGAATTGCCAATACCGGGTTGCGGCATCGACATCTGGTCAGTAGCTTATTTCAAGTCAAATAACGAGCAGCAGTGGTATGACAGTGTTTCAAATTGAAAGTTGGTTCTCTAGAAAATCAAATTTAATGCATGAACGTATCTTGTGATTTGTCTCACATTTTTGAATAGCTATACAATACTTGAAAAGCTCACGTTTGTCAAGTTACTAGTCACATATGTGAAATCCCTGTTGGCTCGGGCCCATTTTGGTTGATGGATCACATCAACCCATTAGAATATTGAAATTTCTGGAATCGAAAATTGTCCTGGGAGGAAATAGCGCTCGCTTATAGGGCAGCTCAAAAGGAAGTGTAGAAGATCAGGATATTGGAGATCGGGTAGATCGGGGTTTTAGCCCCGCTAATTCTCTCCGATCTGGATACTGAGAGACACAATTTGCTCGTTCAGGTCTGTCACAAAATGATTGATTGAAATAATCTGGTTGTTAATCTTGTAATAATAGGTGTTCTGCGTCTGGTCGTACTTGTAATTGGAATACTCCTTGTTCAGTGCCGTTATGGCGGAATCGAAATCCTCTTCTACGCCAGAATGAATATAGGCTCGAGAGAAGATCGGAATATAGGGGTAAGTATATTCATCGAGCTCATCATATCGGTATCGAACATATCCTCCAAAAATATCCCCCGCCATAAATTCCTGAATGTCGTCGATCTTTTCCAGCTCCTGAGCGGGAAACTCATCCTCCAACTGGAGAATGATCTGTTCTGCGCTGACAGAATCTAAAGTGAGCCCCAATTCGATCACCCTGGAGATCGGGGAATAATAATTGTATATCCTTAGGTCCTGGTCTTCGATCTGAGCCGTAATGTTCAAGCTGGTTTCATCATTGCGGCCGGCTTGTTCCGCCCCCGCCAGGGCGAGGTAATGATCGCGGACTTCTGATACGCTCTTTTGCGTGGCATACGTTACGATCATACGGTTGGACCTGGGATTATAGGAGAACGCCGAATTGAGGAAAAAGTCCTTTTCAAAGAAACCGACTTGATCCTCCATGATATTCTCGATCCATATAGAAGAAGAAAAATCGATTATCTCAACAGTTTCTTCCGGTGTTTTTTGGAAATACTTCGGAACAATCACTAAACCAATAATTGAGATGATGGCGATCACCAAAAGAATGGCCAGGATTTTGAATTGGTTTTCTTTTTTCTCCATGAGATCCTTTGAGCCCTTTATTAAAAGGAGATAGTATTTAGGACAAGGTTTCGTATTCTCCATTTTACTTCTTCAACGGGTAGTGTCCAAACTCCAAAACGGCATCTCGCAGAGCAATGATATTCTTTGGTGGTACGTCCGCCTGGAGGTAATGGGTGGGAGCCAGAATATAACCGCCGCCAGGACCAAGGGTCTTCATAGTCTTGATAGCTTCTTGTTTTACCTCTTCAGGTGTGCCAAAGGGCATCACTTTCTGAATGTCAATGGCAGCGTGAAAAGCCAGCCGATCCCCAAATTCCGCCTTTAATTTATCGTGCTCCATTTCTGCCACATAGGGCTGGACCGGATTTAACACATCCAAACCCATTTCAATGTAGTCAGGCATAATCGGATAGACATCACCATCAGTATGGGCCATGATCTTGATCGCCGGGTTATATTGATCAATCTTTTTCCGGGCTTCTCTGTAATATCGAGCAAACTGCGGTTTGATCACTTCCCGGAAGGATTTGGGAGACATCAACATTCCGTTCTGCTGACCCATATCATCACCGGCAAAACGAACACACTGAATATACTGGCCGCAAGCCTTAAGACCAACCTCCAAACGGGCCAGGGCAATGTCCACCAGTTTCCTCATCAAGGCTTCAGTAAATTCTGGATTTAAGCTCAAATCCATTAACATATTTTCAAAGCCCCGCATGTAGAAGGCCTGTTCAAAGATCGAATTGCTGAACTTCCCAATTAAAGCAAAGTCCGTGTTTTCATACAAATCCTTGGCTTTTTCCTCCAGGCCCTCGGTCAGCTCCGAGTTATTGGGATCCGGCCAGGGGTAATTCTCAACCTCGGATAGGGAGGCATCCGGGAAAACGGGATCAAAAAAATCATAGTGCAGCCCGAAAGGGTGCTCCACTTTGCGGAATTTTACCCCCCACTCATCCGTGTAGTTATCCATACCATATTCGAATACAGGGGTGTTGCGGGCTTTACCTAGCCCTATATAACACAGGTCGATATTCAACGCATCTAGCAATTCAATTGGATTGCTTACTGCCAGCCAGGGATTGGAAGGGTAAACCTCTTTTTCAGGTTTTATTCCCAGATACTTCTGAATGCTCAGGTACCCTTCATATATAAAGTTACAATCAAATGGCACCCGATCAGGCTCGCGGTGCTCTAGGGTTGTGACCACCCGCTCGCGCGAGGTCATCTCAGTCATTAACTAACTCCTCTTGTAAAAAAAATCGTGTGCGGGAAAATTGGCTATTTATGCTAACCATTGCTTGTCATCCCAGATTCGTCTTTTGCAAAATCTTTCCCTCGGGTTTTGTATCTACTGCGAAGACCTTGGTTCCCGTCAATTCAAACTAAATATCCGGAATTACCCCGAGGTTGAGATCTGATAAATCACCGGGGTAAATTTATGACGAAATAGATATTATATACTTTTGAATTATTTGTCAACTAAATAGATGAATTGTCAAAGCGGTAAGTTTCCAAGACAAATCAGTAAATCTCTTGGTGATGTTCTCGGTTGTTATTCACTCCAACCCAAACTGATCCTCCCCCGCTCCAGGTCCACTTGCAGGATAGTTATCTTGATAATATCTCCCAGGTTTAAGTCCACCCCCTTTGGTATCTTCGATCTATGCAATAGTCCGGCGTTTTTTACTCCCAGGTCAATAAAAGCACCAAACTCAACTACATTCTGCACAGTTCCCTGCAGCTCCATACCTTCAACCAGGTCTTCCACGGTCAATACATCCTTGCGCAAAAATGGTTTTGGTAGATCTTGTCTTGGATCACGCCCGGGCTGAACCAGCTGCTTAAAAATATCCGCCAGGGTTGGGACCCCGACCTTCAATACCGTTGCCAGGTCCTCGGCAGTCTTCTTTTCACTCAGTCGGACCAATGCGCTCTGTTTTGACTCAGAATCTTCATTCAGGTCGATGCCGGCTTGATGAATGACCTGCTCGGCCGCAGAATAACTTTCT
>RCNC010002163.1_pt1 | contig 13123 bp, 10 predicted proteins | sample 2041301 | NCBI WGS metagenome assembly RCNC01 (sample SAMN09708231, study PRJNA481090) | Marine sediment metagenome, whole genome shotgun sequencing project. | biome: marine sediment; feature: ocean; material: sediment; isolation source: Sewage treatment plant 13A marine sediment (STP13A) ... | reverse complement strand
CAAGGCAGGCAAAATCCCGAGGAATGAGGCGTACTTCCTGTACGCTGAATGACGAGGGATGAAGCCGAACGCCGCAGATGGGACTTTTTCAACAGCCTCCTAGATGACCCGGGTGAGATAGGACGCCGCGAGGGCGAGGATCAGCAGATGAAGACACTGGTCGAAGATGTTCAGCAGGAACCACTGGGGAAACCGGGGCTCGGACCAGGAAGCACCGGGGTCCTTCAAGAACCTGAAGAGCTTCAACACGTCTCTTCTCTTGGAGTGGGTCGGCCTCTCTCCGGTTTTGGGATAGACCCATCTCTCGATCCTCAGCCGCACGGCATCGATGATGAAGTGGGACCCTGCAACAAGTAGGACGCAGAAGAAGACCGCCTGGTTCAGTTTGTCCACAAAGAAGAGCAGAGTCGTGAGGAACACAATCACCGTGTGAAGCCCCAGGACGAAGAACCGGTAAGCAAGCGAGCCGTTACGCTTCTCAGAGGCAAAGAGATTCAGCGGAATATCGCTCAACAGGTGGGCGATCAAGAGACGGGCAAAGATGCACATAGGTATTCATGGTATACCGATGTATTCCTGCCGTCAATTGGCCGTCCGGTGACGCCTCGAACAGCGCCGGCCTTGTGCCTCGGGCGCGGGGTTATTGCGACATCAGGACGAAGTGCTGCTTCTTACTCGTGGATACGTCGACCACGGCAGGACGTTCGCTCTTCCTGGCGTCTTCCAGGGCCGGTTCCAGGTCTGAAGGATGCTCGACCTTGATCCCCACACACCCGATGGACCTGGCAATCCCTGCGAAGTCCGTTTCCGGGTATTCGGTAGCAATCGCCCGGCCCGGCGCCTGGTAGTCCAGGACATTTCCGAGACAGGCATTGTTCATGACCACATAGTTGATCGGCACCTCGTACTGCTTCGCCATCTCCAGGGTGTAGAGCATCATCATCATGGCCCCGTCACCACACACGCCCACCACTCGCTTGTCGGGACAAATCAGTTGCGCGGCCAGGGCCGCGGGTACTCCCCAGCCCACGCCGGCCGCACCCCCCGGGGCCAGGACCTGGCCCGGGGTCTTCGACTGGAAGAGGTTGGCCATGAACATCCGGTTGTTCCCGCAGTCGAGGACCACCAGGTCGTCCGGCCCGACCGTCTCGTTGAGCCCCCGAACGATCCTTTCCGGCATAACCGGGGATTCCTCCGAGTCGGAGGCCTCGCTCGAGAAGAAGCCCCGCTCCGCCTTGAACGCCTTGAGTGCCTGTACGCGTTCCTGCGCATCGCCCTTCGACGGCCGCGTCCGGATCACATCCAGGACCGCCTTGAGGGCAGCCTTTGCGTCCGACGTGATGCCCATGGTGACCGGGAACGTCCAACCCGCGTTCAGAGGCTCGATATCGATCTGCACGATCTTCTGCCGCTCCGGGTTGATGAAGTCCGGGGAAAGCATCTTCGTGTTGTCCGGTGCGAGGCAGGTCCCCACAGCAAAGAGAAGATCCGCGCCGGTGATTTTTTCGTTCGCGGCCCTCTGTCCGATCTGTCCGATCGTCCCGACGGAGAGGTCGTGGGTCTCTGCGATTCCGCTCTTCCCCATGTAGGTTGTCGCCACGGGCATGCCGATTTCCTCCGCAAGCCCCCTCACCTCATCGTACGCCCTGGAGACGTGCACCCCTCTGCCGACCACCATGACCGGGTCCCGTGCCCCGAGGAGAAGATCGGCAACCTTCTCGGCATCCTCCCAGGAAATCGAGGGGGGCGACACGCGGAGATGGCCTTCCAGGGGGTAGACTGGAGGGGTTGCCTTGTCAGGGTCGATCTGGGACATGGCAACGTTCCAGCGGAACAGGACACAGGCAGGGCCCGGCCGTCCGGTGGTGGCGTGCTTGATGGCGAGCCGGGTCCCGTGCACGAACTCCTCCGGGGTGCTGGCGACCGTCGTGTACTTGGTCATGGACCGCATGATGCTCGGCAGGTCGATCGACCCATATTCCCCTCCCACGCACTGGTACGGTGCAAACTGATTCAGCCCTGCATAGTCGGAAAGGTCGGCGAAGATGAGCATCGGTGACCCGGCCAGGGCGGCCTCCATGATCCCGAAGGCGGCGTTCGACCCGATCCAGGCCCCCTGGGCGATGACGACACCCGGCTTCCCGGTGAGCCTGCCGTACATGTCCGCCATGCAGGAAGCGCCTCCTTCGTGCCGGGAAAGGACGGTACGGATCTCGTCCTGCCGATCCGCGAGTGCGTCGTACAAAAAGATCGTGGCGCCCCCCGGCATGCCAAAGACATGATCGATTCCGGCCTGGACAAGGGTGTCGACAACAACATCCGTGGTCTTCTGCATGGCCTGCTCTCCTCTTCCATTGCCCGCATCGGGCGGTCTTCAGTACTCTGTCGGAATGCCCCGGCGCACCTCTGTGAATCGATTCAGGGCCTCTGCGTGCTCCATCATCTTCATGAGGTCCCCCTCGAACCGAATCAGCCCCTCTGTCATCGCCTTTTCGACCGTCAACTTCGCCGTGTTGATCTTCATGAAGGTGTCATAGGATGCCAGGGTCGCGGCCGTGGCCTCCATGTTCGCGAGTGCGTCCGGCGACACGACCGAAGTCTCGGACAGTTTGCCGCTCCGGAAGCGCCAGTACAGGCATTTCGTTTCTCCGTCCGGGCAGTCCTCGATCACGTTGTTGAGATCCATCGTAAGGTCGCCGGCCAACTCGGCGAACTCCGGGTCCCGGTTCACTGCCTCGTGGCAGAGTTCCTGCCACTCGAGGGACAGGTACCGGACGGCGCGCACGACCTCCACCTGTTTCCGTGCCCGCTCTTCCGCCAGATCTTCTCGGAGTCGCACGGTGGCCCCTTCGTCCACCTCCATCGTCTTCTCATCTATCACGACCCCGTAGTCTCGCCTTGCCCCCTCCAGGGACACGTACTCGTCGAGCACGTCCTCCAGAACGGCCGACGGCTCCCGTTCGAGGGGGTCTCCCCACCCGCCGCCGCCCCCCATGACGGCGAGCGAGACGTGGCCCGCAGAGAGAGGCTCTTCAAAGGCGGTCTGCGCCACTTCCGTCTCGGCCGGCGTCCCGGCCCGGATCACGATCCGGTTCGGCGAGCCGTCCATCCCCCCGTTGAACCCCCGCATCGGATACTTCGTGCCGATCAGGTAGGTGCTGAGGAACATGGGTGCCAGGGCCTTGATCCCCACGTCGGCGCCCAGGCCTCCGCGCCATTTTCCGGGCCCGCCCGAATCCGTGATGTACTCGCGACCAAGGGTCTCAACAGGATAGAGCATGTCGTGCAGCTCTCCCGTGGCCATGGTCATGGCCCCGAAGAACGGGGCCAGGGCGCCCCAACCATCCACGCCGTAGGCTCCGTTACACCAGCCGGCGGCCATCATCACGTTCTGATCGACGTAGAACTCACCCGTGTACGGGTTCGTCCCGTAGGTGACCAGCGGCATGCCCAGCTTGATGTTCTGCACATAGGCCTTCTCCGGTATCGCCTTCTCCAGGGCAAAGGCCAGGGCCTCACCGACTTCACCGCCCGCATGGAGTGTGCAGGCCGTGCAGGGAGCCGGTGGTCTCGGGTTCACGACCGTGCCCTCCGGCAGGATGACCTCGACAGGATGAAGGAGCCCTTCGTTCCGGGGGATCCCGTCGTCGATCATGCTCGACAGGGTGAGGAACACGTAAGAGTACGAGTTGGGCAGGGAGCTGTTGATGAAACCGGGCGTCTGCGGGTCGCTTCCCGTGAAGTCGATCTTGAGGGAGTCCCCGGACACGGTCACGGTCGCCCGGATCGTGATGTCCTGGACGCCCTGACAGTCATGTTCCAGGTAGGCCTCTCCCTTGTACTCTCCGTCCGGCCATTCGCGGATCTCGGCCCGAAACCTGCGCTCCGTGTATTCGATCATGTAGTCCAGACAGTCCCGGACCGTCTCGATACCGTACTTCTCGAGCATCTCGCGGAGCCGCCTCTCCCCCACCCGGACCGAGCCCATCATGGCCTTCAGGTCGCCGAGAAAGGTCGGTTCCCGGTTGTTGATCTGGAGCATCTTGATGATGTCGTCCCGTGGCTTGCCGCGGTCGCAGATCTTGATCGGAGGCAGACGAAGGCCCTCCTGCCAGATGTCGGTGGCGCCCGGATTGTACCCGCCCGGCACCGTCCCTCCCGTGTCGCCCTGATGGGCCCTCGTGACAGGGAAGAAGAGAAGCTCTTCTCCGGAGAAGATGGGCGTCATCATTGTCCAGTCGGGCAGGTGGGACCCGCCGTGGTACGGATCGTTCACCACGATGATGTCCCCCGGGTGGAGATCATCACCGAAGGCCTCCAGGGAGGCCGTGACCGAAAACTTGCTGGCCCCCATGTGGATGGGAAGGGCATCCGCCAGGGCGATGATCCTGCCCCGTTCGTCGAAGATGGAAGTCGAGAAATCGTGGGACTCACTGAAGGTCGGCGTCGTCGCTGTCCGGATCATGGTGTCGCCCATCTCGTTGGCGATCGTATGAAGGCCGCACCGGATGACCTCGGCGGTAATTGGATCAACGTCTCTCATTTCATGGCTTCCTATGCACTGGGTTCAGACCCATTCCATTCCTTTGTCCTTTGGCTTTTAGCTGTTAGCTGTTAGCCCACCCCGCCCCCTTGGCAGGCACTCTTCCGGCGGTTGTGGCGAGGAGCTAAAAGCTAACCGCTAAGAGCTAACAGCTTCTTCAGGATACCAATATTTCATAGTGGTCGAACTCGGTCAGCCGGGCCGTCTGTCCCGGGTAGACCACGATGGTCGTGGCAGGCTCTTCGATCACGCACGGCCCCTCGAGAACGTTGCCGCACCGGACCCGGGAGCCGTCATAGATCGGTGTTTCCCGAAACCCGCCTTCCTCGTCGAAATAGACTTGCCGGCCCTTCCTCAACGCTTCGGACGAGTCTTTCCCACCGAAGGGAGGTCGCCTGAGGGGCGGCTTGTAGACATCCACGATCGCCTCGACCCTGAGGTTCATCAGGTACGCCGGGTCTTCCCGGTTCGCGAAGGTGTGCAGGCTCTCGTGGGCGTCGTGAAAGGCTTGCACCGCTCTCACCAGATCCCCGTCGGACACGAAGCCTTCCTCATCCGAGCCCAGGGGAACCGCGATTTCATGGGTCTCCCCCTTGTAGTGCATGTCGAGCGCGTAATGGAAGCGCATCTCATCCGCGAGCCCGCTCCCCTCCCGAACGGAAAGGGGGAGGTCTTTCTCGACATCGCCCCGCATCGACCCGAACAGGGCATTCATGACCTCCAGGTCCGCCTGGTCCGACCGCATGATGCAGGTGCGCATATTGGTGATCACGATGTTCGAATGGAGCATGCCGCGAGCAGAAAAAGCGGTTGCCAGCCTCGGGACGATGACCTTCCGAATGCCCAGTTCCCGGGCCTGCACGCCTGCGTGGATGGCACCGTTCCCGCCGAAGGCGACGAGAACGAAATCGCGCGGGTCATAGCCCCGCTGAACCGAGACAACACGAATTCCGTTCGACATATTGTTGTTGACGATGCGGAAGATGCCGTAAGCGGCCCGGGTCGTGTCGAGGCCGAGGGGGCGGGCTACCTTCTCTTCGACCGCTCTCTCGGCTGCGCTCCGGTCGAGCTTCATCTCTCCACCGAGGAAGGTCTCAGGATCCAGGAACCCGAGGAGAAGGTTTGCATCCGTGACGGTGGGCTCCCGGCCACCCCTTCGGTAACAGGCAGGGCCCGGCGCTGCACCCGCACTCCGGGGGCCCACCTGCAGCGCACCGCCGGAATCGACCCAGGCGATGCTCCCCCCCCCTGCCCCGATCGTGTGGATGTCCAGCATCGGCACCGCAGCCCGGTAGCGGCTGACCCACCGTTCGGTCGTTACGGTGGGCTTGCCGCCGCGAATCAGGGCGACATCGTAGCTCGTTCCCCCCATATCGACCGTGATGATGTCCGGCTCGCTCGCGAGTTCCCCGATCAGCTGCGAACAGGCGACCACGCCGCCCGCAGGGCCTGACAGCAGGCTGTAGACCGCGTACTTCCCCGCATAGTCTGCGTTCATGATCCCGCCGTTGGAGAGCATGACGAAGAACTCGCTCCCAAACCCGAGGCGAGCCAGCTCCGACTCGAGATCCTCGAGGTATCTCTTGAGCTTGGGGCTCGTGTAGGCATTGACGAGGGTCGTGCTCACCCGCTCGAACTCCCGGATCTGGGGCAGGACCTCGTGCGAAAGGGAGAGAAAGGCCTCCGGGTACTCGCGCTCGATGATCTCGGCCACCTTCTTCTCGTGCTGAGCGTTCAGGAACCCGAAAAACAGGCAGACACCGATCGATTCGACGCCGGCTTCCTTCAGCTTGCGCACTACGCCGGCGACCTCTTCCTCGTCCAGGGGTGTAACCACCTTGCCTTCCCGGTCGATCCGCTCGTTCACCGTGAGGCGATGCCGCCTGAGGGCGATCGGGACCGGCTTCGGATACCGGGGATCGAAGATTCGCTCCTTGTAGCCTCGCCTGATCTCGATGTCGTCCCGGAACCCCTTCGTCGTGATCAGGCCGGTCCTGGCCCCGTTGAACTCCAGCATCGTGTTGGTGGCCACCGTTGTCCCGTGAATGATCAGGTCCGTTTTCTTCAGGAACTCGCCAAGGCCCACACCCTCCCGGGAAGCGGCCTTCTCGAGCCCGGCAAGAACCCCCTTTGCCTGATTTTCCGGAGTGGACGGGGTCTTGACCACCCGAATCTCGCCCTCTTCGGTCACATACACCAGGTCGGTGAAGGTGCCTCCCACGTCGATGCCGATCTTGTGTCCCACGGTGCGTCCTCTCCTCAGGAAAATTGCATAGGCAGCCTACAAGATATGCGGTTTGCCGATGTCTGTGTCAACAGAAGGCCTGGCTTCGACCCCTTTCGATTGACACGCCGTCGCTGCCCCTCCTATACTTTTCTAAGTGGGGTGATCTGGTACCACCGCGATGCTTCCGGAGACGCATGCCGTTGGGTGCTGGCCCGGGTTCCGTCTCCGATTTGCTTGGGCTCCGTCTCGCCCTCCCCCTACAAAGTCGCCCGGCACAAATCTCCGACGGAACCCGGGCCAGCACCCAACCATTCAAGCTCTGCCGGAAACATAGCGAGGGGCCCTGTCGACCCCACTCGGTCAGCGAGAAAAGGAGAAAGAGGACGATGTCTTCCAATGTCACAATTCTGCTCGGTGCAGTCCTGTTCGTCGGAGTCTGCCTGCTCTTGGTCCGCGCCCTGCGATCGTACCGGCGGTACAGAAACGAGATGGTGGTGACCTGCCCGGAAACGAAGAGGGAAGTGGGGGTGGCGGTGGATGTGAAACGGGCGGCGATCACCGGCTCCGTGAGGCTGACCGACTGCACACGCTGGCCGGAGAAGCAGGACTGCGGCCAAGAGTGTCTTGCCGAGCTCGAGGCCTCACCCGAGAGTTGCATGGTCAAAAAAAGGCTCGAGACGTGGTACGAGGGAAAGGCCTGCGCCTATTGCGACAAGGGGTTCGCAGACATCCGCTGGCACGAGCACAAGCCGGCCCTGGTCAGCCCCGACCACAAGCTGCTCCAGTGGGTGGATGTTCCGGCGGAGGAGATGTCCGAGGTTCTTGCGACGCACCAACCGGTTTGCGGGACGTGCAACTTCGCTGAGAAATGGTGACGGTCGAGGGATTCCTTCCGGTGCCCTCGAGGCTCAAGAGGGCTTCGCTTCCTTACAATCCCTGCAAATCTTCTCCCCCCCCACCTCCTCCAGTCTTGTGGCCATGGTCATCTCCCCGCACCGGTCGCACGGGTTCGAGGCATGGATCCGGGCGTGGGGCGGGAACGCCACCTGGGTCGGCTCGATCTTGAACAGTTCTTCCGCAGGTCTTTCCAGGACCACGTAGCTCCCCTGCTCGTGGAGACTCCTGAACTCCTCCTGCTCTTCCTCGCTGGCCTCCTTGTTGCGCATCTTCTGGATGAGGTCCCTGTGCCTTTCGCTCGGAGCCAGGGCATCCGGTTTGAGCGAAACCCGCACGGCCTTACCGGATTTCCTCCCGAAGAAGGTGAAGACTTGTTTCCCGTGGTCCTTGAAGATGAAGTTGCCCTTGCCAAAGGTACAACCCGTCATTACCTGGACCGCGTCACACCCGCAGGCGTCGTTCTCGACGATGGCGACCAGCTCCTCGTCCGCGGACCGGTTCTCGGCCAACCACTCGAGTCCCGCCTTGGCGGCCCTGTACCCGATCGACAGCCCGGGGCAGAGGTGTCCGTGAAAATCCAGACACTTCTTGAATTCATCCGTCCTTACGATTTCTTCACCCGTCATTGTCTGCTCCTTGCAGCTGTTCATGGTCAGGAAACACCCTCTTTCGACCATACGAGCAACCCGGCTGTCCCGTAATCGGGGACAGCCACCGATTACGGCACCCAGACCTCGGGTTCCATGGATCCGGGGGCCATGTACTCGATCCGATAAGGGACAACTTTGACGATACAGTAGTTCGGATCGTCCGGCCCGCTGAAATAGCGCTTGAGTTCGTCCTTCCAGTAGTCTCCCCGTTGCGCCTCGTCCGTGGTGACTTCAGCTCGCCCCTCGATTTGGAGGTAACTGTCCGCAGATTCTGGTGAAGTCACGCCACAGGTCAGATGCACTTCCGGGTTCTTCTTCACCTGTGCCACCTTGCGAGAGCCCAGGAAAGACGCGAACCGCAAGGTCAGGTCCTTGTCGCCCGTGGCCATGACATACCGTACCCAGGGCTTCCCCTCCTCGGTCACGGTGGCCAGGGCCGCCAGCTGCGGCCTCCCGATGATCTCCAGGATGTGATCCTTTAGTGTTGCCATTCCGGTTCTCCTGTACAGGGACGTTTTTCGTGCAGATGTCTCAATACATCGGATGCGTGTTGTCCCCATTCCGATTCGGTTTCAAAGGACTCGATCTCCCCCCCCCAGGCAACTCCCCGATTGCGGGCGGAATGGGGGCTGGCAGGCCCTCGCGGGGTGGAGCACGAAGCTGTCTCATGCTACGATACCCGGACTGTCCCTCAACACAACCCGTCGGGAGTCGAAGAAGATGGCAAAAAGCCTGTACATCGCGGCCGTGGAGCCGAGAAGCGGAAAATCGGTCGTTGCCCTCGGCCTGATGGAATTGCTGTCGAGGCGTGTCCCTAAGGTGGGGTTCTTCCGGCCGGTCATCGCTTCCGGCGATCGCCCTGACAAGGAGCTTCATCTCATCCTCACCCGCTACAACCTCGAACATGCCTACGAAGACGCGTACGCCCACACCCATGAAGAGGCACGTGAGATGACTGCTAAAGGGCAGTACGGCGAACTCCTGAAGAGCATCGTCGGGAAATACAGGGAACTCGAAAGCCGGTGCGACTTTGTTCTGTGTGAAGGCACGGATTTCACGAGAGTGTCTTCTGCCTTTGAGTTCGAGTTCAACGCCGATGTGGCAAACAACCTGGGATGCCCTGTGCTGGCCATGGTCAACGGGGGGGGGCGACGCAAGTCCACGGATCAATTGACGCAAGCCGTGCAGGTGGCGCGGGAGTCCTTCCGGGGACAGGGTTGCACCCTCCTGACAACGATCGTGAATCGGGTGGATCCGGAACAAGCGGACGCGGTCAAACAGAGGTTCCGGGAAGAAGGGGCGAAGGAAGGGCCGGTCTACATCCTTCCCGAAGAGGAGACCCTCGGAAAGCCGACGATAGGCGAGATTGCCGCAGCCTTGGGCGGCCGGATCCTGCAGGGAGATCCGGACTGGCTCAATCGAGGGGTGCACGACTTCAAGATCGCCGCCATGCAGTTGCCGAATTTCTTGCACCACGTTCTGGACGGGTCCCTGATCATCACGCCCGGGGATCGGGCCGACGTGATCCTCGTCAGCCTGGCAACGGTCTTCTCGGAGACCTACCCGAACATTTCCGGCCTCTTGTTGACAGGCGGCCTCACGCCCGAACCGCAGGTCCAGAGGCTGATGGAGGGCTTGAGCAAGTCCCAGGTGCCCGTTGTCAGCGTCGATACCGACACCTACACAACGGCGATGAACGTGAGCACCGTCCGGGCTGTCCTGACCCCGGACAACGACCGCAAGATCGCCACGGCCCTGGGCGTCTTCGAGTCCCATGTGGACACGAAAGAACTCGGGGATCTCATCGCCGGTGCGCCGTCCACGTGGGTCACGCCGATCATGTTCGAGAGCGATCTGATCGAACGGGCCCGCAGAGACCGACAGCACATCGTGCTGCCCGAAGGCGGGGACGAGCGGATCCTGAAGGCCTGTGAGATTCTGACGCGCCGAAACGTGGCCGACATCACCCTCCTCGGCAACGAGGAAGAGATCCGACGACAGATCGATATGCTCGGGCTCCGCCTGGAAGGGGTTCCGGTCGTGGATCCGTCACGGTCCGAATGGAGGCAGGAGTTCGCAGAGATCTACCTCGAGATGCGCAAGCACAAGCGCATCCCGATGGACGTGGCCTGGGACGCAATGGGGGACGTGAGCTACTTTGGGACGATGATGGTGCAGCAGGGAATAACGGACGGCATGGTCTCGGGCGCGGCCCACACGACCCAGCAGACGATCCGGCCGGCCTTTGAGATCATCCGCACCCAACCGGGGCGTTCGATCGTGTCGAGCGTGTTTCTGATGTGCCTCGAGGACCGGGTCCTCGCCTACGGGGATTGTGCGATCAACCCCGACCCGAACCCGGAACAGCTGGCCGACATCGCGATCAGCTCGGCGGAAACGGCCCGGCAGTTCGGGATCGAGCCGCGCGTCGCCATGCTCTCCTACTCGACCGGTGAGTCCGGCAAGGGGGAAGACGTGGAGAAGGTCCGGGAGGCGACCCGGATCGCGAGAAAACAGAGGCCGGGCCTCAAGATCGATGGACCGATCCAGTACGACGCGGCCGTGGACGCGAGCGTGGCCCGGACCAAGATGCCGGACAGCGAGGTCGCAGGCCGTGCCACGGTATTCATCTTCCCGGACCTGAACACCGGAAACAACACCTACAAGGCGGTCCAGAGATCGGCCGGCGCCGTTGCGATCGGCCCTGTCCTGCAAGGATTGAACAAGCCTGTCAACGACCTGAGCCGCGGATGCACGGTCACCGACATCGTAAATACGGTTGCCATCACGGCCATCCAGGCCCAGTCGATGAAAGGTGCGTGATGAGAATCCTGGTCCTCAACTCCGGAAGCTCGTCGATCAAGTACAAGCTGTTCGACATGGCCGATCGATCGATTCTCGCCTCCGGCCTGGTGGAGCGGATCGGGGAAGCAAGCAGCTCTCTGGCGCATCAAGAACGCGATGCCCGGGGGGAAATGACCGAGACGCGCAGGACCGGGAGGGTTCCGGACCACAGGGCAGGGATGCAACAGATCGTCGAGGCCCTGTCCGCCTCGCGTGCCGGCGAGGACGGGACCGGGCTTGCCGGGATCGGCCATCGCGTCGTCCACGGCGGGGAGGATTTCACGGAACCCACCTTGATCGACGAGAAGGTTCTCGCCGTAATCCGGAAGAACGTTCCGCTCGCCCCCCTCCACAACCCGGCCAACCTGATCGGCATCGAGGTCGCCCTCGAGGCGGCTCCCCACTTGCCCCAGGTCGCTGTTTTTGATACGGCCTTCCACCAGTCGATCCCACCCAGGGCCTTCCACTACGCGGTCCCCCACGAGCTGTATACCCAACTCCGGGTGCGGCGGTACGGCTTCCACGGCACCTCACACCAGTACGTGGCCGGGCGAGCAGCCGCCTTTCTGAAAAGGGCTCCGGAATCCCTGAACCTGATTACCCTGCATCTGGGGAACGGGGCGAGCGTTGCCGCCGTCGAGCAGGGCCGATGTGTGGACACATCGATGGGCATGACCCCCCTGGAAGGCTTGATCATGGGGACCCGTTGCGGCGACATCGACCCTGCCGTGCACTTCTACCTGCTCCGGGAAACGGGCCTGTCCCCGGACGAGCTGGATTCTCTCTTCAACAAGGAGAGCGGGCTCAAGGGAATCTGCGGCACGAACGACATGCGGGAGGTGCTTGAGAAGGCGGACGCCGGAGACGACCGCGCACGACTGGCCATCGACATGTACTGCTATCGGGTGAAGAAGTACATCGGCGCGTACACCGCTGTGCTGGGAAGAGTCGATGCCCTCGTCTTCACGGCCGGGATCGGCGAGCGGGCCGCTCCGATTCGAGAGATCTGCTGCCAGGGGCTCCCGGGCCTCGGAATCGTCCTGGACCCGGAGAAGAATCGTGCAGGCTCCCGGCCGCCCTTCGAGGTCCAGGCCACGGCGAGTGCGGTGAAGATCCTGGTAATACCCACTGACGAAGAGCTTCAGATTGCTGAACAGACCCTCGAGCTGATCCAGCGCCGGAAGGAGAATCGTGATGGCTGAACGCAACCCCCCGAATATGGACCCGACCGTGTGGCTGGGCGAAAAGCGGAGAGAAGACGAGAAGAACTTCCTGAAAGGGAGCCGCCAGCACAACGAGGAGCTGGCAAGCGCCGGCCGAATCTTCCTCGAGTTCATCCAGGGCTTCTGGTCCCTTCACTCGATCGGCCCGTGCGTCACGGTGTTCGGGTCTGCGCGCTTCCCGGAAGGACATCGGCACTACGAACTCGCACGCGCCCTGGGGAAGAGGCTCGCCGAGGAGGGTTTCACAGTCATGACCGGTGGCGGGCCTGGAATCATGGAGGCCGCGAACCGTGGGGCAAAGGAGGGCGGGGGCCAGAGTATCGGCTGCAACATCCAACTCCCCGAGGAGCAGGAACCGAACCCTTACGTGGACCGATTCGTGGAGTTCGACCACTTCTTCGTCCGGAAGGTGATGCTCGTCAAGTATTCAAGGGCCTTTGTGGTCTTGCCGGGAGGGTTTGGAACGCTGGATGAGGTCTTCGAAACCGCCACCCTGATGCAGACCGGCAAGATCGAGGCCTTTCCGATCGTGGCCATGGGAGGGAATTTCTGGAAGTCCCTCGGGAAGTTCATCGAAGAAACGCTCATCCCGGAGGAAACCATCAGCCCCTCGGATCTCGATCTCATCCAACGGGCCGATTCGATCGACCAAGCGATCGAGATCATACGGAAAGGCTTCTGAAGGGAAAGGCCTCCTTAGCAGCCCATTGAAAGAGTGGCTAGAGGCTGTTCAAAAAGT
>RCNC010002162.1_pt1 | contig 13124 bp, 12 predicted proteins | sample 2041301 | NCBI WGS metagenome assembly RCNC01 (sample SAMN09708231, study PRJNA481090) | Marine sediment metagenome, whole genome shotgun sequencing project. | biome: marine sediment; feature: ocean; material: sediment; isolation source: Sewage treatment plant 13A marine sediment (STP13A) ... | reverse complement strand
GCGATGTCATTTGGCAAGAGCAAAGCGAGACTCCTTGGTGAAGACCAGGTCGGAGTCACCTTTGCTGATGTAGCCGGCATCGATGAAGCCAAGGAAGAATTATCCGAGATCGTCGATTTCCTGAAAGATCCGAGTAAGTTTCAACGTCTCGGCGGCAAGATACCGAAGGGCGTCCTGATGGTGGGTGCACCGGGTACCGGTAAGACCTTATTGGCACGTGCTATCGCCGGCGAAGCGAAGGTTCCATTCTTCACTATTTCCGGATCGGACTTCGTAGAGATGTTCGTTGGCGTAGGTGCGTCGCGAGTACGTGACATGTTTGATCAGGCCAAGAAGCAGGCTCCCTGCATTATCTTCATCGACGAGCTTGACGCCGTAGGCCGACATCGTGGCGCTGGTCTCGGTGGTGGGCACGATGAGCGCGAGCAGACCTTGAATCAGATGTTGGTCGAAATGGATGGTTTCGAGGGCACCGAGGGCGTCATTGTTATTGCTGCCACCAACCGTCCCGATGTTCTTGATCCTGCACTGCTGCGACCGGGCCGATTTGATCGCCAGGTAGTGGTGCCGCTGCCTGATATTCGTGGCCGCGAACTCATTCTGAAAGTGCATATGCGCAAAGTACCGCTTGATGATGATGTTAAGCCGGCCTTGATCGCTCGTGGCACGCCAGGATTTTCTGGTGCAGATCTCGCTAATCTCGTTAACGAGGCTGCCTTGTTCGCAGCACGCGCAAATCGTCGCGTCGTGAGCATGGAGCATTTCGAAAAAGCGAAAGATAAAGTCATGATGGGCGCTGAAAGACGCTCCATGGTCATGAACGAGAAGGAAAAACTAAACACGGCTTATCACGAGTCCGGTCACGCCATTGTCGGTTACGTCGTTCCTGATCACGATCCGGTTTACAAAGTTACGATCATCCCGCGTGGACGCGCCCTCGGCGTAACCATGTACTTGCCCGAGGAAGACCGCTACAGCATTTCGAAGCAGGCTCTGGAGAGCCAGATATCGAGTTTGTTTGGTGGCCGTATTGCCGAGGACATGATTCTGGGATCCGGTGGTGTGACAACCGGTGCATCCAACGACATTGAGCGGGCGACCGAACTGGCCCGCAACATGGTAACCAAGTGGGGGCTTTCTGAGCGCCTTGGCCCATTGACCTACAGCGAAGACGACGGCGAGGTGTTTCTTGGCCGATCCGTGACCCAGCACAAGCAAGTTTCGGATGACACTGCGAACGCTATCGATGTAGAAGTTCGAAAAATCATCGATGCCAACTATCAGCGCGCCGCAGATATTCTCAAGGAGAATGTTGAAAAGCTGCACATGATGGCCAAAGCGCTGGTCAAATACGAAACGATCGACGCCGGGCAGATCAAAGAGATTATGGAAGGCAAAGAACCGAGTCCACCAGAAGATTGGGAAGATTCAGTAGACTCGTCAACTGATGTCGACCCCAAGGCACCCGAGAGCGAATCGACCGGATCCATAGGTGGTACCGCAAGCGAACACTAGCGCTCGAACCGGCATGCTGGACCTCACAAGCCCGGTGGTTATGGGCGTGCTCAATGTCACGCCGGATTCATTTTCCGATGGGGGCCAATTTGCGACCCTGGAGCATGCGCTGCGACAGGCGCGACAGATGCTGGATGAAGGCGCCGCAATTCTCGACGTTGGCGGCGAATCCACACGTCCGGGAGCAGCGGCGGTCAGCGAGCAGGAAGAACTCGACCGGGTTATTCCGTTAATCGAAGCAATCACCAATGAACGTCCGGCATTAGTGTCCGTCGACACCAGCAAGCCCGCAGTGATGCGCGCTGCAGCGGCTGCAGGCGCGGCCATGATCAACGATGTTTGTGCCTTGCAGGCCGACGGCGCGCTCGCAACGGCTGTTGAACTGCAGCTTCCCGTTTGTTTAATGCATATGCAGGGCGACCCGCGCAGCATGCAGGTCGATCCGGAATACGGCGATATTGTGGCGGAGGTCACGGAGTTTCTGGCGGACCGCGTGGCACAATGTGAACAAGCTGGGCTAGGCCGTGAGCTACTGATGGTGGATCCGGGTTTTGGCTTTGGGAAAACGCCACACCAAAATATCGAGTTGCTGGCCAATCTGCGAAACTTGCAGCAGCTGGCGTGTCCCGTATTGATCGGTGTATCGCGAAAATCGACGTTGGGGGTCATCACAGGACGAGATGTTGAAGATAGGCTGGCCGCAAGTATCGCGGCTGCGGTTGCCGCCGTCTTGCAAGGTGCGCAGATTATTCGGGCGCACGATGTTGCGGAGACGCTGGATGCGATTCGTGTGGCCAGTTGTCTAATAGACAACGGTTTGATGGAAAACGGTTTAGAGGAAATGGCGGAATCTAATGAGTAGGAAATATTTTGGTACGGATGGGGTCCGCGGACGCGTTGGGAGCGACCCGATGACGGCCGATTTTGCTATGCGACTGGCCAGTGCTGCTGCGCAGGTTCTGGTGCCGCAAGGTGGCACTGTGCTCATTGGTAAGGACACGCGACTATCGGGCTACATGTTCGAGTCAGCATTGGAAGCGGGATTCGTTGCCGCAGGCGTCGATGTCATGTTGCTTGGGCCGCTGCCCACACCGGGGATCGCGCAGCTGACCCATCATATGGATGGGGATCTTGGTGTCGTTATCAGCGCATCGCACAATCTTTATGAAGATAACGGCATTAAATTCTTCGACAGCAAGGGCTCGAAGCTCAGCGACGAGATTGAATTGCAGATTGAGGCTCATTTGGATCAGCCGGCGATCACCAGGGAGTCCGGCGCGCTTGGTTCGGCGAAACGCATCGACACAGCGCGAATTCACTATCAACAATTCGCAGCGTCGACCTTTCCTGACGATCTCACTCTTGAAGGCATCAAGATCGTGTTTGACGGCGCAAATGGGGCTGGCTACAAAGTAGGGCCCAGAACCCTCAGTCATCTTGGTGCAGAGGTAATTCCCATTGGTTGTTCGCCGAATGGGCGCAACATCAATGATGGATGCGGTTCCACGCATACCGAGTTGTTACAACTGACGGTGCCGGCAGTGAAGGCTGACGTTGGGGTTGCTCTGGACGGTGACGGCGATCGGGTGGTAATGGTTGACGAGAACGGCGTCCTGATCGATGGCGATCAAATGCTGTATATCCTGGCGACGTCACGGCATAGCGAAGGCAAATTGACCGGCCCGGTCGTTGGCACGGTGATGAGTAACCTTGGCCTCGAACACGCGCTGCGCGAAGCCGGTATCGAATTTAGGCGCGCAAAAGTAGGCGACAGGTATGTTCTCGAAGCCATGCGCGAGTCTGGTGGAAACATCGGCGGCGAAGCATCCGGACATGTGCTGGTGCTTGATCAGACAACAACCGGGGACGGACTGGTTTGCGCATTGCAGATTCTGGCAATCATGAAGCGGTCTGGCAAGAAGCTCTCAGAGCTGGTCGCCGGAATGCCAAAATATCCGCAAATCATGGTCAATGTGCGTACGGAACAGCGATTTGACCCAAGCCAATCGGTCGTTATTCAAGACGCGGTTAACGCCGCAGAAGGCGAATTAGCCGAATCCGGAAGGGTTGTATTGCGGGCTTCCGGGACTGAGCCTCTTATCCGCGTGATGGTGGAAGGAGAGGATCCGGAGCAGGTTGCGGCTCTGGCGGAGCGCCTGGCGGCGGTCGTGGCTGACGCTACTCCCTGAGTAAGCCACGAATCACATTGATTTGCCGGGTTAGCCTCGGTATCCTGCGCGCCTTTTTGGGGCTCTGGGCTTATACGCATGCGAGACATATTAGTAGCCGGAAATTGGAAGATGAATGGCGATTCGGCCGGTAATTCCGAGCTTTTAGCCGGGATATTGGCTGGGATGCCGGATAATGACCGGATCAAACTGCTGGTTTGTCCTCCGTTTCCTTACCTCGCGTCAACTGCGCAGCAATTAGCGGGCAGCAAGCTGTTACTGGGAGCGCAGACGGTTTCGGAGAACTCTGCGGGCGCATTCACGGGCGAAATATCGATATCGATGCTCAAGGATGTGGGCTGTGAGTTCGTCGTTGTGGGGCATTCAGAGCGACGTAGCTTGTTTGGCGAAAACAGCGCCGACGTAGCAGCGAAGTTCAAGGCGGTTATCGACGCTGGTTTGACACCCATTTTATGTGTCGGAGAGACGCTGGAAGAGCGTGAGGCAGAAGCGACAGAAACAGTGATCGGCGAGCAAATGCGCGCTGTTCTGGATCTCGTCGGTGTGGCTGGATTAGAGACCGCGATTGTGGCCTATGAGCCTGTATGGGCTATTGGCACCGGAATGACAGCATCACCACAACAAGCACAAGATGTGCACGAATTTATTCGGCAATTGATAGCGGCAGATGACGCTGATATCGCCGCGGCAATACTTATCCTGTACGGCGGCAGCGTGAAAGGCGACAATGCGGCAGGTTTATTTTCTATGTCTGATATTGATGGTGGCCTGATTGGTGGCGCATCACTAAAAGCAGACGATTTTCTGGCGATTGCTACGGCGGCAGCTGGTATTTGAGGTTCTGATGGAAACGATTCAAAAAGGCGTGCTGATAGCACACACATTGATTGCACTGGGTATTATTGCCCTGGTGTTATTACAGCGCGGCAAAGGTGCTGATGCTGGCGCAGCGTTCGGCGCTGGAGCATCAGGAACCGTATTTGGTTCACGTGGATCCGGTAGTTTCTTTTCGCGTGCAACCGCGGTATTGGCCACTGCTTTTTTCGCGACCAGCCTGACGTTGGCATATATCAGCAGTCAGCACGTATCTTCAGACGAAAGTTTGATTGATCCATCGCAGGCAGCAGAGGCGCAGGTCGAGGAAGCTCCCGCTATCGTCGTAGAACCAGCGGACGACAACATACCCGCTCTGGATGCAGCAACAGAAGAAAGTGACGTGCCGGCACTCGATGAAGAGCCGGTAGAGGATGGCGCTGGCAGCCAATAGCGGCCAACCTTGTCGAAGAAATACAGCTCTGGTGGTGGAATTGGTAGACACGCTGTCTTGAGGGGGCAGTGGCGCAAGCCGTGCGAGTTCGAGTCTCGCCCAGAGCACCAATCATATAGGTGGTTTCATAAGTGTTTTTATATTGCGCCACACTGATACAATGCTGCGCTGATCAGGGCAGGTAATAATGTTACAAGAATATTTCCCCATCCTCGTATTTCTTGGAGTCGCATCCGGCATAGGACTGGTGCTTTTGGCATTGGGTTTTCTAATCGGTCGGGGCAGCAAAGACGACGCGAAGCTCTCCCCGTACGAGTGTGGGTTCGAGCCATTCGATGATTCGCGCACGAAGTTCGATGTGCGGTATTACCTTGTCGCAATTCTGTTTATTATCTTCGATCTGGAAATCGCGTTTCTATTTCCGTGGGCAGTATCGCTGGACACAGTCGGTCGCTTCGGAATTCTCGCGATGGCGCTGTTTATCGGCATCCTGGTGGTCGGCTTTATCTATGAATGGAAAAAAGGGGCACTTGAGTGGGATTAGCGAGTAGCGCTGAGTCAACTGCAGCAGAAACCGGCGCTGAAGGCGCTGGCGAAAGTTTGCAGGAGAAAGGCTTTGTCGTAACCAGTGTCGATGCCGTCATGAATTGGGCTCGCACAGGTTCGCTTTGGCCAATGACTTTTGGTCTGGCTTGCTGTGCTGTTGAGATGATGCAGGCGGGTGCGGCGCGCTACGACCTCGATCGTTTCGGCATCATTTTTCGACCCAGCCCGCGCCAGTCTGACTGCATGATTGTGGCAGGAACGCTGACCAACAAGATGGCCCCTGCGCTGCGTAAAGTTTATGACCAAATGCCTGAGCCACGATGGGTTGTATCGATGGGCTCGTGCGCAAATGGTGGTGGTTACTACCATTACTCCTACGCAGTCGTACGCGGCTGCGATCGTATAGTCCCCGTGGACGTTTATGTTCCTGGTTGTCCGCCAACCGCGGAAGCCCTGATTTACGGGCTCATCCAATTGCAGAACAAAATTCGCCGCACGAGCACTATTGCTCGATAGAAAGCGGCCAGATAAGAATATGACAACGGACCGGCACGAGACATTGGCAGCTCGCATAGACGAGCGCTTCGGAGAGCAAGTTAACCGCGTGGCGTCGTCATGCCGTGAGTTGACGATTGAAGTCGGCAAAGATGATCTGGCAGCGGTCGCCACTGCATTGCGGAACGAAGCCGAGTTTGGCTTTGAAATGCTGATGGATGTTTGCGGCGTTGACTACTTGAGTTACGGCGAAAGCGAATGGACGACGTCCAGCGCAACTGAGTCAGGCTTCAGTCGTGGCGTGCAGCGCAAGCCGGTACTTCTGGATGAGGCCGATGAGTTTGACGCGCGCCGCTTCGCTGTTGTCTATCATTTGTTGTCGCTGCGGCATAACACCCGGCTTCGACTTCGGGTTTTTACCGGTACCGGTAATCCACCGATTGTTCGTTCCGTGGTTGATATCTGGAATGCCGCGAACTGGTTCGAGCGCGAAGTATTCGACATGTACGGCATCTTGTTTGAAGGCCATCCGGATCTGCGCCGCATTCTCACCGACTACGGTTTTATCGGTCACCCGTTCCGCAAGGACTTTCCGCTTATGGGCGCTGTCGAGGTTATCTACGATGCCGATAAGGGTCGAGTAGCGTATCAGCCGGTCAGTATCGAGGAACGCACTTTGGTGCCGCGAGTCATTCGCGATGACAACCGCTATGACGAGCAGTTGCGAGGTACCAGCGATGAGTGAAATTCATAGCTACACGATGAATTTCGGTCCACAGCATCCAGCTGCGCACGGCGTATTGCGGTTGGTGTTGGAGATGGACGGCGAAACAATTCAAAAGGCTGATCCGCACGTGGGTCTGCTGCATCGTGGTACCGAGAAACTAGCCGAGAGCAAACCGTACAACCAAAGCATTGGTTACATGGACAGGCTCGACTACGTATCGATGATGTGTAACGAGCATGGTTACGTACTGTCCATCGAGAAATTACTCGGCATCGAAGCGCCGCTTCGAGCGCAATACATTCGCGTGATGTTCGATGAAATTACTCGGGTGTTGAATCACCTGATGTGGCTCGGCGCGCATGGCCTGGATATTGGGGCCATGACAATGTTTTTGTATTGCTTCCGTGAGCGCGAAGACCTCATGGACGTTTACGAAGCAGTATCCGGCACCCGCATGCACGCGACCTACTATCGACCAGGTGGTGTTTATCGTGACCTGCCCGATACGATGCCGAAGTATCAGGAATCCAAATTTCGCAGCAAGAAAGACGTTGCCCGTTTGAATTCGGTGCGCGACGGGTCTGTGCTCGATTTCATCGAAGCGTTCACCAAGAAATTCCCGGGCTGTGTCGATGAATATGAAACGCTGCTTACCGACAATCGTATTTGGAAGCAGCGCACCGTCAATATCGCCGTGGTGTCACCGGAGCGTGCGATGCAGTTAGGCTTTTCTGGCCCGATGCTGCGTGGTTCCGGCGTCGAGTGGGACTTACGCAAGAAACAGCCGTACGAAGTTTACGACCAAATGGATTTCGATATTCCGATTGGCACCAATGGCGATTGCTACGACCGCTACCTGGTGCGCGTCGAAGAAATGCGTCAGTCGAATAAAATTATCGCGCAGTGTGTCGATTGGCTACGCGCCAATCCCGGTCCGGTAATGCTCGATGACCGCAAGGTGATTCCACCGCGGCGCGTGGAAATGAAAGATGACATGGAATCATTGATTCATCATTTCAAACTCTTTACTGAAGGCTACTGCGTTCCCGAGGGCGAGGCTTACGCGGCTATTGAACATCCCAAAGGGGAGTTCGGTGTTTATATTGTCTCGGACGGTGCGAACAAACCGTATCGGGTTAAAATTCGTGCGCCGGGCTTTGCCCACTTGTCTGCTATGTCTGAAATGGTAGAAGGACACATGCTGGCCGACGTTGTAGCGGTGATCGGCACGCAGGATATTGTTTTTGGCGAGGTGGATCGATGAGCGAGTCCATAAGCGAGTCCAACTTGCTTTCGGAGCACGTGCGCGGTGAGATCGATCACTGGATAGCGCGATTTCCGGAAGGTCGGCAACGTTCAGCGGTCATTGGTGCTTTGCACGCGGTGCAGCATGAGAATGACGGCTACCTGACTGCAGAATTGATGAACGAGGTTGCTGAGTATCTCGATCTGCCAACCATTCAGGTTTACGAAGTCGCAACTTTCTACTCCATGTTTCAGACCAAGCCGGTCGGCAGACACAACGTCGCTATTTGCACGAATATTTCCTGCATGTTGCGTGGTGCAGAAAACATCGTGTCGCACGTCGAGGGCAAGCTGGGCGTTAAATTAGGCGAGAGCACTCCGGACGGCCGCATCTATCTGAAGCAAGAAGAAGAGTGCCTGGCTGCATGCTGTGGTGCGCCGATGATGATGGTCGATCACGTTTACCACGAGAATTTGACCAACGATAAAGTGGATGAGCTTCTGGACGGGTTGGACTGATGGCTTACGAACACAATCTCGTTTGTTTCAATACCTTCGACGACGAGCAGTCATGGTTGCTTGACACTTATGAGAAACGTGGCGGTTACCAATCTTGGCGGAAGATCCTCGCCGGAAAAATGACGCCGGATGAAGTCATCGACGAAGTTAAGGCGTCCGGACTACGTGGACGCGGTGGTGCTGGTTTCCCAACCGGTCTGAAGTGGAGCTTCATGCCGCGCTCCGCACCCGTTCAAAAATACCTGGTCTGTAATTCCGATGAGAGCGAGCCTGGCACCTGTCACGATCGAGAGATTCTTCGTTACAACCCGCACGCACTGGTTGAGGGTATGGCTATAGCTGCGTATTCCATGGGCGCTACGGTTGCTTACAACTATATTCGCGGCGAGTTCATCGACGAGCCGATACCCCGGTTCGAAAACGCGGTAAAAGAAGCCTATGCCGCAGGTTTGCTGGGCAAGAACATTCAAGGCTCGGGTATTGATTTCGATCTCGAGACTTTTATAGGCGCAGGCGCTTACATCTGCGGTGAAGAAACCGCATTGCTCGATTCCCTGGAGGGCAAGCAGGGCAAGCCGCGATTCAAACCGCCGTTTCCTGCTAATTTCGGTTTGTACGGCAAACCAACGACGATCAATAACACGCAAAGTCTTGCAAGCGTGCCGACAATTCTTCGCAATGGCGCGGCGTGGTTTGCCGGTCTGGGTCCGGAAGGGTCCGGCGGGACAGCATTGTTCTCTGTGTCCGGCCACGTAGAAAAGCCCGGCAATTATGAATTGCCGATGGGCATACCTTTTAAAGACCTGCTTGAGATTAGTGGTGGCATGCTCGGCGGTCGCAAGCTCAAAGCGATCATTCCTGGCGGTTCGTCCTGTAAGGTAATCACCGCCGCAACCGCGATGGAAAGCACGATGGATTACAACTCGCTGCAAGGCGCAGGTTCGTCGTTCGGCACGGGCGCTGTCATTGTTATGGACGAGACGACCTGCATGGTTAAAGTGCTGCGTCGGATTTCGCGTTTCTATATGGCAGAATCCTGCGGTCAATGCACGCCTTGTCGCGAAGGCACAGGCTGGTTGTATCGCATGCTAAGCAGAATCGTTGCGGGCGAAGGCAAGGATGAAGACCTCGGCAAGTTAATGGATGTTGCCAACAAGATCGAAGGCCATACTATTTGTGCCCTCGGCGACGCCGCAGCCTGGCCCGTACAGAGTTTCTTAACGCAATTTCATCATGAGTTTGAATACATGGTTCGTAATCACGGTCGCAGCATTGTTGACGACCCATCGGCGGCAGCAGCCTGACAGATATGAGTGACGACGTCGTAAATATTGAAGTAGATGGCAAACCCGTCGAGGCCAAGAAAGGCCAGATGGTCATTGAGGTTACGGACCGCATCGGTGCGTACATTCCGCGATTTTGTTATCACGAAAAACTTAGCATCGCGGCTAACTGTCGCATGTGCCTTGTCGAAGTAGAAAAAGCACCTAAACCGATGCCTGCGTGTGCCACACCGGTCGGTGAAGGCATGAAGATTTTCACCAAGTCACCAAAAGCCATAGCCGCACAAAAAGCGACCATGGAATTCCTGTTGATCAATCACCCCTTGGATTGCCCGATTTGCGATCAGGGCGGCGAGTGCGAACTGCAGGATCTCGCTATCGGTTACGGCCGTGACGTATCGCGCTATCAGGACGGCAAGCGCGTCGTGAAAGATAAAGATATCGGCCCGCTGGTATCCACCGACATGACACGCTGCATTCATTGCACACGTTGCGTTCGATTTGGCGATGAAGTCACGGGCATGCAACAACTCGGCACAACCGAGCGTGGCGAGAACATGAAGATCGGCACATTCGTTGAACAAAGTATTGATCACGAAATGTCCGCGAACATCATTGATCTATGTCCGGTTGGCGCACTCAACAACAAACCTTATCGTTACAGCGCACGTGCCTGGGAAATGATTCAGCACGAAACCGTATCGCCGCACGATTGTGTCGGTTCGAACATGTACGCGCATGTGTTGCGTGGCACGATCAAACGAATTGTCCCGCGTAGCAATGAAAGCATCAACGAAACATGGTTGTCTGACCGCGACCGCTTCAGCTACGAAGGTATTTACAGTGCCGATCGGTTGCAGCGCCCGCAGATTCGCGAGAACGGCGAGTGGCGCGATCTCGACTGGGAAGATGCACTAGCCAAGGTTGCTGAAGTGCTTGGTGGAACGAAGAGCAAGCAAATCGGATTTCTGGCATCACCCAGTTCGACTCTGGAAGAGGCGCACTTGCTGGCACGACTGGCAGGGCATCTGGAAACATCAAATATTGACCACCGTATTGGGCGACGTGATTTCTCCGATCAGGATAATGACCCGATCTATCCTTGGCTCGGCTGCGATATCGCAGCGTTGGAAGAGCAGGGCGCCATACTGATTGTTGGTTCAAATATTCGCCACGAGGCGCCTATTTTGGCGCATCGTCTACGCAAAGCGTCACTGCGTGGCGCAAAAATCAGTTTCGCGAACAGTTCGCGTTATGAATACTTCTTCAACGTCGATTCCTACCTCGATGGCTCAGGATTAGTTGAGTTGCTGGCCGGCGTTGCAGTTGCAACGGATGCTAAGAAACTGCCCGCGACGATCAGCGAGCTGTGCAAGGGCGTTACCCCAAGCGATGAGCAAAAGAGTGTCGCCGCTGCCTTGGCGGAAGCCGAGCAAGCCGTTGTCCTGCTGGGCAACATCGCTGCACGCCACGGTGCCTTCGCCGCGATAAGAGATTTGTGCGCTTACATTTCTACACAAACCGGTGCCAAGTTGGGCTTCCTGTCAGAGGGTGCCAATTCCGCCGGCGCGCATCTGGCGGGTGTCTTGCCGCATCGCGGGCTCGGTGGCGAGCCACGTGCATCGAAGGGTCTGGGCGCTGCCGAGATGCTCGAAAGCAAGTTGGACGCACTTGTACTGATGAACCTTGAGCCGGGTGCGGATATTGCATCGGTAGGCAAGCAGGGTTTTGTAATAGCCCTCACACCGTTTGACTCCGAATCTTTGCGCGAGTCGGCGGACTTGTTGCTGCCTATCGGAACGTTCGCCGAATCATCTGGCACTTACATCAATGTCGCAGGTACCTGGCAGAGTTTTGCCGGCGTCGCGTCTCCGGTAGGAGAGGCTCGCCCGGCGTGGAAAGTTCTGCGTGTCCTTGGCAACCTATTGGATGCCAGTGGTTTCGATTACGTGACCAGCGAAGATGTTCGCGATGAGATTGCAGGAGAGTTGGGCGAAGTAGTACCGAACAATCAGAGTCAGAGCTCGACAATACATGCAGCGTCGAACGGCGCCGATTCTCCCGACGCAGAGACAGATATTGCCTTGTACGACGTGGACGGACTTGTACGTCGCGCCGCCGCGCTGCAAATGACGCCAGAAGCCAAACGCAGCAAAGGTGATAGTGCATGAGTGCTGTTGTCGAATTCTTTGTCGGAATGTGGGATTCGTTACCGCCGTTGCTGCAGTACCTGACCACGGTGCTGTCCAAGATACTGCTGGTCGCGATTGTGGTTATTCTAGTAGTCGCGTTTTCCACCTATTTCGAACGCAAAGTGATTGGCAGCATGCAGGGCCGCGTGGGTCCTAATCGCGTTGGCCCCCTCGGTCTTGGTCAGCCGTTCGCGGACGTTATAAAACTGCTTATCAAAGAAGTCGTTATACCGGCGAAATCGAATCGATTTCTGTTCGTCATAGCGCCGCTACTTACTTTGGTGCCGGCGTTGGCGGCATGGGCCGTTATTCCGATGAATGACTGGTTCGTTATCGCCGATATTAATGCCGGCTTGCTGTACGTCCTCGCACTCACATCGTTGGGTGTTTACGGCGTCATTCTTGCGGGTTGGGCCACGAATTCGAAGTACGCATTCCTGGGCGCGATGCGCTCAGCGGCTCAGATCGTCGCCTATGAAATCGCGATGGGTTTTGCACTGGTCGGTGTCCTAATGGCCGGTGGCAGCCTGAATCTGGGCGACATTGTACGTGCACAGGCGGGTGGCTTTACCCACTGGTTTATGTTGCCGCTATTCCCACTCTTCATGGTGTATTGGATCTCGGGCATTGCGGAAACCAACCGCGCACCGTTTGACGTGGCTGAGGGTGAGTCGGAGATTGTCGCGGGCTTTCACGTCGAGTATTCGGGCGTGGCCTTTGCGCTGTTCTTCCTCGCCGAATACGCCAACATGGTTTTGATCTCAGGACTGACAGCAATATTTTTCCTGGGTGGCTGGGCGTCACCTTTTGAGGGAATCGCATTCCTGCAACCGCTGGGCGAAATCCCAATGATTGGTTGGTTCTTCTCGGGCGGGTTCCCTTGGCTATTTATTAAAATCGCATTTTTTATGTACACCTTCTTTTGGTTGCGTGCGACGTTTCCACGTTACCGCTATGACCAGATCATGCGACTGGGCTGGAAGGTATTTATTCCGATTACGATTATCTGGATTGCAGTCGAAGGCGTCATGGCATGGATGCACGTTGGTCCGTGGTCCGGTCTGACAATCTGAGCTGGCAGAAATAGCGATGAGTAAATTAATAAGTTACATCAAGACGTTCACTTTGTGGGAGCTCCTCAAGGGT
>RCNC010002161.1_pt1 | contig 13125 bp, 13 predicted proteins | sample 2041301 | NCBI WGS metagenome assembly RCNC01 (sample SAMN09708231, study PRJNA481090) | Marine sediment metagenome, whole genome shotgun sequencing project. | biome: marine sediment; feature: ocean; material: sediment; isolation source: Sewage treatment plant 13A marine sediment (STP13A) ... | reverse complement strand
AATCGCGATCTCATGCTTGCATTCGGCGAGCGCAACAACCCCGTTGAAGGCATCGGCACCAACTTCCTTCCGGAATTGCACCACTTCTGCGTCGCGCTTAGCCTGTTCTTGGGCAGCGACCTGCTTGTCGACATTAGAGCCCGACACACCGCCGGCTACTGCGCCGGTTGCGCCACCATATACAGCTCCGCGCGCGCCTGCTTCGACGACATCACCACCGAACACCAACGCACTTATCATGCCGCCGACAGCGCCCGCCATAGCACCAGTCGTAGCACCCTGGGTCGCACCCTTCGCAGCGTAGCTGCCACTGGCGCATCCTGTGATGAAGGTAAAGCCCACCGCCACCAGTACATAGGTAAGTACGGTCAAAAGACCACGAAATTTAAGGTTCATATCTGCTCCTCATTAAGCATGTTTTTCGCCGCTATCGTAGGTAAACAAGGCATGGAACTTCTCCCGGAAATCGCCGCCGAGGTTCATGGCAACTCGATTCTCGGAATATCCCGGCACCACATGCGGCGCGTACCAGACGAACGACCCGTAAACAAAAAGTAATGCACGGACACCCAGCCCAGTGTTATAACGCGCCCGGCTCACTTTTGCACTCGGCGCAGCGCGCCTGAAAAACGCGAAGACTTTTTCTTTCAGATAAGCAAAGCCTTCCTTGCCCAGAATGGCGATCGCGACGAGGCTCCGGCCTTCGGGCGCTATCACCAGTAAAAATCCAGACAGTGCGGTCTTCCATTCGGCGGTTAGCGTCGACTTCGTGACCAACGGAATGAATATCGGGCAGATCCAGCCGATCGCGATAAGGGCAGTACCGATTCTGAGTCGCCAAACGGTTGTCAATTTCATTAGAGTGATTTGTAAATTTTTACGCGAAGGCCAGGAACGACTTCGATATCTTTATCGAAATTATTGAGGACCTGGACATTGGCCGAAATACTCAACCAGTCCCGGAAGTTAACTTTCCAGTAACTCTCGATTCCATACTGGTCATCGAAGCCTTGTGTCCTGCGGAAATCGGTAGGTTCACCGTACATGAGTGCGGCACCAATCTGCTGTGCTTCGCGACCGAACGGCTTATTCCAGGCAAGGCCCACGAATCCGCCATTGTCGAGCGGCAACGCGGCCTCGAATGATGCATCGCTCTTGCCTTCGCCACCATCGCCAAACGTGTAACGACCGAACACCGCGTAGTCCGCCCCGTCTCCACCAAACTCATGCGTAAATGCAGCGGTGACGGTCTGCTGGCTGTTCAGCGTTTTGCTTGAGGCTGCCGATGTCACCAGCATGCTAACGACGGAAATGCCAGGCGCCGAGCGGGCCGGCCGATACCCGGCCTCGCCGTAGACAGTCCAGTCGCCGTTGTAGAACGTGTTGAAGTCGAACTCGTCGCCGGCAGTCGCATCTGCACCCCCGGCCGTCGCGAACCACCGCTCACCGTTGTACTGCAGCTGGGCGCCAAGACCCATCGTATCGAAATAACGACCCGCCATATCATTCGATATCACGCGCGACATAAACGTCTCGGTGTTGCTCGCCGTGTACGGACTTTCTGCGACGAAATTGCCAACAAACAGTTTTCCCGCATGCAATGTGAAGCGGTCTTGCCAGAGCTGCTGCTGCCAGGCGAATACGCCGAACGCGGTAAACGAATCGCTAACGGCGACGTCGTTCGTCGGCCACAGCAGGCCGGCCTTTCGCGCAAAATCCGTCGTCGACTGCATATCGCCAAAATTGTCGACACTGAACACCCAATAGACGAGCGAACCACTGCCAAAGGTCTGGCTGTTGTCGCGATCGAGTATGGTCATAGCGCCCATCAGGTCGATCTCAAAATTGCCGGTGTCTTCACCGGCCTGCAGGGCAGACTGGTAAATCCCCGTCATCGCCACTTGCATGTAGTCCTGACTGCTTTGTGCCGCATCCTCTGCAACCTCGAAAGCATCAGCATGCACAGGCTGATACGATTGACTGAGAAGCAGGGCCACCGTCAGCATACAGCGAACGATGTTTATGCCCGACTCCTCCTGGATCGTCAAAACGTCGCGTGTATGTAAACCGACGGACCGAAGTTCATTCCTACGGTTGGCGTAAAGGCGTAGGTATATGAGAGTCCTAAGTGTGGCAGCGGGGCTGTGACACTTTCACTTTCATCGCCTGAACTAGCAGCCGGACATCCCGGCGGTGCAATCGGATCGGTCATCGGGCCGCATGCCGGCGGGCAAAATGCCACGCGACTCCTCCCCACGCGACAGTCTTGCTATCTTCGAGACCGAGGACATCCTCGACATCGATCGGAAGCTCCGGCAGGTTTTCGGCGTTAAAGGTTATCTTGGAATCGACGCTTGCGTTGAAAGCGCCCACATACACCCGCCACTTGTCATCAAGCATGGGGTTGTAACCCTCTGCCATCGCAACTGAACTGACTAACAGGCTCATTGCGATACCGCCCGCAATCAGATTTGATAATTGCACTTTCTTACTCCTAAGTGTTTTGTTCTTTGTTAATGTCGTCAGTGGCGGCGGAACTGCCTACGCCGGCCTTGCGCAGCAACATCGCGATAAGTGGATAAGCGAGCCAGCCAATTTCCCACGCCGTCGCGCTGACGAAAGCAAGCCCAAGCGTCAACACCGCGGTCAACGGCTCGGCAAGCACCCGTAATCGTAACGCATTGACGTCCGCATCATCTATTTCGGGTGTTAGCAGGCGTCGATTGTAACTCGCATACCACCAGGCTGCCGCCGCAGAAAAACCAACGAGTGCGGCGGTGATACTCTGTACCGCCAGGATCAGCGGGTCGTTGCCGACGGTCATACCGAGGCTGACGGCCAACATATAGGCCAACACCATCAAGATCTGCAACAAGGAGATCGCTGCGTGTTTGCCGTCGGTTCGTTTGAGGTTGCCAAGCAAGAGATTGCTTTGAAACCAGTAAACCAGAAGCACGACGATGCCGAGCATCGTGACCAGCAGCGACTCAACCCGAAACGCCACAAAGCTTGCCAGATCAAACTCAATTGAAACATCGGGGTCGGGCAGATCGAAGACCATAACAACAATGACGAGTGCGAATACCACATCGATCAGCGACTCCAGCCGGTGAAGTTGCCTGCTGTCGCGCTGCTGTTGGCCACTACTCACTGCTTTGGCAGTGAGAACTTTTGATATTGGTTTTTTCATAGAAGCGCCTCTTACCGTTAATTAACCGGGTCTACCCAGGCTTCATAACCAATGTCCTGCAAATTTACCGGGTCAGATGAGATCCACATCACCAGTCGCAGGCCATCGGTAAAGTACGGATCACCGGTAAGATTCTTTCGCGGCGACTCGATTGACGCTGCACCGACCCCACCTACATAGGCGTACTTTTGCAGAACCTGACTGTAGGCCAGATTCTCGAGCAGAAATTCCCTTGTTTCGTCGACGTCGGCATCGATCTTATGCGTTGTAATGGTCTTTTTCGAAAATCTCACGCCAATGTCACGACTGATCTGGCCCATCCAGACGGGCTCGCCATTGAAGCTCATTGGTGCACGCCAAAGACGGAAATGATTGCGCTCATGAATGTTCGCTCGAATGCGCTGCAGCGCAATGTCCTGGCCCCGACCGAACAGGTACAGGCTGCTCACAGGTGAGTAACGGTATGCGCCGCCGGAAAAGAATGACACTATGGTTTTGTATCCTGAGGCTGCAGAGACGGCTTCCGTCTCGTCCCAACCTGCCCGGATGACCGCGTAAAAAATGTCATCCGGGTCGCCGATGATGACCAGGTTCAGCGGGTCAGCCTGACCCTCGGCTTTCGCGTCGACGGCACAGCACGGCAACTCCTCCAGCGCCGTAATAAACGCTTCATGGTCGGTAAAATCGGACATCTCATCATCTGCATACAGCGAATGTACATCGACAGCATGATGGTCCACCGCTAACCCCGGCACATCCACAAAAAACGTGAATTGCCATGCCTCATTGTCACCGATTATATCGACATTAAACGCTTTGGTGCCTTCGTCCAGGTTCGTAAAAATAAAGCCTGAACGCGTGTCGCCGGGTTCGATTTCCATATCGACGCCTCTGTCGAAGAAATACTTCTCGGCTTGCTCTCTGGATTTCTTCTTACGTTGGGACGACGCTACTTCGATCGGCGAGTGATAATCTCTGTCCATTCCGACGGGAAAAAACGAGACGATAGCGTCCGTGTTATTTTCGATTTCCAGCCATACCGGTTGCAAGCGTTTGCGGTACAGCGAGATGCCGAACAAGTCGCGGGCTTCATCGGCGCTTGGCACGGCCGTCGTGACTCGAATGCCATCTTCAGTTTTCGTTTCGGCTCGCTCGAGGAACGGAACCGCATCAACCGGTTTAGGATCAAACGCGGACGCACACCCCGCCACAATAACTATACAGAGTGTCATTATCGTGACACGACTGTGATGGCGAATTGTTCTGTGCAATCGCATCATTGGCTTAAGTCCGGTGTGCTATCCCAATCCATCGTAGCGATATTCGCAGTTGAGAATGGCTCGGCGGATAACCACAGCACGGTACGATCACCATCGCTGAAAAATGCAGGTTGAATCAAGTCCGCCCAGAAGGACGCTGCAGGAACGATTTCTGTTCCAACCACCCAGCCAATTTTTTCGATCGACTGCCCGTAGGCAAAACTTTGCAGCGCGAAATACCTCGCGTAGTCGACGTCCGGATCAATCCGCAAATGTGCCACTCCGGATCCGAACAAGTGCCTTACCTCGCCTGCCCAGACGCGGTCAGTCCCTAACACAATTGGCGCCAACCACAAGCGGATTTCGTAGGAGCTGTCGTCAACTTTGCTGTTGTGACGAAAAATCGCGTCCTGCTGCCGACCGAACAAGAAGCCCGGTTTTTTGGCCGCCGCTTCCGCCACGGACGTTTCAATCCAGCGACTTCGCAACAGCGCACGTAGCAAATCGTCACCAGCACCAACCAGGACGAGGTTGATGGCGGCGTTACTCTCGTCATCCTTGTCAACGCTGCAGCAAGGCAGGTTCTTGATCGCCCCGTGCAGATCTTCTTCGCTGACTTCAACAAGCTGATCACTCGAGTAAATTGACTCGAAATCGATATTTGCGTAGTCCGGTACGAATCCCGGGACACGGAGTAAGAACGTAAAATGAAACGATTCATCAGCACTAAACAAATCGACATTGATGCCCTTGGCACCATTGTCGGCATGCGTAAATACAAAGCCCGAACGGGTTTCGCCCGGAGCAATGTATCGCGGCATCGCGAGTCTCTTGAAACGTATTTCCATCTCGACGCGGGCCTCATCTGAGTATCCGCCGCGATTTTTGTAGGCGACCTCCAGGGGCGAAAAATATTCGGGGTCCGTGCTGACCATCGCGTAACGAACATACTCGGGTCCGGTGTTCTCAATTTCGAGCCAGACTGGCTGGATACCCTGGTCATAAAGCGCTATGCCAAAAATCGCCTCCGTCTCCCCACGTCCCGGCACTACCGCGGATACCCGAACGGTTTTGTCCGACTGCGATTCAAGGCGAGTTCCAATCTCGGTGCTCGCCACCGGTTCATACACATAGGCACGGCCGCCGCATGCGCTGCACAAGACGCTCAGGCCCAGCAAAACGAGGTACGGCCTGAGGTTCAGCAGCATCTTATTTTTCTATTAAGGTCTGAATACACGAGCCAAGTATGGCACAAATACGGGGGTCAACTAGCCGTCTGCGGCAAGTTCGGACGAGCCGACAATACGGTCTATTATCACCGCTAGCCCTTTAAGGCATTGAGGTGTAACAAGTTGTTTCACTTGCGTCTAACGGCGCCCAAAATCTGTATGTTGCACACTGTGACAGACACGCAGAAGAAACTTGAATCCGGCGGCCGCGGCATTGTACGCAAGACGGATGGCAACCCGGAAGGTAAAGGGCTGAACGAATTCCAGCTCGACAGGAATCGGAGCACGCCGCACGCTGTCGTGGCGAAGCCACGACGTCAGTTACTGGGGGAGCTTTTCGCGTCCATGCTGGTCTTGTCCGCGACATTCAAGTTTCGTCCGATAGTAGGGAGCACGACCTTTCTGTACTGGATCGATGAAGAGTGGTCCCTGAGCCTGATCGGACCTGAGGAGTGGTCGCATACAAGACGGTCTGGTTTTGCCGCAACCTGTGTGCTGCGAAGCGACATGATCTGGACGATCACTGCATCCGACAATCTAAGCAAAGACAACCCAGTATCCGATGCCATTCGCCGATTCTATGACGCCTTCGTTGAGATGCTGGACACCGATCTCACGCTGGAGGAAATATTGCCGTTCTATGTTGGCAAACTCCCGTACTACCAACGCCTCTATGCTGGCGCTCTAAGCCACTCGGTTTACGCATCTGTGATGCTGGGTGATCAAGCCGCTATCAGTTGCCGAAATTGGCGCACGCTGGCGGCTCCTGCTGAAAAACAAATACCTGTCTTGCACAGGATTAGTGCACAGACATGATGCCTTTCTCACTGTTTCTTGGATTACTGCTGATGACTTTGACCAACTCGTCGCCCGACCTATCTGAATATGATCCCGGCGACACAATCGTGCTCACAGACTTCACATCGGCTGGATCTGACCTGGGCTGGTACGTGATGAATGACAACGTCATGGGAGGACGCAGCGAGGGGGATTTCGAAGCGCAGCAAGGCACACTCAACTTCACAGGCCGCACGAACACCAACGGTGGTGGTTTTAGCTCTATCCGAACAAAACCATTGCAACTCGACTTGTCGAAGTACGCTGGCATCCAGTTACACGTAACGGGCGATGGCCGTCGCTACACCTGGCAGCTGACAACCCCCGAGCGCTGGCGGGGCAGACAGGTCAGTTATTGGGCTGATTTCGAAACCAGCAACGGCTCGGCAAGTGTCGTTAACATTCCCTTCTCCAGCTTTGTGCCCAAGTATCGCGGCTATCAGCTGGACGGGCCGGCACTGGACCCACGACAAATCACCGGCATGGGTCTGATGATCTACGACAAACAAGACGGCCCTTTCGAACTGCAGCTCGCTGACGTAGGCGCGTATTCGGCGAGCACACCTTTTTCACTGCAGCAGTATCGATGGGAAAACCGCGTACTGATCGTCAGCGCCGCAAACGAAGCCGATGAAAACCTGCGCGCGCAGCAGACCGAACTGGCGCTATCATCTGCCGAATTCAAAGACCGCGATATGCTACTTGTCACGCTGCTGGACACTGCAGTGTCTACGGCCGAGGGTCGTGAACTAACAACTGCAGAAGTGCATGCGGCGCGTACCAGCTTAGGTATTCGGCCCGGGTCATTCGCCGTGAGGTTGATCGGCAAGGACGGTTCAATCAAGTTGTCAGAAGAGACTGCTACTCCGATGACGAAGATATACTCGCTGATCGATAGCATGCCTATGCGGCAAAGAGAAACACTTGAGCGCCAGTAGAGACACAGCTGAGAACAAAACCATGCGCGTAGCGATTATTGGCGGCACTGGATTCGTAGGCAGTTACCTGGTCGATGCGCTCATCGCAGCCGGACACGAGCCGTCCTTATTAGTGCGTCCCGGAAGTGAGTCGAAAGTTTTTCACGCCGATAAGTGCAGACTCGTCGCAGGCTCTCTGTCAGATCAGGCGTCGATCAACGCAACCGTCGATCAGTGTGATGCAGTAATCTACAACGCTGGAATTCTGCGTGAAAATCCCAGCCAGGGCATTACATTCGAGAATATTCAGTATCGCGGCGTCGTCGATGTCGTCGACGCCGCAGTTGAAGCAGGCGTGCAGCGTTTTACCTTAATGAGCGCCAACGGAATTCATCCGCCGCAGACACCGTATCAGGACACCAAGTATCGAGCCGAAGAGTATGTGAAGCAAAGCGGTTTGGTTTATACAATATTTCGGCCGTCAGTTATTTTTGGCGACCCGCGCGGCAAGATGGAGATAGCGACGCAACTTTACGAAGACATGATTCGCATGCCGATCCCGGCTGTCGGATTTCATACCGGGCTAAGACCATCCACCGGCGCAGTCATGATGTCGCCAGTGCACGTCCAGGACGTTGCGGATGCTTTTGTGCGCTGCATTGATAATCCGTCAGCCTCTAATAAAGAGTTTGTACTCGGTGGGCCGCAGGATGTTTCCTGGACGAGCATGCTGGAACGCATCGCCAGTGCGGTTAACAAACGAAAAATTATTCTGCCAATGCCAATTTCACTCATGAAGGTGGCTGCGGCAATGCTTGACTGGATACCGGCATTTCCCGTGACCGGCGACCAGCTAACGATGCTGGCCGCAGGAAATACAGCGACCGACGCGGATCTACGGGCGTTAATCAATCGTGATCCTTTGCCATTTTCTCCAGAGACGCTCGAGTATCTGCGCCGTCCAGTCTGACCTGACCGACAGATACGATCTGATACAAACGCATACGAATTTGAAACCACTTAGGCCAGAGCAAGCCGTATCGTACTTCTGAAGATTGAAATTACCTAAAACTCAGGAGTACGAAATGAAACGCTTGAAGAAAACAGCTACGCCGATTGCAATTGGTGCGCTCATGTTGGTCGGATTCACCGCATCCTTAAGTTCGCTGGCCGAAGATATGAGCGGTTCAGCCGAAGCAAAAATGGATATCGTTGACACTGCAGTCGCTGCAGGTCAGTTCAACACACTCGCTGCAGCACTGGATGCAGGCGACCTGATTACGACGCTTAAAGGCGATGGACCGTTCACCGTATTCGCACCAACGGATGAGGCGTTCGCTAAACTCCCCGAAGGCACTGTGGCTTCTCTGCTTGAACCTGAGAACCGCGATCAGCTGGTTGCCATACTGACCTACCATGTCGTAGCAGGCGAAGTGATGGCTAAAGACGTTGTCAATCTTAGCGAGGCGACGACTGTCAATGGCGCGGATGTCGCTATCAAAGTGATGGACGGAAAAGTGCATATTAACAATGCCACCGTTGTTGCTGCAGATGTCGCTACGAGCAATGGTGTTATTCACGTAATCGATACAGTGCTGCTGCCGCAGTAGGGTCCGATGAAACTTTTTGACGCGGCTGCGAATGTCGCTGTTGTCGGCGCCTCCGGTGGAATCGGAGGCGCCGTCTTACAACATCTGAATGATGATCCGTCTGTTGGGCGGATTCATGCGTTTTCGCGCAATGCGAAGAACTCCGTGGACGGCAAGATTCATAGCCTGCCCATCGACCTGCTGGACGAAGAGTCGCTAGCTAGCGGTGTCAAAATCGCAGCGGCCGAGAAACCGCTCGACCTGGTGTTTGTTGCCACCGGGATCTTGCATCGAGAGCCTGCCGTGCGGCCAGAGAAAATGATGCAGCAGCTGTCCATGCATGCAATGTCCGAGGTTTTCAACGTAAATACCATAGGCCCCGCCCTGCTCGCGAAACATTTCCTGCCCGCCATGCGCAGCAACGGGAAATCGGTATTTGCAGTGCTTTCGGCACGCGTCGGCAGTATCTCGGATAACCGACTTGGCGGCTGGGTCTCATACCGCGCATCCAAGGCCGCACTGAACATGGTCATCAAGACACTTTCAATAGAACACGCGCGCCGCCATCCGGAATCGATCGTCGTCGCGCTACACCCGGGTACGGTCGACACAGCGTTGTCAAAACCATTCAGTGGCCGCGTCGCAGCGGGGGCTCTATTTTCGCCGCAACACTCGGCGGCTTGCCTCTTGCAAGTTATCGATGGTCTGAATGTTGCCGACAGCGGTGGCTTTTTTGCCTGGGACGGTAAAGCCATCGAATACTAGGAGTAATTGCTACACTAACGCCATGTTTATTATATTTGCAGGCGGCCTGATAGGCCTCATCAGCGGCGGCTTCGCCGGTCTCGTCATTGGCGTGGCTATCGGCTACGCAGCATCCTGGGGTCTGAAGAAGATCGTGCTTGGAACGCTGCGCGTGGCACAGACGCAGCTCATGGAATCGACCTTCTCGATCATGGGTGCCCTGTGCAAGACGGATGGCGTTGTCAGCCGGGCCGAGATCGATGTGGTCAAGCAGATTTTTACGATGCTTCGGCTAAATGGCGAGCAACGCGAGGCTGCAAAGGCTGCGTTTAATCGTGGCAAGCAAGCAGACTTTGACCTTGACGCTGCTGCTGATAAGTTCGCGACCGTTACGCGCGGGCGCGGTCCCCTGCTACAGCTTTTTCTTCAGCTGCAGTGCATGGCTGTGGCCGCCGATGGCAAGGTTGATCCGGCTGAACACGCAATGCTTGTTCGTGTCGCAACGCGGCTGGGATTACAGGAACGTGATGTGCAGCAGCTCGAAGCGCTACTGCGTGCGGCAACGAGCGGACCGGCGGCAGGTGGCATGCACGATGTTAAGAGTCGGCTGAGCGACTCTTACGAGGCACTCGGAGTGTCCGCCGATACAAGTGACAGCGATGTGAAGCGAGCTTATCGCAAGCTCATTAGTGCCAACCATCCAGACAAGCTCGCAGCAAGAGGACTACCGGAAAGCATGCGACCCGTCGCCGAAGAACGGTCGCGCGAGCTCAACAAGGCCTATGACCTGATCAAGGACTCACGCGGCATGGTTTGACGGGGTCTTGAGGTTCGCCAGATCGGATCCCGCTGGCTTCTGATACAGACGCAGACCGAATTCCGGCACGATCGACAGCAGATGATCGAAGACGTCCGACTGTATGTCCTCGTAGGCAGCCCATTCTGTGGTGTTGGTAAAACAGTAAATCTCTATGGGCATTCCCTCGGACCCCAGTTCGAGCTGACGCACCAGTAGCGTCATGCCAGCGTGGATTTTCGGGTGATTGCTCAGGTAGTTGAATGCGTAAGCGCGGAACGTACCAAGATTCGTCATCCGGCGTCGATTGACGTCAGCCTCCACTTCGGTTGTAAGCCCTGCGTTGTAGTCGGCAAGCTCTTTCACTTTGTCTTCTATGTAATCTTTCAGCAAAGCGAAACGTTTGAAATGATCAACTTCGTCTTGCGTCTGGAAACGGATAGATGACACGTCAATTTGAATGGCGCGCTTGATCCGTCTAGCCCCTACCTGCGACATGCCCCGCCAATTCTTGAACGAGTCGGTAATTAGTCGGTGAGTCGGGATTGTTGTGATGGTCTTATCCCAGTTTTGAATCTTGACCGTGTGGAGTTGCACGTCGATGACATCGCCGTCGGCACCGAACTGTGGCATCTCGATCCAATCACCAACACGCACCATATCTTGCGCGGTGAGTTGCACGCTGGCCACCAGCGACAATATTGTGTCTTTGAATATCAGTAGCAAGATCGCGGTCATCGCACCGAAGCCGCTGAGCAGCAACAACGGCGATCGATCGAGCACCGCTGCCATGATCATGATGCCGCCGAGAACCCAGACGACAATCTGCACAAGCTGCACGAATCCCTTCAGAGGACGAAGCTTTGCGGCTGGCGAGGCCGAGTATATTGTGTTCGCTGCGCTGAGTATGGCGGTCAGTGTCAGCGTCAACATCAGCACCATGTAACCCATTGCGACATTGCGCATGAGCTGCACCACGCCTTCGGCAAGACCGGGGATGAATGCTACGCCGACATATACAATGAGTGCCGGCAAGACCTGTGCGAGACGACCAAATACATTATGGCTGACTAACGCGTCATCCCAGGAAACGCTGGATCGCTTGGCGAACGACCGAACAACAGCGACCAGCAGGTGTTTGGCAGCCAGGTCGATAATGACTGCAACGGTAAGCAGCGCCAATACGCCGGCGACAGGCGGCAAAAGCACGTGAATTGAGCTCAGTTTTTCGAACATTTTCGGCGTAATCCGGTGTGAGCGGGCGCGAATAGTAGCACTACCGCGTGAACTTCAGGCCCCTGGAACGTCCATTGCAGCGCCGCACTCAGTAAGCACTGGTCATTCTTACTGCCAGCGCTTTTGATATCGGGAAAACCCGACCATCCACAATGGTCGCGCTTGGAGCGATGTCCTTAAGCGTCCTCGGATCCGCTTTCAGTGGATTGACATCAAAAACCGCAAAGTTGGCCCGCTTGCCAATTTCTATGCTGCCCATCTCATCTTCTTTTCCCATATCGTAAGCCGCACCAATGGTGATCGCCCTAAAGGCCTCTTCCACAGTGACTACTTCCTGCTCCCCCAGCACTTTTCCGCTGAGCCCGGTGCGATTAACTGCAGCCCAAGCGAGCAGCAGCGGGTTAGCCGGCGCCATGGGAGCGTCAGAATGAAAAGAGAGATTCACATTGTTGTCCAGCACGCTGCGACCCCGCACCATTTCTGCACTGCGTTCTTTGCCTACGCCAACTTTGCTGTACTGCTCTCCCAACACATGCAGATAGAACGGATTCGAGCTGATGATTCCGCCCAATTCAGCCAGCCGCTGAACCTGAGCTTCTTCAGAATAGGCAAAATGGTGAACGCTGAGGCGGTGATCGTATCTGGGCGATTCCTGTTGGAGTTTTTCCAGTGTATCCAGAACCACTTGCATGCCCAGGTCGCCGTTGGTATGCACGATGAGTTGGTAGTCTTCGTTCCAGAAGGCACGTGCAACATCCTCAAAGTCCTCCGGGCTTTGAATCCATTCCCCGTGATGACCGTCGAGATAACCTTGTTTTAGCTGCATCAACTGGGAAAAAACAGCGCCGTCGGTAAACAACTTAATGGTTTTCGGCATCCACTTAATGTGGTCACCATTCTGTTCGACCATGTCACGGGCAATAGCAACGGTTTTGACGGGATTTTTGCCTGCGTGGTCATAAATACTATTGCCGGCGGGCACCAGGTAATAGTCGAATGGCATGACGTCGCTTTCGAGTACATCGATCATCGACTCCAAAAGTTTGGGCGTCAGTTGCACTCCGGGGTCGAGGGCAGCAGTGATGCCACCGGCGTGAGCATAGTCTCGTGCGCGTTCGAGGCCAAGCTTGAATTTCTCGGGCGAAGCAACCAGCGTAAATAACTTCGGGGCGACCATGAAGATGCCTTTTTCCCAGACATGTCCCTTGGCCCAGTCACTCATTTCCGAAGCTTCGCCTTTACCAAGCCAGTCGGATTCTTCATAGCCCAGGAATTCCAATGCCTTCGTGTTGAAATACAGCTCGTGGACAGAGCGCTGCCACACGATG
>RCNC010002160.1_pt1 | contig 13127 bp, 10 predicted proteins | sample 2041301 | NCBI WGS metagenome assembly RCNC01 (sample SAMN09708231, study PRJNA481090) | Marine sediment metagenome, whole genome shotgun sequencing project. | biome: marine sediment; feature: ocean; material: sediment; isolation source: Sewage treatment plant 13A marine sediment (STP13A) ... | reverse complement strand
TCCTGGAATCCGGTGACGCCATCGATTATTTGTACGCTGATCCGCAGTTGATCCCCCTGTCGGCGTAGCGTGCCTTCGACCAGCTTGGCAACACCCAGTTGTGCCGATATGCCGACTGCCCCGAGCTTTGTTTCTCTGAATATTACCGACGAAGAGCGCGCAGCGACACGCAGGCCGGCGATCCGGCCCAGTTGATCGCGTAGTTCGTCGCCCAACCCTTCGCTCATGTAGAGGTCATCCGGGTTGGCACTGGCATTGGTAAATGCAAGTACTGCGATCGTATTCGGCGCAGCCACCCCCTGGACAGCGTTCTGTTGCGCAGCCTCGGATTGTGCCTGTTCTATGACGCTGGGATAAATCAGATAGAAAAGGCCCCCGGTTGAGCCGACCAGCAACAAAAACGCCCCGGCCAGCGTAATCCGTTTTGCCGCAGTGCTGGTTTGTGTACGCTCAATGCCATCGGGGCCGATGTCAAACCGCCAAGCCAGAAACATGGCGACTGGAAAGCCAAGCACAAATAAAATGGCGATCAGGGCCTTGGTGCCCTGCGGGAAGATGGGCAGGGCTTCCAGCAGAAATGAAAGAACCTCGGTGATGCTCCAGGCAACCGCCGCATAGAGAAGAGCTACCCGCAGTACATGCCGCCGGCCCAGCTCGGAAAACAGACCCTGCGCGAGTCTGCTTTTTGATTGTTGATCGTTGTTGTCCACGAATGCGGCTGTTTAAACAGGCCCCCGGGTGGTTGAGTAATGAGTATAGGGTTGTCCGTTGAGCCCAGCAAACCCGTTAATCGAGGTATTACAGGTTTGAGGCCGTTCCTCACACAGTGCCTGTCCGCCCGGAATGAGGCGGCTGAGGGCACTGTCGGCAATTTTCTACAATAATAGTCCATTATTCTCTTTTCGGCTGCCAGAGTGATGAAGTCTTTATACAAGAACACCACATGGGCCTGGTTTGTTGGCGGCGTGTCAGCAGGTCTCCTGGTGTATCACTCTGCAATACGAACTGTTCAAACCCAGGGCGTGGTCAGACTCCCTACCTGAAGGCGTTGATCTGCCGTACGACGAGGATGTAGCCAACGCCAGCCACAATGAGCGCCAGGGATAGATCACCAACCGAAGGGGCGTGCCGTTCAGTTGGCACGATGCCAGCTTGCAGGTACGCTGGGTGAAATATACTGGGCCTGGATGATGAACTTAACTGCAAGACACCTTTTTACATTTTTCTGCGCTTCCATCCTATCGCCTTTAGCTGTCGCATCGGAGTTTGCGGTTCCATTGCGTGAGATTGGTGCGCCGGATAGTTTCGCGCCACACATGGCCGTTACAGGAGATGGACAGGTCGTGATGAATTGGCTGGAGCCTACGGGCGATGGTAATGCTCTGCGGTTCGCCGTGCTGGGTGAAGAACAATGGGGGACACCCCGCACAGTCGCCAGTGGCAGCAACTGGTTCGTTAATTGGGCTGACTTTCCGTCTGTCGTGCCGATTAAGGGTGAATTTTGGGTGGCCCATTGGCTGGTTTCCCAGTCTGCGGGCGGATATGCCTATGACGTTGTCGTGGCGATTAGCAACGATGCCGGGTTGAACTGGGATGAGCCGTTTATCCTGCACAACGACTTTACCGCTACAGAGCACGGTTTCGTCAGCATTTTTTCACAAGACGAAGGCGCCGGGTTGATCTGGTTGGACGGACGCAATATGCCGGTGGGTGGCACAGAGCATGGCGTACATGGAACCAGTGGAGGCATGACCCTGCGCTCTGCACACATCAATTCCGATGGCCGGGTTCGGCAGCGCCAGCAGGTGGATGGGCTGGTCTGTGACTGTTGCCAGACAGATATGGCCGTCTCTCATTCTGGGGCAGTGGCTGTGTACCGGAACCGTACCGAAGACGAAATTCGTGACATTTATTTTGCGCGGCTGATCGATGGGCAGTGGAGTCCTGGACAGCCGGTTTCGAATGACAACTGGGAGATCTCGGGCTGTCCTGTGAATGGCCCCGTCATTGCTGCCCGTGGTGAAAAACTGGCGGTGGCCTGGTACACGGGTGCGCAGGATCAACCGACCGTGAAGCTTGCCTTCTCAAGGGAACAAGGTAATGGGTTTCAGCCTGCTATCGTAATTGAAAGTGCTAATCCTCTGGGAGCTGTGGACGTTCTGCTGCTCGACAATGGTGATGCGGTAGTAAGCTGGTTGGGTGAGACCGCCGATGGAAAGGCCCAATTGCGGATTCAGCGGGTTTCCCCGTCCGGGGTGAAGGGGACGGATCATCCAGTCGCAGTCACTTCGGTGGGTCGAATGACCGGTTTTCCTCAGATGGTGGATGCCGGGGATAAGATTGTTCTGGCCTGGACCGACAGGGTCGAAAAAAAGAAAGTTGTTAAATCAGCATGGGTTTCGCTGGAATCAATTCAATAGTGACGCCGCAGTTACAATTCCAGGATTAGGCTGATTTATGCCCTCCGATGCTCTTACAAGAAATCAAACCCTTCAACGGTGCAATGACGCGTGATGTGTTGCGGGTAGTAGATCGCCCGAATCTGGTTTGGCGTCGAGCAATAAACTACTCGATGTTGGTAATTGTGTAGGTAATAGTCTATTTTAGAAAATATGAAATTCTTGATTTTGGTTCTTGTTCTGGCGATCAGCGCCCAGCCCTTGCAGGCTGGATTCTGTGACATGGACATGGAAAAAAGTCAGGAAACCTCTCATCACATGGATAATTCTGATGATGATGATGGGCATGACTGCTGTGATAAAAATGACACCGATTCGCAAGAAGGGTGTGGCAGCGAAATGGATTGTGGGCCGTGCTTCGTTAGCGTATCCACATTGCCCAGTTTGATGAAGGTCATCCCTGTCTGGGGGCATCAGCACTATCAGAACCTTTCATCTGACGTAGTCTTACCCAGCCATTCCTCACCACCATTCCGTCCTCCAATCTCCTGATCTAAACAGAACCTGGGGCTAGTTCGTCTGGCTCCGGCTCACCGCTGTATTAGATTTTTTAAGCGCCAGATGGCGTTTACAGGAAATTGGAGAGAGTCATGTTTTGGATGCATCGACGCATCAGATTCCCTCAAGTCCACAATATATTTGTGGCACTTGTTGGCTTCGCTTTAAGTACAAATATCGCAGCTTCCGCTTTGAGTTTAGCGGCTGTAGAAGAATTAGCACTTGCTTCGGATCCTGGTGTTCAGTCTGTTCAAGCGAACCGATTGGCCTTGGAGGAGATGTCCGTCGCCGCTAAACAATTGCCGGATCCCTTACTGAAAATGGGATTGATGTCATTGCCAACTGACACGTTCAACCTGGGCCAGGAGGCAATGACTCAGGTTCAGGTTGGGTTGGTTCAAAAGTTCCCACGTGGTAAATCAAGATCATTGCGATCCGAGCAGATTGGCTTGAAGTCGCAGGGTCTGAATGAGATTGCCCGCGACCAGGAACTCAAGATTCTCCTGACGGTTCGCGAGCAATTTCTCGAAGTTGTTAAACAAAAGCATCTGGCGATCATCAATGCAGAAGCCATCACGGCATTTTCTGATGTCGCGGATATCACGCAACAATATTACGCAACGGGTCGAGTACAGCAGAAGGATGTATTACAGGCTGCGGTTGAGCTTGCGAAAGTTGAAGATCGGGCAACACGCATTTCCCAGGACGAAGAACAGGCACGTGCCCGTTTGGCAATGTGGATCGGTGATGCAGCTTATCGTGATCTTGAAGAAACATGGCCTCAATTCAACATCCAGGCATCTGCGGATGTGATCAAAAAAGAACTCAATGGGCACCCGCGTATCCAGGCTCTTCAGCGCAATGTCTCTGCTGCCGAGACAGGAGTCGAACTTGCCAAACAGAAATACAAACCGGAATTTGCTCTGGACGTTACCTACGGTGGACGATCCGGAACGAATCCCGATGGCAGTTCCCGCTCAGATTTGCTGAGCTTGATGCTGGTAATGGATGTGCCCTTGTTTCACAAAAATCGCCAGGACAGGGTAGTGGCTGCACAAGTTGCAGAGTCCTCCGCAGCCATGTATTCACGCGATGACCTCTTCAGGCGCATGCGTAGCGAAATCGATTTCCATGTGGTGACACGCAAGAAACAAGAAGAGCGGATCGACTTATTTGAAAACACGTTACTACCGGAAGCTGCGTTCAGTTCTGAAGCATCCTTCGGTGCCTATCAGTCATCCATCGAAGACCTAACCACCTTGCTGCGAACCAGAATCACAGAGTTTGATTTGCAGTTGGAACATGCACGGCTGCAGGCAGAAGTGCTGAAAACGCAAGCACGTTTGCTGTATCTGGAAGGAGAATAAAAGTGAATAACAAGATCATTATGATCATCCTGGCACTTGTCATATTTGCTGCAGGTGCAGTGGTCGGTCCAAAGATGGGTGATGCGCTGTTTGGAAACTCTACGAGTGCGGAAGAAGCCAGTGCAGAGAATAAGGTTCGGTACTGGGTGGCACCAATGGACCCGAACTTCAAAAGCGATAAACCTGGGAAATCCCCAATGGGGATGGACCTGGTTCCTGTTTATGAAGATTCAGCCGCCGATGGTGATGCAGTCACCATTAGTGCCGCAGTCGAAAACAATCTTGGCGTGAGAACAGAAAAAGCCAAGGTGCGGCCTCTCTGGAAACGAATCGAAGCCACCGGCTATGTCGGTTTTGATGAGACCCGTATCAGTCATATTAATACCCGCGTTCCAGGATGGATCGTGAGCCTGAAAGTGGATGCCGAGGGTGAGAGGGTGTCCAGGGGCGACCTCTTGTTCGAGTTTTACTCCCCCGAACTGGTTAATGCACAGAAAGAATATTTGCAGGCACTGCAACGAGGTGGTGCGCGACTATTGGGTGGTGCTGAAGAAAAACTGGGCGCGTTGGGCATGATTCCTTCCGAAATCCGGGCACTGAAAGAAAGAGGAACCGCTTCGGAAAACATCAAGATCGTCGCCCCACAGGATGGGATTATTGCCTCGTTAAGTGTTCGGGAAGGGATGTATATCCAACCCAATTCCACGATTATGAGTCTTGCGGATTTGTCCAGTGTCTGGCTACAGGCTGAGGTATTTGAATCTCAGGCTGATTGGGTGGCTACTGGTCAAGCTGCCGAGGCCACCCTCGATTATATGCCTGGCACAGAATTCAGCGGACAGGTGGACTATGTCTACCCCGTATTGGATCCAGTAACCCGCACACTCAAGGTCCGATTAAGGTTTGAAAACCCCAGTGAGAGACTTAAGCCCAATATGTATGCACGAGTTTCTATCTATGGAAGGTTGAAGCCAAATGCACTCAGTATCCCCCGAGAAGCACTGATACCTGCACCCGGCAGAGATAGGGTCGTAGTCTCTGTCGGCGAGGGAAAATTCCATGTTCATGAGGTGATGACTGGCCTGGAATCCGGAGAATTTGTCGAAATTCTTGCAGGTATTTCAGAAGGCGATGAAATCGTCACGTCAGCACAGTTCCTGATCGATTCCGAGGCCAGTTTGGCGGGCACCATCAACCGACTTGAGTCCGTAGATCAATTGCCTGAACAACGAGGGCTGGGTTCAGTTTTTGCCAGTGGTTGGGTCGATGGAGTTGATCTGGACAGTCGGCGTATTCGTGTATCACATGGCCCTATCGATGTGTTGGGTTGGCCCAGTATGACCATGGTGTTCGATGTCATGCCAGCAGTCGATCTCACCAGGGTCCAGGTTGGAGAGGACATCCGATTTGCACTGGTTCAGGAGCAGGCGGGTGAGTACGTGATGGAGAAAATCTTCTCAGGAGAAAACGGGTCCGATGGAATGTCCGAGGTCCAGGTTGGGCAGGAATCTGAATCTGAGACATTACTTGTTCCTCCAGACCCCGTTGAGCAACGGCGAATAACTGCGAGGGCCGTGGTTCGCGCAGTTGATCGGGAAGGTCTCAAAGTTAAGCTTCAACACGAACCCATTACCGAATTGAAATGGCCCGCCATGACGATGAATTTTGATGTAGATCCCAAAGTGTCACTCGACGAATTAGAGGACGGTCAAAACATTCATTTTTCCATGGTTGAGAAACCGGATAGCAGATGGGTCATTGATCAGATTCACCTGATGAGTGCAGCAGCCGAAAGCGAGGATCGCAGCGATGATTGAGTCGATTATCCGGTGGTCGGTTGCCAACCGTTTCATGGTGATATTGATGAGCGTGATTCTGGGCGTGAGTGGAATCTACGTAATGATGAATACCCCGGTAGACGCTATTCCGGATCTTTCAGATGTTCAGGTCATTATCAAAACGCCTTTTCCGGGGCAGGCACCGCAGGTCGTAGAAGATCAGGTCACTTATCCCCTGACTACTGCCATGCTTTCGGTACCAGGTGCGTCAACGGTCAGAGGGTATTCATTCTTCGGCGATTCTTATGTCTACGTAATTTTCGAGGATGGTACCGATCTTTACTGGGCGCGATCCCGAGTGCTGGAGTACCTGAATCAGGTATCCGGGCAGTTGCCTCCTTCTGCCAAACCTGTACTTGGGCCAGATGCCACCGGTGTGGGGTGGATTTACGAATACGCGCTTCAAGACAAGTCAGGAAACCATGACCTGGCCCAATTGAGATCGATACAAGACTGGTTTCTGAAGTTTGAGCTTCAGACGGTCCCCGGTGTTGCTGAAGTGGCAACAGTGGGTGGCATGGTCAAACAGTACCAGGTGGTTGTAAACCCCGATGCGCTTCGGGCCTATGGACTGCCACTGGCAAAAATTCGCTCAGCGATCCAAAGGGGAAACCGGGAGGTGGGTGGTTCCGTGATCGAGATGGGTGAGGCCGAATATATGATTCGGGCCACAGGCTATCTGAAATCGAAAGAAGATCTGGCTGCCATTCCACTCGGAATGAATGCAAGGGGAACGCCCATCCGGCTAGAAGACGTAGCCGATATTCGGCTGGGACCCCAGATGCGACGCGGTATCGCGGAGCTTAATGGCGAAGGTGAAGTGGTTGGCGGCATCATCGTGATGCGATTCGGGGAGAACGCCCGGAAGACCATTGCAGGCGTTAAAGAAAAACTGAATGAACTCAAAAAAAGCCTGCCTGAAGGTGTAGAAATCGTTGAAACTTATGATCGCTCTTCGTTAATCGAGAGAGCGGTGGTGAATCTTCAACACAAACTGCTCGAAGAGTTTCTCGTGGTCATCCTGGTGTGCCTGGTGTTTCTTTTTCACCTGCGTTCTTCTTTGGTCGTAATACTCAGTCTGCCGCTCGGCATTCTTGCTGCATTCATTGTTATGAACGCTCAGGGTCTAAATGCAAACATTATGTCATTGGGTGGTATTGCCATCGCGATTGGAGCCATGGTTGATGCAGCCATTGTGATGATCGAAACCGTACACAAGAAAATGGAGGATGCGGCCTACGATCCGAAAATGCATTGGTCAACGGTAACCGAAGCTGCGGTTGAAGTGGGTCCACCTTTATTCTTCTCTCTGATAATAATTACATTGAGTTTTCTTCCTGTATTCACGCTTGAGGCTCAGGAAGGCCGACTCTTCGCTCCGTTAGCATTTACCAAGACTTATGCCATGGCAGCAGCAGCGGGCTTATCGATAACGCTTGTCCCCGTCCTCATGGGGTATTTCATTCGCGGAAAAATTATCCCGGAACACAAGAATCCGATTAATCGTTTTCTTATTTGGCTGTACAGACCTTTGATTGGTCAGATCACGAGCCACCCTTGGCGTGTTGTGATCGTAACGCTGGCTCTCGTTATTGTAGGGTTTTGGCCCGCGAATAAACTTGGCTCTGAATTCATGCCTGACCTGAATGAAGGTGACTTGATGTACATGCCCACGACTTTTCCGGGGATCTCAACGGGTAAGGCGCAGGAACTGTTACAACAGACCGACAAGCTCATTCGTACCGTGCCGGAAGTAAAGACCGTGTTTGGCAAGATCGGTAGAGCGGATACTGCCACCGACCCTGCACCTCTAACCATGTTGGAGACGGTTATCCAACTCAAGCCGGAAGAGGAGTGGCGTGAGGGGATGACAATCGATGACATCAAGGCTGAGCTTAATCAGCGGGTACAGCTTCCAGGGCTGACGAATGCCTGGGTCTGGCCCATCAAGACCCGCATCGACATGTTGGCGACAGGGATCAAAACGCCGGTTGGAATCAAAGTAGCCGGTCCGGATCTCACGGTGATCCAGCAGATCGGAAAAGACATTGAATTAGTGCTTAAAGAGGTTCCCGGCACGGCCTCTGCATTTTCCGAACGCGTGGCTGGTGGAAGATATGTGACCATTGACATTCAGCGTGATCAGGCTTCGCGTTACGGATTGAACATTGACGATGTGCAGGACATCGTGCGAACCGCCATTGGCGGAATGAATGTCACTGAAACGGTTGAAGGACTTGAGCGCTACCCGGTTAACCTTCGTTATCCGAGAGGAAGTCGTGATTCAGTCGAGAAACTCAAAGAACTGGCAGTCGTAACTCCATCTGGACAACAAATCCCGCTTTCGGCTGTTGCTGACATCCGTGTAGAAGATGGCCCCCCGATGATCAAAAGTGAAAATGCCCGCCCGAACGGTTGGATTTTTGTAGATATTGAAGGTGTGGATCTGGGTACCTACGTTGCTGCAGCCAGGAAAGCAGTTTCCGACAAGGTCGAACTTCCTGCGGGATATTCCCTGAACTGGTCCGGTCAGTATGAGTACATGGAGCGGGCTAAAGAACGCCTGTCAATTGTCGTTCCAATCACCCTGGTAACCATCATTCTTCTGCTGTTCCTCCACTTCCGCAACATGGCGGAGGTTCTCATCATCATGGGTACTTTGCCCACGGCGCTGATTGGTGGCGTTTGGCTGCTTTATCTATTGGGATATCACATGTCCGTGGCAGTCGGTGTGGGTTTCATCGCCCTTGCCGGTGTTGCGGTTGAAATCGGGGTGGTGATGCTTGTTTATCTCAAACAGGCCCTGGCCAGTGAGAAGTTGAAAGCCAGAAAGGAACAACGGCCAATGGTTCCCCAGGATCTCGCGGCAGCGGTAACCAACGGTGCACTCATGCGCGTTCGGCCCATCATGATGACGGTGGCAGCGATTATTGCTGGTTTGCTGCCGATCATGCTGGGTAGTGGGACCGGATCTGAAGTTATGCGGCGCATTGCAGCACCAATGGTAGGTGGGATGATTAGCGCGACTCTTCTTACATTAGCGCTGATTCCCGCCGTATTTTTGTTGTGGCAACGACACAGATTGAGAAACCTCTTTGATGCTGCTGAAAGCACCACTGATGTTGAATGAAGGAGAAAGATATGATGGCTAGTGAATTGGCAAAAACAGCCGGGGTAAATGCAAGCGTAATACGCTACTACTCAAGAATTGGGCTACTCAGTCCATGTCGAAATCCTAATAATGGATATCGTGATTTCACCCCAAATGATGTCGATCGAGTTCGTTTCATCAAGAAAGCCAAGTGGCTCGGTTTTACACTTAAAGATGTGCAGACCATCCTGGATCATTCTGATTCGGGTGAGTCTCCGTGCCAGGACGTGCGCAAAATCATCGTCAACCGAATCGTAGAGAACCAGGAGCGATTGCTTCACCTACAGGCAATCCAGAACCGGATGGAATCGGCGATAGAGTGCTGGAAGACTGTTTCTAATGGGCCTGGTGGGCAGGAACACATATGTGATCTGATCGATAGCCTGGAATGTGATGAAGAAAAGCTTGACTTGTATGCAGGTTACAAGTTTTAGAATACAGTCAATAAGATAGGGACACAGTGTGAAATCAGGTTCTAACAAATTCTGGTCTAAGACTTCAACTCGGAAGTTCTCTGGCTTGTTCATCACGGTAATCTGGCTTACTACAGCTTTGCAGCCCTGCGTGATGGCTGGTTCAAGCGACCGTGGCACAACCGAAAACTCGGGCTGCCCACATTGCAAGACAGTTACCAATAGTGACGATCATTGTGATCCACAAGGTGATGAAGTCTGCGATGAAGATAACTCGCTTGTCTATTACAGCCGCATCAAGCCTTTGGACAGTGAGCAGCTTTACAAACCATCACAGCCTTGGGTGATCCTCACAAGTCGAGATTACAAGTTTGGTTCTTTCGTACCGACTGCCTCCAAAATATATACGTCACTTAACTTACCAACAGGTCCACCACTCATAGACCTATATTGTGTCTATCTGAAATAGCGATCTCGGTTTCCAACCTTTCTTTTCGGTTTGGCTAGTGAGATTGATATGAGTGAGTTTCTGAAAACAAGTTCGGTCCGCCTGGCGGATTTTTGGATTAATAAAATAGGTGATTGAAATGAAATTTATTGGATTGATATCGAGTATCACACTCGCTATTGGATTGGTGGGTTCCTCTGCAGAGTTATCCGCTCATGGGACTGGCCCAGGCGATTCCTCGGATGGGATGATCGTGACCAGGCACTTCAGGGGTATCTGGGACCAGGTTGATCAGGAGGCACAGGGATTGGCGATCCAGGTTATCGAGCAATTTGATGACTCGCGAAAATCTGTTACCTACTGGTACACCTATGGCGCGGATAGAAATTCCGCATGGTTCATGGGAGTTGGAGACCTGGTAGATAACCGCATTGATTTAATGTTGTTCGAATCAGAAGACGTTGGATTCATGCAAGACGCTCGGCCTGGCAATGACTCGGTTCAAAGCATTGGGACGATGACCATAGTCTTCGACAGTTGCGAAAGTGGTGTCGTGACGTACGAGACAGATCACGATGAAGTTGGAAGTGGCTCGTTCAATATTGAGCGGTTGGCGGAGATCATGAACACACACTGCACAGGTGGAATTTCCGACGACATGCATGCCGACGGCATGTTTGGCAATCAATATCTCAAACTTGATCCTGCCAGAGACGGCATTACCGGCAATGGCCTGGCCATGTATGAAGACTACTCGGGGCATATGGAATTCCAGATTGAAGTTGAAGGTCTGCAGGACGGCGAATATCACCTGTACATCGGAATGCAGGATCAGGGCGCTTTCGTAGTTCATGAGGGGCACGGGGATATGAAATTCTCTAGCCCCGCTGAGGATGGACACCGATTGATGAACTTCGACCCCCGCGGCGAACAGATCGAGATTCACGATGGAATGGGCGCTGTGCTCTCTTCATTCGACGAAATGTTGGAAGAGGATGATCATGGCCATCATGGGGGTGGAGATGGTAATCATGACGATGACGATCACAATTATGACTGCGAATCCGGCTCCGGTTCCGGACATGGCTCCGGTGGTGGAATGGGCGGCGGTATGGGTGGCGGTATGGGTGATTGTGTCGATGACGGTGAATTCGTTGAAATCGAATCAGACCTGCTGAATACGGGGGCGCTTTCTGAAGCGAAAGGCGAAGCAGAGTGGGAAATGAACTCTCACCGCGTGGAATTTTCGGTTGAAATCGAAGACGTGCCAGTTGGTTCTTACGCTCTTGTCGTAGGCGGCACTGAAGTCGGAATGATCGAAGCATTTGAGATGCACGATGGTGATGTTTATGGGCATCTTAAGTTCCGTGACCCTGAAACTCACGGCAGAGAACATCTGGATTTTGAACCTCGGGGCCAGAAGATCGAAGTCCTGCAAGGCGGTGTCACCATTCTTGAAGTTGAATTTCCTACGGAATAACCGGTGAAACGTTCACTCATAAAATTATTGCTTGCACTGTCACTGGTGTTGAACCCAGTGGCAGTGCTTGCGACCGACTTTCATGATGTGGAGAACCAAACGAACAAAACGACCGAAGAGGCACCCTGTCATCCGTCCGATAAGGACATGATACCTGGTGACCCTACTCAGCCAGAAAGCTCCGATTGTGAAATGCCCTGCTGCGAGGATACTGATTGCATGGAGCAGGGTACCTGCGTAATTCAATATTCCTCAGCAGGTTTAATCCAAAGCGTTATAAAAGCAAGGTTATCAGTAAGCCCTCAAGCCTGGGATGCACTGGTAACTGCTGTTCCTGACCGCGACCTTCCACCAGAAAACCCGCCACCCATTCACGTTTAAACCTCCAACGTCCCTGCAGGATGCCATGCACCTGCGATGGGTCGCGTACTACGTAATCCCAAGGCAGCAATGCCTAAAAATCAACACCTAATACCATTGGAGGTATTTACCGTGAACACATTTGAAAACCTTAATAGACGAATTGTAATATCTACGAGCGTCCTCTTGATCGCCGTGTGGTTACCACTTTCCGCATCTGCATTGGGCGTTACGAAAGCAAGCGAAGACTCTCAAAACTCAGAAATGCGAGCGCACATGAGCCATTCACACGGCTCCGATGACAGTGCCAGTGGGGAGCAAATTGGATTTGCTGAAGAAGATCCTGCTGGCAACGGCTTTCAATCTGATGAATCAGAAAGAAACGATACTTTTATCGCTTGCCATGGCAGGGGCGATAAAAGCGTGGCCCATGGTGCGCCAGACTTTTCTGATCTGGCTGACGAAGCAGATCAAGCCGCTCTGGCCTACATGAACTAACTCATACTTAATGAAGGAAATCTTTAGAAAGTAATCAGAATCATAGGTGGAAACATGAAAATCTTAAACGTAATTTTAGTATCAATGATGTTAGTTGTTACTCTTTCCATTAGTGCCGAGTCGAATGTCCACGTTTACTCTGAGGGAGGTAGCTCAGAGCTCCTGGGGCGGACCAATTCGCCCGCAGGGCGAGCCACATGGATGTGGCGAATCAATCGAACCCGGATGCCTTGGAATGAGTGTAAACCTATGGATGAACGACTGAGATTTATTGCCCGCCTCCTCGAGGGTGAGAAGATGTCTCCCTTGTGCCGAGAGTTTGGCATTTCCCGAGTCACTGGCTACAAGATTTATAACAGATACAAGGAATGCGGCCTTGATGCGCTCAACGACCGCAGCCGCGCGCCCTACCGACAGGCCAATCGACTGCCCTTCCAGGTCGAGCGCACGATCCTGGGAATCAAGAAGGAACACCCGTCCTGGGGAGCACCCAAGATCCGCGACAAGTTGATCCGGGAATATCCCATGATCAAGCCACCGGCGATAAGCACCGTACACGCCGTGCTCGACCGTCACGGCCTGGTCAAACGCCGCAAGCGGCGTCGCTACAAGGCC
>RCNC010004729.1_pt1 | contig 13141 bp, 8 predicted proteins | sample 2041301 | NCBI WGS metagenome assembly RCNC01 (sample SAMN09708231, study PRJNA481090) | Marine sediment metagenome, whole genome shotgun sequencing project. | biome: marine sediment; feature: ocean; material: sediment; isolation source: Sewage treatment plant 13A marine sediment (STP13A) ... | reverse complement strand
AAGTGAATCCATTGTCAGGAATGACTCTCCGGAAGATCTGCTTGGATTTTTTGAGCAGGAGAAGAGGATGGAGGAAGCCCTACAGCTGGTATTAGAGGCTGACCTGCTTCACGAATCAACCCGGTTTGCCTTCTACCGAAAGCACAGAAAACGATTTCCGGAACAAAGTGAGGCTTTTCTGGTGGAACGAATCGAGAAGAATTTACCCCATACAGGGAAAAGCTATTACAAAACCATTGCCGAATCACTCGACCTTTTGAAACGGGTGAATCCACGGCGATGTGCTCAAATAGCGGGAGAGATACGAACGAATTTTAAAAGAAGAACCAAGCTGATGCAATTGATAAAGGAGATCTGACCATGAATGAAATTACACAACAGATTGAAGAGCTGCTGAATAAACTTACACGAGAAGAGCTGATTGAGGTAAACCGGGCTGTACTCAGGCGGGTTAAGGTGATGGATGATTTCAAACGGTTCAAAGCAAACGCTGCCTTTTTTCCCGGTGACAAAGTCACCTGGTATGACAAGGAAGGCGCTCTTCGGATGGGCAGGGTAATACGGGTGAATAGCAAATCAATATCTGTAGAGGAGGATGGGGATCCAGACGGAATATGGAGGGTTGGGGCCACCCTGCTAAAGAAGATTGACTAGAATTTCTTGTGTATATTTGTCATGAGGTATTAAATATACACTAAATGGATTATCCCAGAATCGCTGAAAGATTGGTAAAAGAGTTTATGGGGCAGTTTCCGGCAGTTGGTATTATGGGGCCAAGACAGTCGGGAAAAACCACCATGATCAAAAAGCTATTGGGAGATAGTTATACCTATGTTTCGTTCGATGATTTTGAAACAAAGGAATTGTTCCACTCCGATCCAAGGAAATTTATAACCAGGTATTCTGACAAGGTGATTTTTGATGAAGCACAATACATACCTGAATTATTTTCCCTACTCAAACAAGCTATTGATGAAGACCGCATGAATTACGGGAAATTTGTGATTATAGGTTCTGGTCAATTTCTGATGCATAAACACATTTCAGAAAGCCTTGCTGGCCGGATCGGTTTAATACCATTGATGCCCATGCAATATTCAGAAACTGGCAAGCAAAGCCTGGCCAATCTGATTATTGGTGGTACATACCCTGAATTGATTGCCCGAAATTTTGACGGGCATCAGGCATGGTACAATTCCTATGTTGAAACCTATCTGCAAAAGGACCTCCGTCAGATGATAAACATTCTGGATATCCATGCATTTACTCAGTTTATCCGAATACTGGCAGCTCAGGTAACTCAGGTCCTGAATCTCTCGTCCATATCAAGGGATATCGGCATATCGGTTACAACTCTGAAAAGGTGGTTGTCAATTCTTGAAAACTCCTACATCATATTCCTGTTACAACCTTATTATAAAAACCTTGGTAAACGTGTGATTAAGAGCCCTAAAGTCTATTTTTTCGATACTGGATTGGCCTCCTTTCTTACTGGCATTTCCAACACCGAACAGTGGGAAAGCGGATTGCTGCATGGACCTCTGTTTGAAAATATAATTGTTTCAGATGTCCGCAAACAGATCCAGCACCGAGGTTTAAACTCTCAAATGTATTTTCTAAGGACCAATCACGGCGATGAGATAGACCTTATTATTGAACACGGCCAGTCTGCCGATTTAGTGGAGATAAAAGCATCACAGACCTATCGATCCGGATTTCAAAAAACATTGGGAAAGTATCAAATAGGGACTTCAAGAAAAATTGTTGTATATCAAGGCGAAGATGCAGTGAAAACTGATGATGTTACAGCTATGAACTATAGATCATTTCTGTTGAACTATCTACAACATTAAAAATTGAGTTGTGCTTAATTGTTATTTCAGAACCGTCAGGTAGATAGCCGGACTGCTGATATCGGCCCGGGTCCAGTCAGCCTCCACACCCCATCGCGTTAGGATACAACCCGCCTTCTTCTTCTGGTTGAACAGGACATATTCAGCGGTGACTTTCTGATTGATTTTCATGGTGCGATCCTCATAGACCTCTCCTACCTTAAGCCACTCAAGGGTAACTGCCACCTGACCAGTGAGAACAATATTGTAATCTCTTAGGTCGAGCTCCACCCATCCCGATTCCTCTGAAATGGATACAATCACATTGTCGTTAAGCAACTCCTCAAAGGGCAAGTCGTTTTCAAGGGTGCGAATGTGAAGCCTGTACCAGCTGGTATCATAGGCCTGGCGGTGTACATGCACATGCAGACTTTTTATATGCGAAGGCGTGTTGCCCAAGTCCATCTCGGTTCCAATTTCATTTCCCTTCCCAAACCTGGAACCTCCCCAGCCGCACCAGGTTCCAATCCGAGTAAATCCGGTGGTTCCAATCTCAACAGCTTCTGCAAAGGGCTTCACGGTGACCTCCCCGATCTGGACCGGCTTTACCACCAGCTTAATTATTTCGCTTTCATTTAGGAGTTCCTTAAGGGAATATATCTGCGACTCATAGCCAATAAAGGAGATCCTCAAAATGGAATCGGGCGACAGGTCGTTCACCACCAAACTGTATTCCCCCTTTTCATTGGTGATGGTTCCATATCGGGTATTCAAAACACCAATACTTACATACTCGAGAGCCTCGCCAGAGTTTGAATCAACCACCCGCCCTTGAATGGACTGACCATGCAGGTCTATCAATAACCAAAAGAAAAGGAGTAATGCCAGGGCTGGCTTCATTGCAATAAACTCAAAGAGTGAATCTACTCTGAAGATAGAGGAAAAATATGGGAAAACTGCTCGCCGCCGCTAAGAATTGAGTGCAGGCTAATTCAGAGAGAACATGACCAGCCTGCCTGACTGAAGGCTCAGCCTGAAATCAATTTCGAACATCTCATAGGCTTCCGAGTTCATCCACTGGGCCCTGGCTTCATTCCCAACAATCTCGGGATTGTAACGAAAATTAAAGGCCACAACATCCCCCTCCTCTGTGATAAGCGCCTTCATGTCTTTCTCAAACTTGCATAAATAATCGAAATTAATCTGCATGTCGTAAGAAAACATCCACCGATGCACATAAGCATCCTTCCCGGCAATCACCTTTAGCTTCTGTTCTGAGATATTCATGAGTACTTCTACGGAAAATGAGATGAAAAGTTTAAAGAATTGCTTCAAGCTCACAAACCATAAAAAATGAGCTACATATGAACTAAATATGAGCTAAATATGAGCTACATTTGATCTGGAGATGAGCCACAAATGAAAAACAAGGGTGATATGCCGAAAGAAAAACATCATTTAATACTCGAGTTTGTAAAGAAAAATCCACTTCTTTCATCAAAAGAGATTTATGATGGCGTGGCCTCATTGATGGCCCTAGCTACAGTAAAAAGAATCCTAAAAGGCCTTATTGCTGAGAAGCTTATCGAGGTGGAAGGAAGTGGCAGAGGCTCCAAATACAAAATAGGTCCTGTCTACGAATTGTTCTATCCCATCGATTTGGATCACTATTTCAGTCAGGAGATTGATCAAAGAGAAGTCAGGAAAGAATTCAATTTCTTACTGATATCAAATCTATTGAGAGATACAGAACTATTCAAAGAATATGAGCTCCAGGACCTAAGTCTACTGCAAAACCGATTCACTGAGAAGAAATTGAAGCTGTCAAAAGCAGCCTATGCAAAAGAATTGGAACGGCTCTCAATCGATTTAAGTTGGAAATCATCGCAAATAGAAGGGAATACATACTCTTTACTGGAAACAGAACGATTGTTGAAAGAGAAAGAAACGGCTGCGGGGAAAACAAAAGATGAGGCGATCATGCTTCTCAATCATAAAGAAGCCATTGATTTTATCATAAATAATCCAAGCGACCTCTTTCCCTTGGACCTGCTGAAGATTGAGAAGTTGCATTCCATCCTGATCAGTGGCCTTGGTATCGAATCTGGCATCAGAACAACCCAGGTAGGGATCACAGGGACCAATTACAAACCCTTGGAATATGAACAAGCCATAAGAAAGGCGCTGAACCATCTGTGCACCCTGGTTAATCACAAAACTTCTGTATTTGAAAAAGCACTGCTGCTGCTGGTGCTTACATCCTATATTCAGCCCTTTGTGGATGGCAACAAACGCTTAGCAAGGATTCTTAGCAATGCAGCCCTTATTCATCACTCTTATTGCCCCCTCTCCTACAGAACTGTGGATACACTGGATTTTAAGAAGGCCTTGCTTCTGTTTTACGAACAGAATAACCTGACCGCCATTAAGTCAACCTTTATGGAGCAGTACGAGTTTGCTGTAAATACCTACTTCTAATCTGGCAAGGCTAAGCACCCCTCCCCAGGCTTGAGAAGAGCGAGCCAATAAAATCATCCATTTGTGGCATCTCCTCCACCTGTACCAAGTTTACTCCGGCATCGGTCATAGCCCTTTGCACCAGTGTATAGAGCAATTCGGAACGGACCTCCATCTTCTCAGGCCTGTATCCCAGTTTCAGTAGCTCCTCAAGCACCTTCTGCGGGACAGACTCATACATGGAATGGAGATCGGGCTCGGGGGCCAGGGTCTGCATTCCGGTCACCACCTCCCGCTCTTTATCCACCAGGAGGAGCGCAAAGGGGAAATAGCCCCGTTTGCCCCTCTCCATCACCGGATTGGGCAGCAAGACCAGGTCCAGCTGCATCACAACCGAAGCCTCGGGCAGTTGAGCAACTTTGTCAAGGGCCTGGGGCCTGTAAGTCAAATTGTAATGTTCCTTTGAGTTTTCCGGATCAAGAGTCTCATACACATCCTTCCAGGAAGCACCCTTCTTACCTGTGGGGGGAGTCCGGATTAATATCTGGTCATAGATTTCTTGATTAGCCAGTAAAAAATCAGTGTTCTTTTTGGCCCGATGGGCCACCTCCACTACCTGATCCAGCAGGTAGGGAATATCTGATAAGGCTTCTCCCTCGGGAAGCACCGGAACGAAGGCCGGTTCGATATCTTCCAGAAGGGGCCAGTTTCCTTTGCCTCTGAAGCTCATTCCTGATTCCTTAATGGAAGCTCGGTGTTTATCAGAAAGGAACTCTCTGTCCATAAAGGATAACATCAGGTGGGGAATGGTAAAAATGGTTTCAGGGGGAAGGGAGTCTACAAATTCCCGAAACTCCAGAAACTGATAGAGTCCCTGGTATCCTTTGTAGGCCGATATGGCAAAAAACTCCCCATCCGCCCCCATGATGCTTATAAAATAGATCCGGTCGGTCCCCGGAATTTTCACCCCAAACAAATCGCCTTCGTACATCCATTTCCAGGGTTTCAGCTGACGAATCACATCTGCCCGCGAGTAGATGCGCTCGTATAACTCGCTTTCTGATCCTGATTCTTTCCTGATCTTTGGATCTGCCTCTTTACTTAAATCTCCATCGCCTTCCTCCCCAAAATCAATTTTAGTCTGTTCCGCAAAATCTTTCCCGGTCTTCTCCATAAGCATATTTAACAGGTCGGTGGCCGTTTCGGGATCCACCCCGGCCTCCCTGGCCATGCCCTCAATATCGGGTTTGCGACCCGCATTCACATCTGGCATCACGCGTGCCATTAAGCTATTTATCGCATCTAGTGCCTGATTCTCCTCCTTAGAATGCTCTACCTGAAAAAGATCCTCATACTCATTCAGCATCACCTTCCTGCCCAATATATCCTGCGCCGTAATCACTATGGAGCTGTTGATATCAAGAAAGGCTTCATCAGAAAAATGATAACCATGGGCATTAAATGCCTTTACCAGACCCCGAAAACCCCGGTCGGTCATGGCCGTAAAGAGAATGATCTTCAGATTTTCATCGTAGTAGGCCTGTGCAAGATGCGGAACTTCACCCCACTTTTGTGGAGAGAACCTGTACACTCCCTTATCGTATTCGGTCACAAAATCCTTTTTGAGGTCTGCCGTATTACAGGAATCCAGGTCATACTCCGACATCAGGTAGCCCATCTTATCCTCTTTGGAATAGGAAAGAGGATAGTTGGCTCCCGACAACAACATCATATAGGGAAGCGGATTCTTCTTAATGCTGGCAATCACTTCCTCCTTTTCCTCAATCTCCGGATTGAGCTCGGTTGCGAAAAAGAAGATGTCGTCGAGCCCAAAACTATTGTAGGCACCAATGGGACCATAACTCTGCCAGCAGGAGCCATTAAAACCAATCAGGTTGAACCAAAGGAGCGTGTGGCCCGAGGATTTAAGGTCGGTGATCGAAGGAGAATAGAGCAAAAACTCCTCCCCGGAAAACACATCCTCCATGAGATGGAAATCCTTATGGGGCTCCTCTGTGATCATGCTGAAACTAAAGCGCCACGGGGTATTAGACAGCTGTTTCAGGAAATTGAGCTCCTCCTGGCTAAAGCGCCTCAGGGCCGGGAGCTTCAGAAACTTATGGATCAAGCCCTCCTCCCGAAAGATCCGGTGGGTCAGGAACTGACTCATCATCATCTCCACCAATCCTTCAGGGAACTCTTCTGTCACATGGGTATAACCAGCAAAGAGCTTGAGCATCTTTTTCTCCAGTCCATGGTGGCCTGCCGCATAATCGATCAGGAATTCATCCACCAGATTTGCCGTGAACCTGCTATTCTTTTCGCAATGCTTTTTGAGCGTATCATAGTTTTTCATAATCTTCAATTTGATCCATTTGATTGGACGATAAGCATTCCTTCGGTGGGCTCAAGAAATGCATTGCAATTTTCGAGGTGCTTCTGCATCTCCTGAGTATTCTCACCATGGACGGTCTCACTAAAATCTGCAGCATGCAACAGCATCCGTATGTAAGGGTCTGTCTCCCCCTTTCTTGACAGCTTTCGAAGAACACCCAAATAATCGTCGCGATAAACCGTTGGGATGATTATTTTTGATTGTTCCTGAGCCACAAGTTCGGCATTCATCATAATTCGTGCTACTCGGCCATTGCCATCAAGAAAAGGGTGTACTTCACTAATGACGAACATTAAAAACACTGCTCTTTTAAAAGGATGTTCCAGTAACTGGTAAAGGTCGAAGCTTTTTATTAAAGTCCCCTTTACCAGGTTCTTATCCACAAAGGAAGTTTGGCCCGCCACATTGTTGCGGTCTTTAAACAGGCCCGGTGATTTATCTGTTCTGGCACGCATCAATATGCTGTGCCTCTTCTGAAGGATTGAAAGCAGTTCTTCTGCCGATGAAGGGGTCACAGACATCTCCCTCCTGTCCGATACTAGTTTATAGGTCCCCAGGATATCGTGCGAATCACCTTCTCTTGCAGGAATGGATTGGTTTGACTCTATAATTTGTAAAGCCTCTTCAATCTCAAACTGTGTCCCTTCAATAAAATTTGAGAAATAACTCTCGAAAAATGCGAAATTTCTGAAGGATAGTGTGGAGAGGTTGCGGTCTGGTCGTTTCCTGAATTCTCTGTTTTGCAGGTCCCGTAACAAGGTTTCAAACAGCTCCATACGTGTAGGATCATAGGGAGATCCAAATGCACGTGCTGCAGCAAGCGGAGAGCTCAGAATATTTCTTTTGCGGGTGGAAAGCAGGGCTCCAATGATAGAATCCAGTGCTAAAAACTCTCTCCCCATATCCAGAACTTTTGAAAGCTTCCGGGCACGGTCACGCAAGCTGTTTAACTCCTCTTCCCCCTGGATCCGGACAATCTGCTCAAGTTTCTCCTCTATCTCAGGAAGGCTTAGGGTTTTTGAAGTAGGTCCGGGTCTTTTGGACATTTGCAAGTTTTCCAGAAAAACCCTTGCCTGCTGTGAGACATAGAGATTGCCAGAGAAAATAGCATCTCCTTCAATAGGTTCTGGTCCTTCAAGAAGTCGCACGGTAATCCCCGGATACGCTACCTTCTTGGTGTATTTATAGCTTAAGAAAATATGCCCTGCATCAGTGGGTTTGAATTCAAAAGCGGAACGATGGCTGATTATAGCGCCGGGATAGAGCTTACCCAATATCTCAAAAAGATTCCTTCTGACAATCAGTTCATCCGGATCGCTAAAGTTTGAAGTATAGAATCGGGGAGCGATTTTACGTATTTTACCCAAACCATGTAGCTTTGAGATCTGCCTGGAGATTGCTTTTTCTGCAGATCCAAACAACACTTCATTTAACGGTATGGGAGGATTATTTTCCATAATCGCAAGCTTCAAAGCTAAAATTCGGGATTATTTTCCAAAATAACTCAATATTTGGGGATTATTTTCCAAAATACGGATAGGATAGTTTAATGCTTATTTTCGCAATATTGCCAGTATAAATCAGCTAAATATTTCAATATCGGACAGGAGGATATTGTTGCACAAGGCGAAGAGATGCTAAACAAACTCACCAGAGCGGAGCTGGTTGCCTTAAACAGAGCCATAGTCAGACGGATTAAGGTGATGGACGATTTTGAAAGGTTCAAGGCAAATGCGGCTTTTTATCCGGGCGACAAGGTATCCTGGAAAGACAAACACGGCTTTTCACACAGGGGGTGGGTCACCCGGGTCAACACTAAAACTATTTCTGTTCAGGCAGAGGATGATCCTGAAGGCTCATGGAGAGTTTCCGCAACACTGCTTACAAAACTATCATAGAATGGTATGGAAAGATACGGAGAATACCTATTCGATGCATCCTTAAAGATCATTATTGCTTTAAGATCAAGAGGGAATGGAAGGTGCAGTGATGAATAATCCAATTTTCCTCCTTTCCTCACCGATCTATTGTGACTTCTCATGTAAAGGGATGTAAATTATCGAGCTGTTATACTTATTTGGTGCTTTTTCGGATATTAAATATCCCTTGATAGATATCTAATATCCAAATTCGCATCATAATAGTTAATAGCTGGATAATTTATATCTATTTCTACTTGATCAGATCATGCGATGGATTGAGAAAGAAAAAGAGGTGAACTCCCCTCCCGACCCAAATGACAAACTGGAGCTGAAAAGAGGAGGATGCATTGAATGGTGAGATCGATGCCCTGGTCGAAACAGGCAACAGGAGAATGCTTGCAAAATCAGTTATTCTCCACAATCAGATTAAACAACTCTTCTGAGGATATTTTTGCAGACTGGTCTGTGTCGGCCAGAAGTCTATCGGCCAGATCGCGTTTTTCGTGGTGCATTTTCACAATTTTCTCTTCAATGGTGTTTTCAGCAATCAGGCGGTAAATGGTTACCGGACGGGTTTGCCCGATCCTGTGTGCCCGGTCCGATGCCTGGTCCTCTACTGCCGGGTTCCACCACGGGTCCATGTGTATTACATAATCGGCAGCCGTAAGGTTCAGCCCGCTGCCACCTGCCTTTAAACTGATCAGGAACAGGTCGCTTTTCCCATTCTGGAAGTCCTGAATAACCCCCTCACGTTTTCTCACCGGAGTTGAACCATCTAAATATTGATAACTCAATCCCTTTCTATCGAGCAAAGCGCGTATTAATGCAAGGTGCTTTGTGAACTGCGAGAATATCAGAGCCTTGTGGTTGGCATTGAGCAGATCGTTAATCAGGGTTTCCAGGGTTTCGAGTTTCGAACTCGACAAGTTACAGTCGGGGGCGACCATGAGCGGATTACAGCTCATCTGCCGCAACTTTGTAATTTCGGTTAAGATCTGCATATGCCGGGCCCCTCCCGGATGATCGCTGCCGGTTATTTGCTCAATGGCCTTTTCGCGAAGCATTTCGTACATGGCACGCTCCTGTTCCGACAGCGAAACATGCAGTGTAATCTCAGTTTTCCCGGGCAAATCGTCGAGTACATCACTTTTATTCCTTCGGAGAATAAAAGGGGCAATGTAGCGGTTCAAAGCACTCCGGTTTTGTTTGCTCCCGGAAGTACCGTTTCCGTTGCCATACTTTTTTATGAACTGTTCCTGGGTGCCGAGCATACCAGGGTTCATAAACTGGAAAAGGTTCCACAATTCGCCCAGGTGGTTTTGTATGGGTGTACCGGTTGTAAGTATCCTGAAGTTTGCCTTCAGTTTCATAACAGCCTTGCTTCGAACACTTTTCGAATTCTTTATGGCATGAGCCTCATCCAGTACAACTATATTCCACTGGCGAGTCGCCAGCAAATCGGGGTTTGACTGAATAATACCATAGCTAACAATCAGCACATCGTGTCCTGACAACATTTTCAGGGTAGTTCCCCTGTTCTGGCTTTTCAGTATTTGTGGTTTCAGGGTAGGGGCAAAACGGATGATCTCTTTTTCCCAGTTGGCACAAACCGACGAGGGAGCAATAACCAGCCCCGGTCCGTCCTGTGCATACTTTAACAGGATCGCTATAGCCTGAAGGGTCTTTCCAAGTCCCATATCATCGGCCAGACAGCCGCCAACGCCCCATTCATGTAGCCTGTCGAGCCATAAAATACCCTCTGTCTGATAGGGGCGGAGCTGTGCCTGTAAGTTGCCCGGCACCCCGGGCTGGTAAGATTTCAGCCTGTTAAGTTTCGTGATATATTCTTTCCAGTATTTGTCGACTTTTACTTCGGGAATATCCGCCAACAGGCTCTCAAGAGTAACTGCCCCCAGGGGGTGCACCTCAAGTCTCTTCCCTTTTTTATGTGCTACAGCGTTGAGCGATGCCAATCGTTTCTGAAGGTCCTTCTGTATTGTCAGATACGTATTATCGTCTAACTGTACATACTTCAGAACGCCCCCCTGTGATTTGTCAAGCAACTGCTGCAGCGACAGTCTCAGCTTACTGTCGATATGAACCTCACCGTCGAGTTCAAACCAATTCCGGTTCTTCTCTATATTTAAACTGATGTCGGCATACGAAACCACTTTGGCAACACGCAAACGTTCGCCTTCTGGCCAGATTACCTTTACTTCAGGTGCCTTCTCCTTTATCTCCGAAAGAAAGTCCAGGATATCACCGTCATCGTCGATAAACATTTGTGCCGATGAATTTTTCATCTCCTGCAACCAAGTGATACGCTCTGCCAGTTCCGCCTTAATCTCTCTCTCCTTTTCCCGGTTTCGTTTGATATTGAGTTTCAGCTTTTTTGAAGTCTCTACAATAATTTCTGAAGAGCCTATGCCCGGCACCAGCAAAGGGGCTTCATCTTTCAGAATTTCAATTAACAACTGTACATGTAGCTGGTCGTTAACCGGTGTTAACTGGAGTACCGGGATATTTGCACTTCTTTTTGTTTTAGCGGAAGTTGTTGCAAAACTACCTGTCACCGGCATCACCTCGCCAAGGCTTTCGATCACCGACCTGGCTTTTTTCATGCCACTGGAAGGGATTGAAATTGAATCTGTCCCCTGTTCGGTCAGGATGTGATATACCTGCAGGGCCCTGGGCGACCATTTGGTGCATATATACCTTGACTGGGTTTCCATAACAACCCTCTCGTCGGGCGACGAAGGGTTTAGTTTTATGGAGGCTCCCTGGCCCCTTTTATCAATCTGTATACGGGCTTCCTGTACTCTTATTTCAAGCGGAAGCCGGGGCAGGGAAACGGTATAAACAAGAGGATGTTCTGCCAGGTCTTCAAGGAGTTCTTCCCACTTTTTTGCAGTGATTGTTGAATAGTAGTTATCTTTTTGCAAAGCGTTTATGACCCTGATATCCTCAGGAGCAGCAAAATCGGGAATCTTTCTCAGAAGGCCCGCAAGTGAACGTTGTTTCCCTTTTGACCAGCCTGTTTTGTTTTTTGTCTGTTCGATGACCTCCAGACTATACTCATCCAAAGGATCGACAATCCAGATAAGACGGCTCTCTTTCTCCTTGCCTCTCTTTTTTGTCCGCCCTCCCGATGAGGCAAGTGCCGACAACAGCACCTCCCACGGCTCTTCATCAGTTAACAGCCCGGCAAGCGGGATCGCATCCAGTTTCTCTTCAAGTTCCTTTAACCGTTTCTCACTCACATCTTTTTGCTCGTTTTCGAACCTTAATCCGGCGGCTCTGTACTCCATCTCCTCCTTCTCAGAAGCAGCAAAAGGGATTGTCGCATTTTTCAAGGGTTTGCCCAGCCAACTTAATACAACAGTTAAAAACTGTTGGTGCATCGGACACTGGTACTCATAATAAACAGTATTCCATTCAACCCTCATTTTTCCAACCCGGTGGTTGATAAACATCAACAAGATCTCAGCAAATTGTTTAAACGGGTTGTTTTCGTCCGAAAATGTTGGCAGTTGCTTCTTCGCATTCCTTACAAAAGTGGCTGCCAGGTTTAAATTGTCCGCTTCGCCCGAAACCAGCAAAACAATGGCATACAGCAAGCCGAATGCCCCGGGGAGCTCTTTCCTTCTGTGTCCATTCTGTTCCTGGAGCGTTTGTAACCAGGAGGATGCCATCCACATTGCCTTTTCTCTGTTCCCCTGCAACAATTCGGAGAAAAACTGACTGTTGGGATCGACATTTAGTTTTTTTGAAATACCGGCCACCTGCTGCCTTGGAAGGATAAGGTGGGCACACGACAGGTAATTGAAAACGACCGCCGGGTATAGCTCTATGTCCTGGCTGACCAGGATTGAATCCCATTGCTCAAGATAACTGTAGGGAAGATAGAAAGGGACTTTATACAGAAAGTCGTTTCTGGTGTTTTCTTCAAAACCCGGGAGCAAAGGGCTTACTAATGTTAAATCGCCCAGATCCAACAGGGCTTCCCACAGCCTTTCTGTCGTTTGTCTGTAATAATAATATCTGGTACCACTGAGTTCTGCGTTAACATTTTCAATATCCCGGGAGAGAATGGCCAGCTTCAACCTTCCCTCATCGTTTGACCTGTACCCACGACTCTTTTCAATATTGTAGGCTGTGTTGATCAGTTGTAGATGGGAACCTGCCAATAGAAGAAGTTTCTGAACAATTTCCGGGCGTAGCCCAATCCCCCCCTTTTTATAACTTACGAAAAAGCCGTGATCATCGAAAAAATCAATGCAAGCCGTAACCAGAGACTTTTTTGCCATCTGGTATCTTGGTACCGAAGTAATAATTTCGCCTGTCAGCTGCTTGATTTCAGTTTTTGAACGGGGATGGTCCATAAATGCCAACAGTTTCAGAACTGCTTTTTGCAAATCACTGAGTTCAATATCGGTAATCCCCTCAGGAAAAGATTCAGCCGGTTGAAATTCAAACAAACTGTTTGCCATCTCTTTTATTGACAATAATAAGCAATCAAGCTAACAATATCTCTG